>Ga0116227_10010572_pt1 | contig 16028 bp, 17 predicted proteins | sample S1TSphgellanicum_FD_89693 | JGI IMG/M metagenome (GOLD analysis project Ga0116227, IMG submission 89693) | Host-associated microbial communities from peat moss isolated from Minnesota, USA - S1T2_Fb - Sphagnum magellanicum MG | ecosystem: Host-associated > Plants > Peat moss > Unclassified... | reverse complement strand
GTGGGAGTCTAGCAGGTAGCAAGGGTAGGTCTTGGGGGGAGGCCGGGGGGGGGGGGGGGGGGGAGGGGGGGGGGGGGCATGTGACCAGAATAATGGGAAACCACAATACTGGATCCGGAGACATATAGGTAGTTGAATGTGAATCCAAATCCAAAACATTTGAGTAGCCAGGGCTCAAAATAATGGGCTAGAGAGCCTATCATGGCACCATACCCTAGTGGTCCATTTGCATGTGGCCCACTCTTACAACTATTATCCGGTAAACTTATGACTTAAACTCCGCCTTTTCCAATGGAGTTGAGTATGTCTGCAAACACATAATAGGCTTTTCCTACTTCATTTAGTTGGGAATCTCGCATTCACACACACACACACGAAACCATCCCCAGCCCCAAGACCCTATTTTTACTATTTTCCAATAAAGGAGCCTAAGACTCCGCCCAAAAAAAACCTAAAAGACAAAAGAAGACAAAAGGGCACGACAAAAACATAATACATTCATTTTATTGGGGGAGAAGAAAAAAAGAAAAGAAAAGGCTTGAAAAGTTGAGTAATTTTGCGTTTTTACGTAAGTGGTTAGGTAGGTAGGTGTTGATGGGGCCACCATGTGTCTCTTCTTTGGGACCTTTGGGAGGGTAGTTGAAAGGTTATAACTAAATTCACATTTAAGGTAAAATAGGTAACTACTAAGTGTTGGTGAGGTACTATGGTGGCCAAGGGTGAACTATGCACTCTTGTTGATATTTTCATTTTTTTGAGTGAGGTCTCCTAATGATCAAAATTAAGGCTAGAAATTGTTAGATTTGAACTCAAAGACCTCGATTTAGTCTAAGCATGGGATATTTTTAATATTTAGAAATAATTTAAATGAATTTTGGAGGATTTTAATGTGGTACCACTCTGGGTGAATCACACCCAAGGCCTTACGAACAGACCTTTTTGATGTAGGATGGGTATTTTGGTGATTGTGGCTGCGACAATTTCAGAAGCATTCTGGATTATAATTTGGCATAAATCAAAATTTATTTCATAATCAATTAAATTTTTTTGTCTGTTTGTATTTTGTTGTCTGTTTTGCACCCTTTCAACATTTTTGTCTGTTTGTATTTTTTTATTTTTTTTGTCTTCCATCTTTTCTTTTCTTTTTTAAATTTAGAAAAAAAATTGGTGTGTTTGTGTAGTGTTCTGAATTTTTTTGTAATAAATCAGACGTTTGTTAACATTTTACTTAGCAAATCAAAAATATAAAAAATATTAATAAAAAAACATATAATAAAATTTTCAAATTTTGATTTTTTGAAAAGACAAAATTGATCACAACAAAATTATTATGTCCACACAAAATAATTTAATCATCCTCACTAGTAGTGTGTGAAGCAGCGCGGAGCCCAAATAGGTAAATAGGTAGAAAAATAGGTTGGTAGGTGTTGGTGGGACCGCCATAGGCGGCTTCTTTGGGACCTTTGGGAGAGGGGGAAGGGGGGCTCGCAGCTCCCAAGAGTTTTGCACTGAACTCGTGTGTCGTTTATTTGCACTCGTGGTCGTCGCCGTCATCCTCCTCGTCCTCGTCTTTCTTTTCTCCTCTTCTTCTTCGTCCTTCTGTTCTCACCTTCTCGCTCTCGATTTGATTAATTTCAAGGGGTTCTTCGTCCTTCTGTTCTCACCTTCTCGCTCTCGATTTGATTGATTTCAAGGGGTTCATCAGCTTTGGAAACAACAAATCCGAAGAGCTTTGCAAAGAATATTTTGGTGTTATTTACACTTGACGACGCACTAGTAGTGGATCTCTTTCTTGCTTGTGTGAATGAATGTCTTGAACTCTGGTCGAGAGCGAGCTCTTTGGATATATGCTTCACTCTCTCTCTCCCTCTCTCTCGCTTGCTAGACGGGTACCGCTTTTGTCTTTTTTTGTTTTTGGCTTCAGAATTTGCTCATTTTGAGCTGATGACACCTATCTAGTGTACCATGTTTTGTGTTTTCTCGCCTGCAGATTGCGTGAATTTCGCGACCTTTGTCTGTTCAATCCATTGTAGCTATTAGACCCGCGTGTTTTTGTTCGTTTTTTGTGTGTCTGAGAGAGACAGAGATACAGAGATTTGGAGACACAGGGACCGAGAGATGCGTTTTTGGTTGTCGCAGTCGTAGTGGCTGTTGGTGGATTTGCAATCTAGAAGTTGGAATGGGTATCCTTCCTGTATTCTCTACAGACATACTCTTGTAGCCATGCCTTGATGGTTTCATAGAGTAGGGAGCAATCATCCTGAATGAATTCTTCAGGAACCCCAAGTCTAACTACTTCCTGAAGAATCAGTCCACAGTTCGATCAATGGACTCATATCGACAACAAATTAATCATGCGACCAGGCTGCTGAAGAAGTCAAAACTCGCACCGCAAGCTTCAATCGACATTCCTCAACCAGAAAGAAACTTTGATCAAACAAGGAAAAGGAAAGGCACATTAGATGCAGTGATGAAGCAGCATTTTGCACCAACAAAACTTGGAAAAAAACCAGAAAGAAGAAGATCGTCACCTACAACTCTCAATTGCAGTGAACTTCTGAAGTAACCTAAGTGCAGAAACAAAGAGAGGTCCATAGAGAAACAGAGAGGTCCAAGAGACGATGCATTGATGAAGGTGTAGATAGGAGGAGAAGGAGGGAGGAGGAAGAAGAAGAAGATGGTGGAGCTTGAAGTAGTGAGCCCTATGGAGCAGGAGCTTCAAGATGTGAACCCTATGGAGGTGGAGCTTGGAGAACTGAACCCAGATATGGAGGAGCTTGAAGTGAGCCAGGATATGGAGGAGGATGAAGATGAAGGAGGCATGAGGAGGAGGAGGAGCACAACACTTGACTGTGTGCAATTTAGGGTTTGGGAGAAACAAAACAACCAAGATGAAGTCCACCACCACCACCACCACCACCACCATAGCCATGATGGGTTCAAGGGATGCAGCAGGGCAGCAAGCACAAGTGGATGTGACATTCACATCTGCCGGTGTTGTTGTTGTTCTTCAGGCATGATTGGGAATCATCAACATCATCATGGTACAGGAGATCATCATAATGCAGCTGCAGAGCTCCTTGCTAGATCCTTCCAACTGGCAGTGAGTGCACATGATTGGGTTGTTGCTGAAAGCTTGGTTCCATTCTTCTTTGCGGATGCTCACCGTCTCAATGATGCATTGTGCATTGCTCTAGACTCCATATGGTTCTTAAGGTACACACAGGTCTTCCTCCACAGCCCTCCCCCCTGGCATCATGCGTGTGCAGGTAGTATGAGATCTGAGGAGTTCATGAAACATAAACATGACTGTAACATGCATAGATCATGTGATAGAAGGTTAATAGCTTTGCAGGTGCACTGGACCCTTTTGTGTGTAAAAGTGTGCACCTATGTCAGATTGCAAATTGAACAATTTTTGTTGCAAAAAGATTGAACTTCATCGAGTAATTTCTTCTACTTTGTGTTTGTCTCTCTTTGTCCAGTACCACACAGGAACTTGCAGCTGCATCACAGTTGATTGAGAGACTAATAGCAGCAGGAGCTCATGATTTCACACGAGCAACTTTGAGGACTTCCTTCTTGGCTTCCTGCATTTCTGCATGTCGAAGCCGAACCATCGACCTTGCTGATACTGTCACTGTCATGGCACAAAGGTTTGGTTTTTTCTTCTTCTTTTTTTTATCTTTCTCTACTACATTGTTTGTACTTTTTGTCTATTTGTGTGTGCCAGATATGTATTTTCTTCCCATAGATACATGCTTGATTGATAAGCAAAATTATAACAAATGCATCTGTGGGTGGTGCTGATGTCTTCTTCAATTTTTGCTACATGTCAGGTTGCGTGAAGGGCTCAAGGAATGTAATGGGGATGAGGTATTGAAGGCAGAAGCGGCAGCTAAGGTTCAAAGATTTACAGAATGGGCACTCAAATGTATTGGCTCACATACATGTCAAAGAAGAGGAGGATCACAATCTGGTGGAGCAGCTTGTGATGTTGTAACCACCACCACCTCGGCTATGCATAGGTTGACAGCCATTGAGTCATGTCGCCAACTCATGACCTTCAAGAAATTCTTGGACCTTGCTGGATTCCAATTGAGCAAGAAGGACTATACCGAGGCATTTGATGCAGCTTGTTTTCCACTCACTCTGTTTTCCAATGCCATCGATCCAGGATGGGCGACTGGATTAGCAGCAAGCCCTATGCAAGGGCTGCTCAGCCTACTTGTTGAAAGGGGTGCAGACAATGTGAACCAATGTTTCCTGGAAGCTGCAAGATTCGGAAGTACAGAGCTCGTTCGTATTTTCCTTCAGGTCTCACACACATTGCATCTAGTGTGCTTTTTTGTCAAGCAATCAGTTCTGACAGTTGCCATTTGTAGTAGGTTCATTTCTGTTTCTCTTTTCAAGTTGGAATTTTTTGAGTACAAAAGCTGCAAAACCTTTGAGAGATTACACTTGTGACTTTCCTGTTGTCCACCTCTCAAAGTTGTGCTTCTTTCTAAAGCAGAAACTTGTATAATTTTGGCAGATAGCACAGAGAAATGGAATGAAGCTAGATACAGATTTGGCGCTAGGATTTGCATCACGCTATTGCAAAATTGGGACAATGGAATGTCTGGTGGATGATGGCAATGCAGAGGCCTTCTTAGGACCTCTCATGAGAGCTGCTGAAAGAGGTTACATGGAGGTCAGCAGACAATGACAACTGATTGTGATTTTTTTGCTTCTCTGTAGTGTTCTTGGTAGACTTAGTTGGAGATACACAATTGAGTCCCTTTTATATGTGATACAGATATTCGTGACAAAATGTTTCTGAGATTCTGTTGTGTATTGTAAATGATTTTTTGGGCTTGTTCACAAAGAAGCATAGTTTTGTACAATCTGTTGAAACAGATTTTACTGGAAGAATGTATCATGAATTTGCCAACCCAGAATGGAGATATATAAGGAATTGAAAGGTGATGCAGGTTGTGCAATGGTTTGTGGAGAGAGGTTGCAAAGGTATGGAGCTCTGTTTGGCACTCACTGCAGCAGCTTCCAGCAGCCATGTCAACATAGTTGCATATCTTCTTAGTCATGTTCCTCATCATGTACTACAGACATTAGGTGCTGAAATCCTTAAGGTATTTTCTCAGGCTTATTGCACATTGATTTGAGTTTCTATCATGAGTGTTTTGTGTTTTTTCTCATTTTCCTACACTCTCGTGGTGGTGGATGGGAGTTACTGGATGTATGTTTTCTTTCATATTAACTACTTTCTTCTTCAAAATTGATGATTGTTGTCTGAATTTCTTCAGACAGCAGGTGAGCGCTCGGGTGGCTCTCTCCAGGGCATAGCTTTCCTCCTTCAAGCGAATTTCTTGAAAAACACAGAGGCAACATATCGTATCGCTGACACAACTGCAAAGTCAAATGATGAGGCAATCAGCTTGGAATTACGAGCATTTTTGAGGAATGAATGGTCTGAAGAGGCCTTTAGGAAGGGTCGAGCATTAGGAGAAGCTCACTATTTGAACATCATGCGGGTACTGAAGAGGAGTTCTTCCCCGTTGCACTTGCAAGAGCTTCCTTTGCAATTGCAAGTTGCTATTGCCTATCTTCCTCTCTACAGGGAGTGTATGGCTGCAACTGGTGTTGTTCTCTCTCAGTTGCTGAGAGGTCAATTGGTGGAAGCTGCTGTGCGACTCAACCCAGCCAGTCTACAACCACAAAACTTGCAGATTTTACTCAAACTTAGCAAACATGAACTTCTTTTAATTCTTGCGTCACGGTTACCTGGGTTTCTGCTATAGCATTGAGATGGGTAATCGTGGTGGGCACTGTTTGAGGACCCACATGTTGCACATATCACTAGTTGCACTTGCAATGGTCCCCATTACAAATGTCCAAATCTGACATTTCAGAACTCTTTAGAACTCTTCTGACAACAGCATGACAAAAAAATGTCCTTGCCACATTGGCTATTGGTTGTTGAAAATTGCACTCGAATTGGGTGTGATTGCTTCAGTTCCAAACTGATTCTGTAGGTGATGAGGGCAACAAAAAAACACCAGTGGATAAGAAGGTTTTCAGCCTTGAATGGCTGTTAACACTTGAAGCTTTGAATGTCAAGTTCCATTGTTGTAGAGACCGAAGATGGAGCTCCAAGTAATGAATGATCTGAATATGTCAAATCTCTCAATAAAATGACGACAAGGCTTGAAGTTCGCCTCAAGGAACTTCACGCCTGATGACAGACTTTGAGGAAGATAAGGTCCGGTTTTCATTTCCCAAACCTCTGATAATCTTGTGAGTGAGATCTAATTTAGTACCATGTGTTTAGTTTGAATCCTTAGAAAAGTTCTGTATAAGAGATGAGACCCAGAAGGCATGGAACACAAATAATGAGACTGCAGAAGTATGTCAGCAAGGAAATGTGAAATTGTGTTTGTTTTCCTCAAGCTCGAGGGTTCCTTGTGCCTTGCCAAAATTGAAGATTTTTTGTGCCATGCCAGAATCTTACATTCCAGTTCTGCAACTGTGGGCTGTGGAATGAAGAATCCTTGTTTTTCATGGAGCACTATGACTTCCTCCAGTCTTTGAAATGTTGATTCATAAATTAGCACAAACTTCAAACCTCAAAGGCTTTTTTTACATTGCCTGGTTCTAAAATCTTTTGTGACAAATGTAGCTCCATTTTAAATGCTACCACCCACCATTTGGTGAGAGTCCATTTAAAATCAATCACTTATGCCAATCATTGTACTGGGCCAATCAAGAGTAATCATTCTATTGTGTAGTGCCTATATAAGCATTGCATCTTGTGCAAATGTATTAACCCTAACAGCATTTACTGACTCAAATTGACATATAAGTGTTATACTTTTTATCTAAAATGTGATTTGCAGGCCATTGGTGGAGCTGATCTAAGTACCTGTCAAATGGTGAATTCATTCACAACATAATAAGAATCCATTCAATTCTGATAGTCAATTGAACTTTAGGCATCAGATTTTCATGAAAATTCCATCCATCTTTTGCTTTGTAGTTTTCTACATCCATTGATGATTTAGTTCTAACATGGTCATATTGTGTCATGACCATTTAAACAGCAACAAGAATATTAAAGATTTGATCCATTTGATTGTCTCAAAACAAGTTTGTCAATAATTTATTACAAAATTTTTTTTTTTTCAAATGTTAGAACCCAATTTAGTGTGAATGGGGTTTTGGCATTTTGTCCTTAAGAAGAGTGCATCTGGATTTTCATCTTTTGGCATGTCAAACTGCATTTGCTTATGACTGACTATATGATTCCAAACCCAAAACACAAAATGATAAACATAAACTTTGGCATCAAACTGCAATGGTGTGAATGTTCATATGTGTGTAACTTTATTAGTTTTGATGGTGTTGAGTGTCCATCTAGTACAAATTTTGTACTAGATCAACACACAATTTGTAACTACAAAATGAACATTTATTACAATCCATTTCCAGAACATCTTTTACACTTAGTGTACTGTCACCACACTTTGCCATGCTTTTGATCAGCCCTCTTGGGATCTGCAAGTGAAAATTCTCCACAAACACATGTTTGCTCTTCCACAATCCAATGTAATTGCAGTAGACAGAAAAAACCACATATAGTGAATTGAATAAGCTCTGGCTCCAATAATCAATTCTTCTATTGCACTTGAAGCTGTAGTTTTGTCAAAATAGCAGAGCTCCACATCCCCCTCAACATCCGTATTGTTGTCTAGACTTGTTTTTGCATTGTATCTTCGTTACCAATGCATTGAAGAGTCTAAGCAATCTTTGTGCCAACTAGGATTCAAGGCTTGGTTTTAAGGTCAATTAAATCCAACAGGAACAAACAACTTTATAAATACAAACAGAAATTGAAAGCTATTAATAATAGAATAATTCATAAAGACAATAAAATCAAAATCAAAACAATCAAATACCATCAATTATATCATTCTCTCAAGCTCCCATAATCCAATTTAGAAACAAACTGCCAAAAAACAGGGAAAAAATCCAATCAATCAGCATTCCATGCAACCTTTGAGGAAGAAAGAGGCATAAACAGGGACTACTTCCCTCTTCTATACTTGCAAATGCAAAAGAAAATGGTATTGGGTTTAAGAGTGGCAACAACACATATGCTGCTGCCCTTTACAACACAACTGATCAGTAATCAACTGACAGTGAAAAGTAAGAAATGACAACTGTTTACAGATACACAAAAGATGCACTCAATTGTTTGAAACCAGAACTGTTCATGGGCATTGAAAAGATGCATTCAATGGTTTGAAATCTGACCTGAATATGACCCAATAAGAAAGGATGCATTCAAGTCTTGGTTAAACTTGTCCTTTCCAAATCTGCATAATCCAAGTTTTTCAAGTATTTCCAACAACAGCAAAAATGTGTTTCAGAGATGGATATTTGCAACAGAAATGATATCTTCACTCACACAACACTCTCATCCAGGACTTATAGCCTGTACCACACCCACCAATGTAAGTATGACAGAATTGCCATATCTTGTATGCACTTTGTCAGCTTGTGCAGGAAGAGACAGCAGTCCTGCATCACAGTTCATGCTAACCAAGACACGGTTTCACCTGATAGGTAGCAGCTGTCATGTGGGAGTTAGTTGCACAGTTCTGGCTCACCTCAAGCTTCTATCAAGGGATAATCACTTCCCGACATGCTTCCTTCTTGAGCAGCAGGAACAAACAAGTAACAAAACACAGACCTCAAGTGCACCACAAATCAAAGCAAGTCTGCAAGATAAACAAACCAATAGTATGTGCCAACTTCAAGGAACTATGCACATAAGAAGGTCCACAGTACCTTCAGGCCCCATAACAAAGATACCTTGTAACTATGTGGTCACCAGAGAATGGGACATGTTCCTTGAACCTGGAACAGACTTTCTCCAATCCCCTTCCTGATAGTGATGGCCTACAAATTTTGTAGCCACGCAGTGCATCCCTGCAGCTGCCTACATCTAGTGGCAAAGAGTAAGGAAATGCAGGATGTACCCAAGAGTGGCTACAGTGATAAGCTAAGGCTACAGAAACACTGCAGCCTGATACATTACGTGCGTGCCCTTTTGTTACTGCAAGAGGGACATTTGTACTGCTTTATGTGTTCTGCTCTTGCAGGGGTGATCTTCACACACTTGCCATGAAACCATTTCTCACAAATGTCGCACCCTATCCAAAACTCATCAGCAGTATAGTTCCCTCCACAACTTCCACAGTAGGTGTCGCCATGCTCCTCCTCATCCTCATCATCAAGAGTGTCTTCATCGTCCTTGGGGGGAGGGGGAGGGGGAGGGGGTTTTGAGGGTTTGGACTGTGGTTCAGGTGCCCGCTGCTGCATTGACATCCAACATAACACTAAACTTCAGAACATGAAGGAGACCACTGAAATTGTCAAGAGAATTTCAATTTCATTTTAATGACGACTCTAGAATCCTGTCTAACAAGGGTCTGGATTCATTGTTCAATCATGTGTGAAGGGCTGCAATACAGTGAGATCAAGGGAAATAGAACTATAGGTAATACAACTAGCAAGAGACTACATTCATCACAGAAACAACAAAGAGCCTAATCAAAGCTACAGAAATGAACATACAGCAACAACAGAAGATACATGGGTCCACAACAGAAAATGTCTTACCACTTTCCCTACAGCAGCCTTGGGTTTGCTCCCTGCATTGTTGTTGACAACAGGTTTTTCCTTCACAGGCTTCTTTCCAGTCACAACATCAAATACAGTTGGGAGTTCATTGATCATGTTGAAAAGTCGCTTCCTGTGTTCATGCCCCACACAATGCTCTGTGAGAAACATGGCAAAATCAGAGTTTTCCAATGCCATGTCATTTGCTTAGACCCTGCAATTCCCCTATAAGAATGCATTGACACAAAGATTACAAGGTTGACTCTTCCACTATTTCAACAAGCAGGCTGACGAACACCCCTTTGGAATGTTAACAAAGACACCCATCAGAATGACACTTCTTTCTGCTCTTCATAAGCATGATACTCCCTTGATTCATGCCTCATCAGACCCACCATCATGTCAAAACTGCTGTGCAAGCACAATAACCTCGCTGCAACTGATCCTGGAATCCCCCTAAATTGCACACTGCATCATCATGGACACACCTTTACTCAAAATTTGAAGCATAGGAATTGATAGCAGGATGCAAGTGCTACCAATGCCTTACCTGTCATTTTTGTCAAATCGAGCACCATAGTAGAATGCAACAGCTAGAAGCCAGGCATCACTATGCACAGCCACTAGAGACAACCAATCCTTGCGTTGCATGCCATCTCTTGCAAAGTTGATTCCCAGTGCAGGTTCAGGAAGCTCTGGAGGGACCTCCTCTGCTGGTAGGTTTACCTCCCAAGCCTCATCAGAAAAGCCATACAGACACAAGTTCTCCTTTTCTGCACATTCCAGTTTGGATCAAAAAACAACTCATCAAAAATGACCTGCTGTCCCCTCCCTCCACACCCACTAAAGAATTCTCAATACCCTGTCTTCCAAAAGAATGTCTTGCAATCCATTGCTTAAATGCCACATTTCAAACAACTTCCGAGGCCATTCACAACACTATGGACATAATCATGGAATATCACATAGACAAAATTGCATCATGCTTCTTGAGCATTCAGGGCTTGTCATGAACTGGAGTCCTTAGAGGCCCGCTATCCTTTTTGACAAAGGCACTAGCAACTTGCCAAAAATGTTAAAATACTAAGGGTTCGTTTTATTGGAGCTTCTAGACCAGAAATAAACAAGAACCTCCGCACTCTTTCACAAACTCTGGTGTTCTTTCCGCCCTGCTAAGCACTCACCGTACCAGTGCAAAAAAACTTAAAACTGTTTGACTTGAAAGCCTGCCAGACAACTCCAAAGAAACACAGAGAGACAAGAACCGTGAGAAGCATATGTGTTGCAAATCAATCTACCTGGATCACACTGCCGATAAAATTCTTCAACGTCTGCATCCACAAGAAGAAGCAAAATCAGAAAGGAGGACATGTTATGATGCAGAAATGTCTAGGTCATGGAAGTCGAAGACGACCTAGAGACGGCATATCTATTGCAGTTTTCAGCTCTTGCTGTGTTATGTTGCAACCAGGAAAAGCGTAAAAGAAACAAAAGACTTCGTGAGGTGTCACCAATAGCCAACGAAGGACTGCCGTCAATCCTGGCAGAAAACATGTATGCAGGCTTCAAAACAAACATATATAGTAAACAGCAAACAACAAACACGACATGCAATCCGACATTACCTGATGTCAGCGCCTTCAACATCCCGGCTCGTCGTCCCTTGAAGTCCTTGAAGACTTCCTCGACAGTTCGAGGATTAGTCGACACGGAAGCCCCCTCCATAATAATAGTATCCAACAAACCGTTTGTTCCGTAATAATACGCTACCAAAAAAAACGGAAAGCGCAACAAAAACAAAGCGAAACTCTCCCCCTCCGAACTCCCAAGCCCCGGCCCTAAAGGGAAAAAACGAAAACCAGAAAAGAAAAAAGAAAAACTTCTACCAAACGAACTGTCAAAACTCGTCAGTCGCACAGCGGGGAGGCAGATCTGGGCGGCCGCACGCTACAGAAGCATCCATAAGCTCCCAGCGGCTCCGCATCATGGGGGAAATAGCACCGAGAGAGAGAGAGAGAGAGAGAGAGAGAGAGAGAGAAACCCCACCGATCCGCGAAGCAAAAAAGGTTGGAAGGGAAGTCCGATATGCTTCGCTTCGAGAGAAAATGGCCACGGCTACTGCATAACCTGAGCGCGTGAAGTGTTTATATTGTTTCTTCAGCGAGCAGAAACAAAAGCAACAAATCGAGCAACCGCAGAAGAGACGACAAGAGCGCGCGCGCGCGAGAGAGAGCGCGAGACGAGAAAGACGAGACACGGCGCGGAACTCCGGGACGAGAGACGGTGGTATACCGCTTGACGCTTTACAGCTTTGCCACTTTACCGCTTTGCAGCTTAGAACGGTAACTTGCATTCTTGAAGCATTACCATCATATAGAAGTAAAATGTTTTGCTCAAATTTTTAAAAAAAAGAAATTGGAGATTTTTTTTCTATAAGTATAACCTTTTTGTACTTGGGAGGGGGGAGAGAGAGTTCATACAAATTTTACAAAGGAAATAAATAAATTGCAACAGCAAATAATAATATTCAACTCGTGTGTGGGACCGAACTAACCAGATAGACAGACAAATTGATGTCACATTATTAAGCAAAAACCTTCTTCTTTGAGAAGTGGATTAGAATCTAGGACTTCTATATTACCCTTAGCCCTGTGATCATTATTGTCAAATAATACACTAAATATTGAAACATCTCTCATGAAAAATACTAAAAATGCGTACAATTGTGCAGTACAATAATGTGATGAAATTATTCATATCATAGCCTACCATCATGATCACCATTTTCAACTCCTGTAGCATAGGGTATATTTCAAGTATCCCTACTAGTCATGTTTCCCTATCTACAAATAAAAATGTTCCCAAGTAGACCTTAAGAAGAGATACTCCCTTTATCTCAATGTTACTTAGGACATGTGTTGTTACATGTATCTATATTATTCCAATTCTCTACACCTATGCCATTTGCCTAGGCACCAACATCACATGACCCCTCTTCTACAAAGTACATCTCATTTTCTACCATTCTACAATGCAAAATGAGAAAAGAAGACAACCCATAGCATTGTCATTAGATGTGAAAATTGGTTGATATGGTAGGTTGATATGCTATGATGGTAATTAGCATCATTGTATATGTGAACGTTGTTAGCTTCATGTTTCACCAATCCGCACTTGTGTCATTGGCCCAAGTATATTAAGTCTCTTGTAAGCTCAGCCATTCCAATACTATCTTGGGTTGAAGTGCGCTTTTATTTAGGGCAAAATAATACCTTGATAATTGATCTTCAATTCTCCAAAGAAGCATTCAACATGATTAATACACATGCTTCAATCCTTGTTGTCCTTAGTTTTCTTCATCACTCCATACCAAATTATACATGCTGAGGAAGTTGAGACAGGGAGAACCAATCCAGCAGGCAACTATGTTTCAAAAAGACATGCAACAAAATTTTGTCACATGTGAGTTGTTGAATATAATCAATGCAAGAAAACATTGGAAAGTCATGTGGTTGCTAAGGGGATTTGCTTCCTTATGAATTGAGAATCAGGGTTTGTTTGGGTTGTTATTGCATGCAAGAAAGACTACTGTTGTTATCAAAAGACTCCACCATGGAAAACTGCTACCAAAACTTTCCAGACATATTTAGGGTCACACTTCCTACACAGTAGTTATGTAGTTCACATGACACTATCATGAACAAAAGCAAGTAAACCACAAATTAGAATCTGAGCAAAATTTCATGCATGTCATGAAAGAAGTTGTGGAGATGTCCTCCCCAGAAATTTTGCACAGCAAGGCATATCTATGTAATTGCAGAGAAATCTCTGCACCAACTATTTAGAGTAACAGTAATAACCTTATGAGAAGAGTTGGTCCCAAAGTCTCAGGCCATCACCTTCATCATGAGTAGTGGTGTCAAGCTGCCATGACTACCCTATGACTTCATCAGCCCCCAATGGTTGGTATAGATATGTACATAAAGGAAGGCACTGTGGTAAGTGCCTTCACTGGTGTAACAACCTAGATGCCTTATGAAGAGCCTCTTACATGAAATTTCCCACTCCAGACTGGAGTGGGAAATTCCGCTTGGTGAGGCTTGGAGATTTTCAAGGACAATGAAGAGTGAAGCAGGATGCAGTTGTGGCGATGATCTATGTGCAGTGATCACTCTCTGTAACTAATCATTTATGGACTCTAGGCTGCAATACAATTTCAAAATCACTTTGCATGATGATCACAGATGCCGAGTCTTTGCAATTGCCAGTTCTTGGAAAATGTTTCTGCTCAGATTTCTTTTCCTTCTCTTTCTTGCACTGAAGAGATCAAACAAAACAATGTGATCATAAAAGTGCTGGATTATGTCCCATAGAAATCTCCAGCAGGTGATCCTTGATGCAAGAGAGAGATTGCAGGCATGTTTTCCAGGCTTGACAGGGTTGCTGGATAAGAAATGCTGAGGCTTATCACAAACCTTCAACAAAATTTTCAAACTGAGAAGATTCACCTCATTGGGAGTGTGCATGCATTCTGAATTTCACCTCACTCTCTGTATTGCTCATCTTCCTGAATGAGAGAATTTGCCACTGAAATTTGCGGCAACTGAGGAAGTTGATCTGTCACAAGACTAGAAGCATTTTGGGAGAAGAAATCAAAGCCCGATAAAAGAAAGACACTTCATCAACTATGTTGTGTTAGCTTTGTTTGCACTATCTGATAGAAGAATTGTGCTTGAAAATCTGGCAATCCAATTTAGGAAAGATATCCAAATTCCCCAGGTGTGTTTCATTGGCTTTTGTTTGTTCATGCTCTAGCCTTCATCAGAGCTCCAAATGTCCATAATCAGCAAATTGCATTTTAGAGCTGCTTGGATGCTGCTCCACAACCCTACCATGGAACTGTGACATGCCTATTATGAGACATATGGCTCTTACAGAGAACTCCACAGTAAACCCCCCCCCACAACTCTTATGATGATGAGAACTGCTTCTTGATGATGCAATTTTGTGTGCCTGCAGACAGAAGACCAACTTCTTTGAGAAGAGAGTGGGGGAGAACCAGATCAAGCCTGCATGGCTCCGGGGACCATCATCATGTCTTCAGATTGGATCATTGAGGCTTCTGAGTTTGAAAATCTGACAAGATTGTTGCCATGGGAGGAGACTTCTTCATAGCCACATAAATGTGTCACATGGAGCACATATTAGACTGGAGAGTTGTATTTGAACCGATGCATGCTGTGTACCGTTATGGAGTACAAGCTTGCAGGTCCAAGCTTGCAAGGAGCTGGCACAATGCATGACTTGGCATTTGAATCCAGTTCATGAGTGAGAGGTTGGTGCATGATCTTCACATTTACATTGCACCATTCTCGTATGGTGCACTAAAATGGTAGACTACTTAGTGGAGAATCAGCCAGAACAGCCTAAAGGGAATTGACCTAAATTCCGGAGCCGTCTCCTATACCTGATTTTGTATGGTTTTGTATTTGAGACTTATGAGTTGGGTTTTGTTTTTGCTCTTTGATTTTTCTTTCAAGTTTGGGTTTTCCTCTTTTGCCTTGGTTGCTAATATGGTTGGTCTTATTATTATTGCAGTGTTTGTCAGATCTGAAAATGTCCATGTAATGTTATGACTTATTGTTCAGATTTTTTTTTATCTCTATCAATTTCAAAAGAAGGTCACTCACTCTTTGTATTTATTGAGTACCTTTGTGTTCAAAGGGTATCATTTTGCTCTGCAATCAAAAGGGTATTCAAAAGTGGAATGAACGTTAATATTTTAATCTTGATCATGTGAATAAATATGGTAAACTCTGACAACTGATCAAAATATAAAATTATTAATAAATGAGAAATATCTTTAATTATATTTTAAATACATTTTTAAATGAATGTCTTAGAGCATTTTCATGGGTCTAATTTATTTTCTTAGTTTATAAAATTCTACCTCCAAAGTAATCAACATTTTTTAATAGAAAGGTAAGTGACCTTGGGCCCAAAGGCAAAATCTTCTCAAATTACATTTAGGATTTATCTTTAGAACCATGTTGCAAAGTCAGTGAGTTTTTGAAAAAAACGCCAAGATTCTTTTTTTTTTTTAAACTTAAAAAATCGCCAGATTTCTATTCATGGGTTCAATCAGGTAGCCAAAGTTTTATCTTTTTTCCTTTCATATTTTGACAATAGCCAATTTTGACTAAATTTTGCTTATGCATGATCACCAACTCAGGTACATTACAAAATTGAAAAAAAAAAAAAAAAAAAAAAAAAAAAAAAAAAAAAAAAATTTTTTTTTTATAAAAATTTAAAAAAAAAAAGAGAAATTTTTATGTTTTATGATAGAT
>Ga0116227_10010571_pt1 | contig 16028 bp, 17 predicted proteins | sample S1TSphgellanicum_FD_89693 | JGI IMG/M metagenome (GOLD analysis project Ga0116227, IMG submission 89693) | Host-associated microbial communities from peat moss isolated from Minnesota, USA - S1T2_Fb - Sphagnum magellanicum MG | ecosystem: Host-associated > Plants > Peat moss > Unclassified... | reverse complement strand
TGCAACGGTGGCCGCTCAACCCGCAGCTCGGTCTGCCCGCGGTCGATGGTGACGGTTTCAGGCATCCGACAACTCCGTCTGTCAACTGCGCCTTATGCCAAATTGGGGCTGGCAGCCCGCCCGGCAAAGCCCCTCCCCCAAAAAGCCGACAGTTTTTTCGCGCTCATGGCTCGCGTGAGAATAACTCACCGAATAATTTTGTGAAAATATTTGTAGTACGTAGCCGATCGTGCAATTGAGCCGCCGTTCATCGGCGCGCCGGAGAGTTTATTGACGCCTTTTCCCCTACGCCAGTCCAGCGGGCTGCTGGCTGCGATTGCCATCCTGCTGTCGGCTGCCTGCCTGCCCGCGCTGGCTGGCCCGGCTGCGCCTACGCCCGCGGATTGGGCAGCGCTCGGCACCTGGCCGGACTGGAGCGGCGTATGGACCCCCTTGCCCGGCACAATTCAGATCAAACCCCCGTCCGGCAGCGGCCAATGGGTGGATTACGAGCCGGTATGGACGCCGGCCGCCGCCCGCCAGATCGCCGCGCTCGAGGCCGACGAGAAAGCGGGCAACCCGCACAATATCTATATCAACTGCCTGCCCGAGGGCATGCCGAGTTTCATGCTCATGACGCTCAATGCGCTGGAAATACTCTACACCCCCGGCCGCATCACCATGCTCGGCGAGTTCGACGGCAACCGCCTGCGCCGCATCTATGTGGACGGAAGGCCGCATCCCGCCGATCCGGACCTGACGTTCAATGGCCACTCCATCGGCCATTGGGAGGGGCAGACGCTGGTGGTGGATACGGTGGCGATCCTCCCGGAGGTGTTTCTGCCCTTGGGCCAGGGGGTTGGGCTGCCGAACGACGGCGACATGCATATCGTCGAGCATATCAGGCTGACCGCGCCCGATGTGCTGCAGGACGATCTGCTCATCACCGCCCCGCACAAACTCGCCAAACCCTGGGCCTATACGCGGCGCTTCAAGCGGCATCGCGACGCCAACATCGTTGAAGCCTCCTGCCGCCAAGGCGATTTCGCCGAGGCGAAGGATGCCGCCGGCGATGCCGTGTTCGTACCCCTCCAGCATGACGCAGGGGGCGCGCCGCTGCCCCTGACCGACCCGAAGTGAGTTCGAGATGAGATTTTTTCGCCTGCGACCGCTCAGCGCGGCCATTGTCGCCGTGCTCGGCGCCTCCCCTGCTGCGGCGCACCATTCATTTGCCATGTACGACCCGTCCGTTATCATCAAGCTCGACGGTACGGTGAAGGAGTTTCAATGGACCAATCCGCATGTGCTGCTGTGGGTGGTCGGCGTGAGCAAGCCGGGCGAGGCGCCGCTGGTCTGGACCGTCGAACTGCCCACCAGCCCCGGCAATCTCTCGCGCATGGGCTGGACCAAGCACTCGCTCTCGCCCGGCGACCGGATTTCGGTGGAGCTCAACCCCTTGCGTGACGGCAAGCATGGCGGCTCGTTCCGCAAGGCGATTTTACAAGCGACCGGCCAGGTGCTGACGGTGACGCTGCACGAACCGCCGAAGACAGACGCCGCGAAATGAGGTTGACGGCATGCCTGCTGATGGCCGTGGTCGCCATGCCGGCCGCCGCCGCGGATCTGCCGGACTGGAGCGGCACCTGGACACCGGCCGTCGGCGACCAGATGCGGCGCATCAAGACCGACCCGGTGCCATGGACGCCGTCGGCGGCCGCCCAGATCGCTGCCATGAACGCGGAGGAGAAAGCCGGCAACCCGCGCGGCCTGTTCATCGATTGCCTGCCGGAGGGCATGCCGAGCTGGATGCTGATCACCCACAACGCCCTGGAATTTCTGTTCTCACCAGGCCGGGTCACGATGCTTGGCGAATCCGACGGCAACCGGCTGCGCCGCATCTATACCGACGGCCGCACCCACTCGGCCGATCCGGACCCGTCGTTTCATGGTGAATCCATCGGCCATTGGGAGGGTCCCACGCTGGTGGTGGATACGGTGGGCGTTCTGCCGCAGGCCTATATTGCGGTGAGCGAAGCGGTGGGGCTGCCGAACAACGGCGATCTGCATGTCATCGAGCATCTGCATCTGGCGGGTCCCGACACGCTGCACGACGATCTGGAGATCATCGCGCCGCATGTGCTGACCAGGCCTTGGAAGACCACGCGCATTTACTACCGCCAGCGGGGGCGCAAATACGAGATTGTCGAGGGGGTTTGTCTGGAGGGGAGTTTTACGCCGGGGACGGATAAGAATGGGAATGCTGTTTTTGTTCCCGTGCCGCAGGTTAATGGTAATCCTAAGCCGCAGTGATTTGGAGCCGAACGAGATGAAGGAAGAAAGCAGTTCTTTTTTGAAAAAAAGAACCAAAAAACTTTTGGGCTCTGGCGTGCGCGCTAGTGATCAAAAGTCTTCTTCTTTTTTTCAAAAAACAAGTCCTTTCTTCCTTGCCTTTCTCGGCGCCTGGCCGGCGTACGCACACCATTCCTTCGCCATGTTCGACCAAACGAAAACCGTAACCGTCGTCGGCACAGTCAAAGAATTCCACTGGGTCAACCCGCATGTCTCGCTCTGGGTCTATACCGCGCCAAAGGCTGGCGCCACGCCGGAACTCTGGACCATCGAGCTGACGAGCCCCGGCAACCTCACCCGCGCCGGCTGGACGCGGCATTCCGTCTCGCCCGGCGACAAGGTGAGCGTGACCATCGCGCCGTTGCGCGACGGCACCCATGGCGGCGGGTTCAAGGCGCTGACGCTGATTGATACGAAGCAAGTTCTGACCTCGGACTTTCTGGAAAAGCCAGGGCTGAAATGAAGCGTGGTATTGCGCTGGCTGCCTGCTTGCTGCTAGCCGCCATGGCGCTTGGCGGCGCGGCCTGGCGGCGGGACAGAATGCGGACCTTGCTGCTCGCGAATTATGCTGACGAATTGCCGGCGGACCCTGCCCTGCACGCCTATGCCATAAATATTGCGCAAACAGCCTACGCGCAGCATTGCGCATCCTGCCATGGCGCAGATTTGCAAGGCGATACGCGCCGTGGCGTACCGGATTTGCGGCACGGCACATGGTTGTATGATTTCGGCCGCGTTTCCGATATCGAACGCACCGTGCTGTACGGCATACGCTCCGGCAACGCCAAGGGCCGCAACACCACCGACATGCCTGCCATGGGAATCAGCAAGCGGCTGACACAAGACGAAATCGCCGATGTCGCTGCCTACGTCTTTTCACTCTCGCACAAGGGTGGCGACGCCGGCGCCGTGGCGCGTGGCGCTGCCATCTATCAGGGAAAAGGCGAATGTTTTGACTGTCACGGCGCGGACGCCAGCGGCAATATCGATTGGGGCGTGCCTTCATTGACCGCCGGCGCGCGGCTTTATGGCGACACGATTGCCGACATTACGACCTCGATTCATGACGGGCGGCACGGGCGCTGCCCCGCCTGGATCGGCGTCCTGGACCCGGCCACGATCCGCGCCCTGGCGGTGATGCTGCATGATGCCGGCAGCAAGGGATCGCAGGCATGAAACTCGACCAGGCGGTCTCGGCACGCGCCGGGCACGAGGCAAGCCGGCGCACCTTGGCGCTGAGCGCCATTGGCGCGATCGCCGGCCTTGTGCTTGGCGGCTACGCGCTCTTCACCGCCGGCGGCACCACGGGCGCCGCCGTGCCGCCGGAAGATGTGGCGCTGGTCAATAACCGGCCGATTCTGCAAAGCGATTTTGTCACTCAGACGCAGATCGAAACCGGTGTGGCTTTCCGCGATACGTCACAAGCCGACCGGCAGCATGTGCTGCGCGAAATGATCGACGAGGAGTTGCTGGTGCAGCGCGGCCTGGATGTCGATCTCGCGGCGTCCGACCCGGATGTGCGCAGCGCCATGGTCGCCGGCGTCAATTTGCAGGTCGATGCGGAGGTTTTGGCGACGCAGCCGGACCCGGCCGCATTGCGCGCCTATTACGCGGCGCATGCGGCGCATTATGCGATCGATGGGAGCATGGATTTACGCGACTTGATTGCCAAGACGCCGGCGGCCGATGCGTCAGCACTCGTGGTTGCACTTCGCGCCAGCACGGATGTGGATGCGGCGGCGGCCCGCTTCGGCTTTGCCGACTCGGCACGGCTTGGGCGCGGCGATAATTATGATTTCGGCGTGAAGGCAAAGCTTGGCGATGCCTTGTATCAGACGGCGGCAGGCCTGCGCGATGGGGAAGTTGCAGGGCCAATCAGCGTCAATGGCGTGGCGCATGTTTTGGTGATGATCAGGCGCAAGCCGCCGACGCCGCTCGGTTTCGATCAGGCGCGCGATACGGTATGGCAGGATATGCAACGTGAGGCGCGGGCGCGGGTGGAGGGGGCTAATCTGGATTTTCTGCGCAGCAAGGCGGAGATTCGGGTGGCGCCGGGGTTTTCGCCTTGATGGGCGCCGTAGGGCGGAAAAGCGAAGCGCCTTCCGCCACTCCCACCTCTCGACCGCACGATTGTCGCGGAGCTTGCCGCGCGGCCGTCATGGCGGAAGGCGCTTCGCTTTTCCGCCCTACGACGCTGCTGACTTTCCTTATCCTGTTGCATTCGACCTTTGCCGTCGCCCACACCAAAAGCGAGAGTCATTCCGATTGGCGCATCATCGCCAACGACGTCCATGTCACCTTCACCGTCCCCGACATCGAAGCGCGGCGCGTAGATCCCGCTGAGCAAAACAGCATAATCGCAAGCTACCTCGCCGCCCATATCGGCGCATCCGTCGCCGGCGCACCGTGCCCCGCCACCGCACCGCCCAGGGCCGTTGCCGCATCCCCCGGATTCCGCCGCTTCGAATTCGCCTTCCGCTGCCCCTCGCCGCACGGCATCGCCCTGCACTCGGGCGCATTCTTCGACCTGGTGCCCTCACACGTCACGTTTGCGCAAATCACCGACGATCATGGCACCATCATCGAACAACTTTTTACCCGCGACCGGCAAACGCTGGAAAACGCCGGCGCCGGCAACGACAACAAGCTGCGCGACGCCGGTTTTGCGGACTACATCTTGCTCGGCGTGTTCCATATCCTGACCGGTGTGGACCATATGTCCTTCCTGCTCGGCCTGGTGCTGATTTCACGCCGGCTGCGCGACCTGGCTTTCGTGGTCACGGGTTTTACGCTCGGCCACAGCCTGACGCTGGCGTTGGCCGTCACCGGCATCCTGAGGCCGCAGGCAGCCTATATCGACGCGCTGATCGGCCTGACGATCGCGCTCATCGGTGCGGAAAATGTGGCGGTCGCCTCCGGCCGGCCCGGCGTGGTGGCGCTGGGCACGGCCGGCTTGCTTGGGCTGATGGCCTGCGCCAATCTGCTCGGCCTGCACGGATTGCCGTTTCTGCTGCTCGCCGGCGCCGGGTTATTTGCCGCGAATTACCTGATGGTGTCCGGCCAATTGGCCGATGCGGCACGTCTGCGCCTGGTCGTGACACTGGTGTTCGGCCTGATTCACGGTTTTGGTTTCGCATCGGACTTGCTGGAAATGCGCCTGCCCGACGGCAAGCTGGCCGAGCTATTGGTCGGTTTCAATATCGGCGTGGAGATCGGCCAATTATCGCTCGTTCTGCTCATGATGGGAATTGCCACAATGCTCGTACGCTTCGGTCTGGGATTGTCGCGAAGGCTGGTGGTGGATGTAGGCTCGGCGGGCCTTGTCTGTTTCGGAATTTTCCTGCTGGTGACACGCGCCTATGCTTGATGCTTTCTGCCGCTGGCTTCAGGCAACACAGCTCAGCCTGATCATCTCGACGCATTTCTGGATCATCCCGGCGTTGCAGACGGTGCATATTCTCGCCATCGCCTCGGTCATATCTTCGGTTTTCATGATCGATTTACGGCTCATCGGCTTGGTGCGTGGCGAGCAATCCGCGGATCAATTCGCCGCGCGCCTGCTCCCGTTCGTGTGGTGGCCGCTGCCGATCCTGGCAGTCACCGGCGCCTTGCTCATCTCGGCCGAGCCGGCGCGCTCGCTGGAAAATCCGTCATTCGGCATCAAGATGGCGCTGCTGCTGGGGGCCATCACGATCACGCTGCTGTATCAACGCCGCGCAGCGCGCCTGAGCCGCGTTGCACGCGCAGGCCTCGGCATCCTGTCGATCCTGCTCTGGACAGGCATTGTGCTGGCCGGGCGGTGGATTGCGTACACTCAACCCTGAGGTTTTATGTTCGGCATTCTGCAATTTCTCCAAAATACCGGCTTCGCGACCGCGATCCGCGAGGGCGATACGCTGTTCCCCTGGATCGAATGCGTGCATGTGCTGGCCATCAGTTTTGTCGTCGGCTCGATCGCCGCGGTGGATTTACGTCTGCTTGGCCTGGCTTCGCGCGACCGGCGGTTTTCTCGGCTGAACGCCGAAATCGTGCCGCTGACCTGGGCGGCCTTCGCAGTGGCGCTTGCCTCCGGCTTTTTGCTGTTCAGCGCAAAAGCCGTGCAATATAGCGCCAATTTGTCGTTCGAGCTGAAAATGGGACTGCTGCTGCTCGCAGGGCTGAACATGACCATATTCCAACTGCTCACCTTCCGCGGCGTGAGCGCGTGGGACATCGGCCCATCCACCCCACCCTCGGCCAAACTGGCCGGCGCCCTGTCGCTCACCCTATGGATCGCCATCGTGGCCTGCGGGCGCACCATCGGCTTCACGATGACCGACCTGGGGTAGCCCGGAATTACACGTCTCCGTTGAGGGTAATTAAAGTTAACACGCCCTCCATCGTACATTGCCGCAAAACCCTCATGTGAGAATTGCTCGCTGTCCCCGCGAGACCTGACCGCGTAATCCGTTGTCAACACACATGACGCGGAGTGACGCGCGATGACCGGCCTGCCACGACAACTCCACCTCGGCGCCATCCTCGGCGGCGTGGGCATGACTCAGAACGAATGGCTGCACCCGGATGTTCCCGGCGACGCCAGCGTGAATATCGACTGGTATATCGAAGCCACACGGCGCGCCGAATCCGCAAAGTTCGATTTCGTCTTTGTTGTTGATTCCCCCTTCATCACGCCGGACACCGCGCCGCATTTCCTCAACCGGCTGGAACCGCTGACGCTGCTCTCGGCGCTGGCTGTGACGACCACGCACATCGGCCTGGCCGCCACGCTGACCACATCTTATTGGGAGCCATATAATGTGGCGCGCCAGTTCGCCTCGCTCGATCTCATCAGCCATGGCCGCGCCGGCTGGAATGTGGTCACTACCGGGCTCGAAGGCGCGGCCGGCAATTATGGGCGCGAGGCGCATTTCGATCACGCCGAACGCTACGCCCGCGCGCGGGAATTCGTGGACGTTGTCAAAGGACTTTGGGATAGTTACGAAGATGACGCATTCCCGCGTGACAAGGCAAGCGGTGTTTTCCTCAACAAGAGCGGGCAGCACAGGCTGGATCACAAGGGAAAGTTTTTCTCCGTGGCAGGGCCGCTGAACATTCAGCGGTCGCGCCAGGGACAGCCGGTGATTTTCCAGGCTGGGGACAGCAGTGAAGGCCGTGCGTTGGGGGCGGAAATCGCCGATGCCACTTTTGTGGCAGCAGGTGATTTCGATGCCGCCCTGTCCTATGCGCAGGATGTGAAGGCGCGCGCCGCGGCACTGGGCCGCGATCCGAGTAAACTTCTGGCCCTGCCTGGCATCAGTGTCGTGCTGGCGGATACGGACGAGGCGGCACAGGCGCGTGAGTCGGCCCGCATCGGCAAGCTCGATTTCGGTAAATCTCTCGTCGAGCTCGGCCGGCTTTTCAACTACCATGATTTCCGCCAGTACGACCCGGATGCGCCATTCCCCGATGTCTCCCAGCTCACGCTGAACAGCTACAAAGGCATGGCCGAACGTGTGGTGGCGACGGCACGCGCGGAAAATCTCACCCTGCGCCAGGCGGCCGCGCGCTTCACCACTCGCCGCTCGGCCTTCGTCGGCACCCCGCTGACGGTGGCGACTGAAATCGAGCGGTGGTTCAACGCCGGCGCGATTGACGGCGTGATTCTGCACAGCCCTAATCCCGACGATTTCAACGGGTTTATCAACGACGTCGTGCCGATCCTGCAAGCGCGCGGATTGTTCCGCACCGAGTATAGCGGCTGTACGTTGCGGGAACATCTCGGCCTGCCGTTCCCGCGCAACCGCTACACGGCCGCCGCCGCGCACGAGGCGCTGGCCGCGGAATAGACGTAGCACCTTCTCGCCCGCTTCGGTGCCCGGCAAAACCGCTTGGCTGCCGCGGCTAATTGCAAATCCATTTTGAATTGAGAAACGGTTCCATGCACCGGATGAATTTCCGTGTACGCCTTTTGGCGTCCACAACCCATCTTACCACCGCCGCGGCCGCCCTCTCGGCCATGCTGCTGCACGCGGCCGCTGCCCGCGCCGATGACAGCACGCAACTGGCGGACGCTCAGCCAAAGGCGAAGCAGGCCGCGCAGGTCGAATCCGTCGTCGTCAAGGCAAAGAAGAAGACCGAAGCCGTACGCAATAGCGCACTCGGCAGCCGAACGATCCTGGAGACGCCGTTCTCCATCGCGCAAGTCAACCTCGATCAGATCAAGACGCTGGCGGCAGAGAATTTGAATAACACGTTCAGCTACGATGCGTCCGCCAAGGAAGCCAATTCCGGCGTGGCATCGGGCAACACGTTCCGCGTGCGCGGCCTGCTGCTGGACCGCACCAACAGCTACAAGCTGGACGGGCTGCCCTTCCCCTACTGGTTCCAGGATTTCGTGCCCGACACGTTCGCCAGCATCAGCCTGCTCAAAGGTGTCGGCGGATTCCTCTACGGCTTTGCCGCCCCCGGCGGCATTCTGGATTTCCAGAGCAAGGAACCGACCGATACGTGGAAATATAACGCCGCCGTCGGCGTCCGGTCAGGCAGCATTTTTGAAGAGGATCTCGATGCCGGCGGCCCTGTCACGCCATCGGGCGACACCAAAATCCGTGTCGGCCTGGAACAGGAGGCCGGCTACCTCTACAACAATGCCTACAATGAGGATTATACCGCGACCCTGGCATTGACCGGCAAGATCACGCCGGATGTGACCTGGTCGTTCAACGGCTACTATCTCAACACGGTCCAACTCTCGCAGGTCAACACCATAACGCTGCTGGCGACCGAGGGCGCCATCACCCATATTCCCACCGCCCCTGGCAAGCTCGAGCCCGGCGCGTCGGGCGATAAGAAAACCAACAGCAACCCCATTCTCACGCCGGAAATCAACTGGCAGATTTCCCCGGGCTGGAAAGCCACACTGAGTTACCGGTATTCGAACCTGGACGAGCGTTTTCCCGGCAACGTTGCCGAAATCATCGACAATGCCGGTAAGTACGTGAACATTGCATTCAACATCAACCGCTATTTTGCCTATAACTTCGCCCAGCTCCAGGTTGAAGGCAAGGAAGTCACCGGTCCTCTGCACCACGACATCGTCCTGGGCGCCAGCGTCAATAATGTGATTTTTGACTACTTCCAGCCGGGCTCACAGGTTCTCGGATATGGCAATATTTTTACTACCCCGGCACCCGTCACGATAGGCAATCCCAACGCGACCGCTTACGAGAAACAGTCAGTGCAGTACAAGCTTTACCAGACGCTTTGGGAGAACTCGCTGTTCCTGAGCGATACGGTCAGCTACGGCCCGGTATCGCTGCTGCTCGGCGCACGCCTGAACGACTATCAGGAGCGCGATTTCACCAACATCTATGAACCGCAGGTCGGCCCGGTCTATACGGGCGCGGTCTATAATAACACGAAATCCGGCAAGGTCATCGGCGACTATAATCTGCATCCGCTCAGCCCTAGCTACGCGCTGGTGGTGGATGTAGCACCCGAAACCAAGGCTTACGCAAGCTACGCCGAGGCGTTGCAGGCCAGCGTGCAGGCGCCGACCACGGGTGTGGCCAACCCCGGCGCGTTCCTCTCGCCCATCACCAGCCGGCAATATGAAGTCGGCGTGAAGAGCGTCTATGGCATCGTCAGCGGCACGGCGGCCCTGTTCCGGATCGATCAGCCGGTCGGGCTCTATACCGCGCCGCAGCCAGGCAGCCCGCTGCCGGTCTATAAAATCGGCGGCAATTCACGCTACCAGGGCGTGGAGCTGAATGCGGCCGTGCGGCCTGACGAATATCTGACCATCACGCCGAGTTTTACCTATCTGAATGCCACCTATCTCAGCGGCACCACGGTGCTGGGCAACAAGATCGTGCCCGTGGCCGGCGAAATCATCCCTGGCACCGCCAGGCTGCAAGGCTCGGTGCTCGCCGAGTACAAACTGCCGTTCTTCCCGCAGATCAAGCTGAATGGCGGCGTGCGCTATGTCGGCGACGGCTATGGCGACTCGCTGCAATTGCTGAAATTCCCTGATGTCACCTTGTTCGACATCGGCGCCAGCTATGAGACGCCGGTCTATGGCAAGACGCTGCGCATACGCGGCCGCATCGACAATATCACCAACCGCCAATACTGGGTTTTTGGGCAGGCACAGGTCTCGGCCGGTGCACCGCGCACGTTCAGTTTGAATGCGGAGGTGAGTTTTTGAATCCGCTGTCCATGGCCCGGCTCTCTCTTCGAGCTTCGCGCTTGCGGAAAAATCCTAAGATAAACCACGAAGACACGAAGGACGCGAAGGTACACGAAGGTGGCGCACGGAAAGTCCAGCGCGTGGACTGAGGGCCGTAGGGTGCAGTGCTCTTTGGCACTGCACCCTCACGCCGGATCGTGTTTGCGGTGCTTCGGATCTGCCGCCAGCCTCCGCACAATGAAATCCGCCCGCTCGACCACGCTGAGCTTGGGGAGGATGAGTGTCTCGTAGCCAAGCGATGTGTAGATATCGAGTAGACGCCGATATTCATCGGCCGCGGCATCGAAGCCGTGACGCCGTTCGGAATCCGATACATAAATTTCTGGCCAAGGCGGCGCCATAAACACGCAGCGATGATAGCGCTGGTATTGACCTGCAACTGCGCATGCCTGCTCATCCGTCAGTTGCTGAGGTCCGGCCGCCGCGTCGATGAGGCTTCGGTCAAAACACTGTTCCACTCGTTGCTGCGGCGGCCATCAAATCGGCCAGGGCGAGATCGGCGACGCGGCGGATGAACGCCTTGGGATCTACCCATGGGAGCGCGGAGCCGCCTTCCGCCCGCTGCTGGCGGACGATCCGGCGGCCCGGCTCTTCCACCGTTGCGTATCCGCGGCGCGCAAGCTCCGCGAGAAGGGTGGATTTGCCGCCGCCGGAGCATCCGGAGATAACGACGAACCGGTCCATCAAGCCTGGTTCACCCCCCGCCATCATAAAAGGGTGGAGATGCTCGATAGGTGGACTTCGTCCACCCTACGAGACTACGGCCGTTTGACACCCGCTAGTGCAAAGGCCCTTTCGAAAACCGCACCCATGCGCCAATGCGCGTCGGGGTATTGCTCCGGATTGGCGCCCCAGCCGGAAAGAAGCTTGAAACGCCCGAGGTGGCCGGACGCCTTTGCCTCGGCTTGTGTCACGCCCAGGACAGCATCGCAGTCCGGGGCCACGTAGAGTGCATCAACCGGGCAATGCAGCTCGCAGAGAAAGCAGGTCTGGCAATCATCCTGACGCGCAATGACCGCGGGGCCGCCTGAGTATTCCGTCGCAAACACATTGCTGGGGCAGGCCTGCACGCAAGCGCCGCAGCCGGTGCATAAATCCGTGACCACCACTTCGATCATTCAGGCCGCCGCTGCCTGAGCTACGGTCTCGAGGCGCGTCCAGACACTCGCGAGGCCACCCGATGTCAGCCTGGCCTGCATGCCGGGCTCAGCCGCCGGCGCGTCGGCCCGCCAGTGCATGCCGCGGGTCTCGCGACGGGCCAGGGCGGATGCCTTGCTCCAGCGCGCGGCGGCAAGCATGGCGGCAATTTCGCGCGCACGCACGCGGCCGGCACCTTCGCTGACGGCGTGCGATGCGATCTCGTGCCAGGCCGTGTCCAGTTCGGCGAGCGAGCGTTCCAATACGGCAGCGCGCCTCGCCATATTCTTGTCCGTCGCCTCCATCTCCGTCGCTACCAGCGCCCGGGCAGCGGAAAGATCGACGGGCTTCACGGCGGCGCAGGGCCGCAGCCCGCCCTGGCCGACCGGGCGCAATGGCCGGACAGCCCGGCTTTGGCTCATGGCGCGACGGGCGGCGCCTCCGCCTGCCAGCAGGCCCGATGACAGCGCCCAGGCCGAATTTTGCGCCCCGCCGCCAGAGATCGCGCCGGTCACCAGTTCGCGCGTCGCCACGTCGCCCGCCACATAAAGGCCCGGCACGCCGGTCTCGCACGCGCCCCCGTGCACGCGCACGCCGCCGATGCCGCGCACCGTGCCCTCGCCGCGCAGCGTCACCTCAAACCGCATGGTGTAAGGATCGATGCCGGCACGCTCGAACGCCACTGTAACGTTGGGCTGGATGGTAGGGATGTGCGCCCGCAGGTCTTCAGGCACGCGCTCGAGGCTGCAAAACACCGGGCCTTGCGCCAGGGCGGTTGCCAGATGCCGGTTGCTGTCGGGGCCAGGCGGGATGTCCAGATCCCGCCCATCGGCATCGAAATAGCGGGCAAAACTGTATGCCATGGCGCGGGTCATAGTCGTGCCCGCGGGGGCCACGCAATAGGCGTTGGTGAACTCCATGCCGGAGAAATCGGCGCCGGCCTCGGCCGCCATCAGCAGCCCGTCGCCGGTATTGTTCGCCGATCCCAGCAGGCGGGAGCCGAAGGCGCAGCCGCCGGTAGCCAGCACCACGCTGGGCGCGGTCACCTGCCAGTCCTGGCCGGCCTGACGCGCATATCCTCGGGCGCCGCCCACCACGCCGTCATCGGCGACGAGCAATTCCAGCGCCGGACTATGGTCGAGAATGCGCACGCCGAGACTGGTCGCCAGACGGCGCATGGCGCGCATATATTCCGGCCCGCGCAGCGCGCGATATTGCGTAATCCCTGCGTCATCGCGGGGAAAATCATAAAACCCGGCGAGCGTCGGCAACGTCCGCCAGGTCAGATCGAGGATGCGGGCCATCCAGTCCGCCTCGCCTAAAAAACCGCCTCGGGCCATGCGCTCGGCAACGGCACGGGCGCGCAATTCGGGCGGATCCGGTGGTACCCACCAATGGCCTGGCCCCGCCGTGGCAGTGACGCCGGACGTGCCGCAAAAACCCTTTTCCGCCAGCACCACACTGGCACCTTCACGCGCCGCGCCCACGGCAGCCCACGCACCCGCCAGGCCGCCGCCGATGATCAGCACATCGGCGGACATGCTGATGTCGGTCATGTGCGTATCGCCGATGCTCTGCGAGGCTCAGGCCGCGACCGCCAGGCTAAGGGCACGCACCGCATCCAGGACCGGATCGGCCTCCGTGCGCACCAGCCAGTCGGGGCTGATGTCGGCGAATGCCACGCTGCCATCCTGCGCCACCACGATCACAGCGGGCATCGGTAAATCCCAGGTGCCGGTACCGGTGATGTCGCCGAGCGACACGCCTTTTTCGCGCATGGCCTGCTGCGATGGCCCATCGGCCGTGAACACAATGCCAAAACGGTGGCCGAGCGCATTGTCGCGGTCGGACGCGACGGTGAATTCCAGCGCATGCCGGTCGCGGATCTCCACCAGCCGTTCGGGAATTTGCGGGCTGATGGCGATCAGCGTCGCGCCGAGGTCGCGCAGGGCGGGATACAGGTTCCGCTGGTAATAAGGCAGGGCGAGATTGCAGGCCGGGCAGCCGGCGAAGCGGAAAAATATAAGGACCGCCGGGCCATCGCGCAGCACCTCCTCCAGGGCCACAATGCCGCCGCCGGCCACCTCCAGGGTAAAGGGCGCAATCCGGTCGCCAGGCTTGATGAAGCGGGCGCGGTCGGCGGTTTCCACCAGATGCCGTCGCTGGTTTATGTTATAGGCCAGGGCTTCCGGTGCCCAGGTGCGCACGCGCTCGGCATGCAGGTCAGCAAGCAGCTTGCAGACGGACTCGGCCATGTCATGTTCTCCAGAAGTGATTATCGCACGGACGGCGTTTCGAAGCGGCGGTCGAAGACGCCGGCGACATCGGGCAGGCTCGGAATGATCCCGGCCTGCACATAGAGCGCGAGCACGGCGCGCTCGGTGCTTTGCACGCTCTCGTCCATCGGCACGGGCGCGCCGGCGAGGGCTTTGGCGGCAGTGCGCGCGATCGGCAGCGGCACGCCGGTGCTTTTGGCGTAAATGGCGGCGTAGGCATCGACATGCAGCACCGCCCAGTTCTGCGCCCGCTGAATGCGCTGCACAAAATCGCCGATGTCGGCACCGTTTTTCGCCAGCGCCTGAGTGCTGGAGACGACAAAGGACGCGCCACGCAGCACGCCCGTGCCGTCGGCCAGAACGCGCGCCTCACCCTGCGCCACATGCATGCCGATATAGGGCTGCCAGGTGCCCCAGGCATCGACGCTGCCGGCGCGCATCGCCGCACTGGCATCCATCTGACTGAGATAGGCGAAGCGCACATCGTGCGGCGACATGCCGGCCCGCCTCAGCAGCGCCAATACCAGGGCCTGGCCAATCGAGCCTTTCGTCACGGCGATCAGATGACCACGCAAATCCTGCACGCTGTGCAGGCCGGATTGCGGCGGCACCAGCAGGCCCACCGCATCGGCCGACTCCGGACGCAACGCCAGCAAGGCGTGCACCGGCGCGCCGGCGGCGTAGGCGAACATCACGGGCGAGTCGCCGGCCACGCCGATATCAACCGCGCCCGCGTTCAACGCCTCCAGCAAGGGGGCGGCGGCGGGAAATTCACTCCAGGCAATGCTGTAGGGCGCGCCGTCCAGCGCGTGCGAGGCGTTGCACAGCGCGTGCAACAGGCCTTTCTGGTCGGCGACATTCAGCGTGTCGGCGCGGGCGGCTGCCAGGGGCAGCATGAGCAGAAGCAGGGTCGGGATGATGCGATCCATCCCTTATCGGTAGAGGGGATGGATTGCGATCACAAACCAGGAATGCTCAACGGGTGGGTTAGAGTCTTAAAGGTAAGGAAGAAAGGACTTCTTTTTTGAAAAAAAGAAGCAAAAAACTTTTGGACTCTGGCGCTACGGTTTTGCGGCGCGGTAGAGGCGGCGGGCTATCGCGTAGAGCGCAGGGGCCGGCCGTAGGGTGTTAGCAGCGCGGACGGCGAGGCGGGTCGCCGCCGTCGGGGGCGCGGCGGGAGCCGGGGCGATATGGCGCCATTGGCCGGCCGCCGTGGATTGGCCGGATTTGACCCGCAACGTCGCCTCCAGGAAACCGCGGCCGTAGCGGTGATCAGGCTCCAGGTGGCAGCCCTCGGCCCATTCGTTCCAGGCATTGATGAACAGCAGCCTTTCGCCTGGCGCACGTTCGGCCGCCGTGCGGGCCGCCGATTGCGCGAGCCAGCCCTCGTAATTCCGGGGATCGCCGCCTTGCATGATGAAGGCGCGGCTGTGCTGGCGGGCGGTGTTGTCCCAGGACGGGACGACGCAGCGGTAGGTTTTGCCCCCGTAATCACGGCTGGCAAAATTCTCCGCGATGTCGGCATAATCCCAGACGCAGCCGGAAAAATCCGGCGCGGTGCCGAATTGTGCGGCCAAATTCGCCGGCCACACGCCAGACGCCGTCGCATGCACATTATGCGGCGGAAACTCGACGCCCGCATCATAGCCGAAATTTTCGAAAACCTCGTTGCCGTGGGTAAGGCAGGCGACCAAGTGTAGCGCGCCGATGCCAGCCTCGCGCGCCCGCGTGCGCCAGCGCAGCGCGGTGGCAGCCGGGTCCGGCATATGTTGCGGCCGATAGACCAGAAGCACCGGGGCGCCACCGACTCGCACATAGCGCGGATCGGCGAAGAAGGGTAACAGGCTGTCGATGAAGGCAATGTCGTTCTCGGGCGAATAGGTTTGCGCCATCAGCACCTCATTGTCCGACGCATCCCATCTCCGGGTCCAGTTTTCATTCGCCCAGCACAGGCAGAAGCCAATGTTTGCCGCAGGATCGGCCAGGAAATCATCCACCGGCCGTGCCAGCAGGCGCTTGCCGGCAAACCAGTAGTAATGGAAGCAGAAGGCGTCGAT
>Ga0116227_10010570_pt1 | contig 16031 bp, 13 predicted proteins | sample S1TSphgellanicum_FD_89693 | JGI IMG/M metagenome (GOLD analysis project Ga0116227, IMG submission 89693) | Host-associated microbial communities from peat moss isolated from Minnesota, USA - S1T2_Fb - Sphagnum magellanicum MG | ecosystem: Host-associated > Plants > Peat moss > Unclassified... | reverse complement strand
ATGTAGAGCGTGTTGACCGTCGCCAGCCCTGTCAACTCCGGATGCGAGCGCAACAGCTTGAGCGCGCCGACAGGATTGGCCTTCTTCCACGAGAAGCCGGTGCGATTTTCCGGTGCCAGCGATTCCGGCAAGACAAAAAATCCGTAGCAGGCATTGATCAACGCCAATGCCGCAGCGCCCCAGAACGGCATGCGTGGATCAATCATGCCCAGCAGGCCACCGATGGCAGGGCCGACGATAAAGCCCAGTCCCCAGGCAGCGCCGATCATGCCGAAGGCGCTGGCGCGTTTTTCCGCAGGCGTGACATCGGCGATATACGCTCCTGCCGTGGAGAAGCTCGCCGCGCAGATGCCGGAGATGATGCGGCCGACGAACAGCCACCACAGCGACGGTGCCAGGGCCATGAAAACGTAGTCCAGCCCCAGGCCAAAGCAGGACAGCAGAATCACCGGGCGACGGCCATAGCGGTCCGAAACCATGCCGAGCAACGGCGAGAACACGAACTGCATCAGCGCCCATGCCGCACCGAACACGCCATAGATGCTGGCCGCGCCTGCGGTGTCGCCATTCATGAAGCTGACCACCAGCTTGGGCAGCACCGGAATGATGATGCCGAAGGCCAGTACGTCCAGCACCACGGTGATGAAGATGAAGATGACGGCCGCGCGGCGCGGCGAACGGACAGGAGCTGAATTCATGGATCCGGCAAAATGAGGCGCGGTCACACCGCGATTGCCGGTATCCTACCGCGAAGCCCACATGAACCGATGAGCCGTGCCCGCAACACTGTTTGAAGCCCTTGGCGGCGAGACTGCCATTCGCCAGCTTGTAGACCGTTTCTATGACCTGATGGAAACGCAGCCGGAATACGTCGCGATCCGCATTCTGCATCCGCGCGACATGTCCGGCTCACGCGACAAGCTGTTCTGGTTCCTGTGCGGCTGGATGGGCGGCCCCAATCACTTCGTTGAGCGCTTTGGCCACCCACGCCTGCGCGCACGCCACCTGCCTTTCTCCATCGGCATCATTGAACGAGACCAATGGCTGGCCTGCATGTTCCGGGCGATGGATGAATGCGAGGTGCCGAACGACCTGCGCTTGCAGCTGGATCAGTCGTTCACGGCGACGGCGGATTGGATGCGTAACCAAGCACCACAACCGTAGGGCGGGTAGAGCGTAGCGAAACCCACCGCTGCCATCCATGGCGCAACAGCATCTCTACTGGTGAGGCCGGCCCGCACATCCATGTGCGGGCGTTCGCAGGCTCCGCGAGCAGTGCTCGCGAAGCGAGCCTGCTCACCCTACAAAATTAGCTAGTAACGTGCCAGCAAGCTGTCGATGTCTGTACGAATCGCTTCCATCGCCTTGTACAGTGGCACGTGTTTCATGCGCGGGCCGCCGTTGACGATGGTGGTAAAGGCAATCCAGCCGCCATCCTTCTTGCGCAGGTAACCGGCGACACCGCAGACCGAATGCGGGTCATCCATGGTGCCGGTCTTGAGCGCGACGCGATCCAGCCACGCGGCACTGCCCATGCGCAGGAACGCAAACGGCGCCTGGCGCGGCACCACGAGGCCGCCATAGAACGCCGGAAAGTTGCGGGTGTTGTAGTACTGATTGCTCAAGAGCGTCGTCAGTTCATCCGCGGAGATTTCATTCTCGGGCGTCAGGCCGCTGCCACTCCACAGGCGTGGTGGCGTCGCCTTGGCGCGCTTGCCGCTCTTCTGCACGCGCGCAACGTAGTTCGACAAGGCAGTGCCCGCATCCGCCAAGGTCTCCGGCGAACTGCCACTGGCCGCCGAGATATTGAGCGTGAGGACATCCGCAATGTAGTTGTTGGAGAAGCGCAGCATCCGGCCGAGCTGTTCTTTCAGCGAGTAACCTTCGCTGGCCGCCAGCACGTAAGCGTCCTTGGGCAGATCGGCATGGCTGACCGTGACCGGCCCGTTCACGCGAATGCCAATCTCACGCAGTGTCTCGGACATCAGCAGGCCGGTGCCCAGTGCCGGGTCCGACATGGCGCGATACAGGCTTTGTCCCGAACCGGCCGGCATGGTGCCGCCCACGCGAATGACATCGCCGCCCTCTGGCGTGCTGGCACGCTCGGCCCACAAGGTCGAACGGGTCTTGGCACCGGTAGTCTTGATGCTGCCCTGGACCGGAATCGGCAACTGCGCCACGCTGCATCCGACGACGACCGCTGGCGCGCCGACTTCAGCGGCACGGATATCCACGCACCAGTTGCCGTAGTCCACGCCCAGCGCCGCGATCGGCGCGTTATAGGCGGTGGCGCTGCGCACCATGGCGTCGCAACGATCCTTGGTTTCGCATTTCATCTCGCCCAGCGGCGAGGTGTTCACCACCAGGCCACCATTGACCGTGGTGATGCCAGCCGCCTTCAGCTGCACGGCCAATATCCACAGGGCCTGGTGATCCAGCGTGGCATCGCCACCGCCGTTCATGATCAGGTTGCCGGTGATCACGCCGTTATCGAGCTTGCCATAGCCCAGCAGGCGGGTTTGAAAGGTTTTATCCGCGGCCCAGGTGTCCAGCGCGGCAGCGGCCACCATCAGCTTGGTCAGCGATGCCGGGGTCAAACGATCATCGGGGTTGAGCTGCTGGATCACATTGCCGGAGTCGAGATCCACCGCAGTGGCCGTGACCCTGGCCCCACCGCGCTCCAGGGCATCCAGTGCCTGCCAGTCCGCAAATACGGGCAGGCTCAAGCCTATCGCCGCCACACCCAGCACCCGCGTGGCCCAGGTCTTGCGGCCCGGGCTCAATGAAATTCCTTGCAAAGAGACTCTCCGTCGCTGCGCCCCCAGCTTGCCTGCAGGCGCACAGAATGAAATTTGGACCATCTTGTATACATTAGTCAGGGCCGGATCAATAGGTTTTGAGCAAAGATCGGCAGACTGCAAAAGCCCGGCGCAGTAGCATCTCCGGCCACGCTCAGACGATGAGGGCCTGGAAAGGTTCCCTGACGTTAGCGTCAACGAAAAACAGGAAATTTCGTTTTTGGCCAGCACAGCGTTACGATGCCTTGGCAGCAAGCCCAATAGTTGAAATAACCATAACCCACATGAATGGGGAGAACAGAATGAAGCGTTTAAATCCTTTGGATGCGTCGTGGCTGTCGGTTGAGTCACACGACACGCCGATGCATGTCGGCAATTTGCAGATTTTTTCCCTGCCGAAGAATGCACCGGATGATTTTCTCGGGCAGCTGCTGACGCGCATCAAGTCCGAGCGCAATTACTCTGCTCCCTGGAACCTCAAGCTACGCAATCCCAAGCTGGGCGGTGTGCTGGCCGCATGGAAGGTCGATAACAATCTTGACCTCGACTATCACGTGCGCCACTCCGCCCTGCCCGCGCCCGGCGGCGAGCGTGAACTGGGCGTGCTGATTTCACGCCTGCACAGCCATCAGCTCGATTTCAAACGCCCGCTGTGGGAATGCCATGTCATCGAGGGCCTGGAGAACAACCGCTTCGCGCTCTACACCAAGATGCACCATTCGCTGATCGACGGCGTCAGTGGCGTGCGCCTGTTGCAGCGCATTCTTTCCACCGATCCGAACGATCTGGTGATGCCGGCGCCATGGACCGTGCAGCCGGATCGCACGCGTTCTGCAGAGACGCCAAACGAGGCGGCGCAATCAGCCGAACAGGTTGCCGTCAAGGCGCTGCGGGGCAAAGGCGGCAGCTCGGTTCCGCAACTGATCAAGGCGCTGACGCGCATCATGCGGGGCTCCCCCACCAACGAAAACGGACTCACCGGCCCCTTCAGCGGCCCGATCTCCGTGCTCAACCGTCGTGTCACCGGCCAGCGCCGCTTCGCGACACAGCAATATGACCTGAGCACGCTCAAAGGCCTGGCCAAGCACTTCAGCTGCTCGCTCAATGACATCGTGCTGTATCTGTCCTCGACTGCGCTGCGCCGCTTCATGGAAGAATCCAACACGCTGCCGAAGAAGCCGCTGATCACCGGCATTCCAGTGAATGTTCGCCCCAAGGACGATCAGGGCACCGGCAACGCCATCAGCTTCATGATCGCCAATCTCGCAACCGACGTCGCTGATCCCCTGAGCCGCCTTGAAACCATCAAGGCCTCCACCGAGAAAGCCAAGGAACACCTGCAAGCTCTGCCGCGCGATGCGCTGATGAAATACACGGTGGTGCTGATGGCGCCGTACATGCTGCAACTGATCACGGGCCTCGGCGGCCGCGTCAAGCCCGTATTCAACGTCACCATCTCCAACGTGCCGGGCCCCGACCAGCCGCTATATTTCAATGGCGCCAAGCTGGAAGCCATGTATCCGGTATCCCTCATTGCCCATGGTGGCGCCTTGAACATCACCTGTCTCTCCTACGCAGGCACGCTCAATTTTGGCTTCACCGGCTGCCGCGATACGCTGCCGCACATGCAGCGTCTGGCGGTCTACACCGGCGAGGCCCTGCAGGAACTGGTCGCCCTGGCGGCCCCACAAAGCAAGCGGCGCCAAGCCTGAGAACCACCGCAGGGCCGTGAAAATGGCCCTGCGGCTTTGCAATCACGGCATGATCTGCCTGTTTTTAATAAAAAGTGAGCAATCCTCTGTTGAGCCCAGAATGTTTTTGTTATGATGCGCGCCCTCAACGGTGGTCGTAGCTCAGTTGGTAGAGTCCCAGATTGTGATTCTGGTTGTCGCGGGTTCGAGCCCCGTCGATCACCCCAGTTTTAATCGTTGAAAAATAGATGGGCTGTTAGCTCAATGGTAGAGCAGCTGACTCTTAATCAGTAGGTTCGGGGTTCGAGTCCCTGACAGCCCACCACATAATCAAGGACTTACATCGAAAGATGTAGGTCCTTATCTTTTTCAGCAAACTAACGAGCAGACCGACGCTGATTAAGCGTTGCCACCATCGCTCTTGCCCGGCATTAGACCCAACAGTGAGCCGCCACAAGCTATATGTGGCATACCGGCTAACCCTTGGTCACGTTAGTTATGGCAGGTCACCTGGAAAGAAGATTCAGAACGTTCGGGTGACAAAAACGATGGCCGACCATTTGGATTCAGATTTGAACCTGGCTGCCGTTTCTCCTGCAGGTGCTGCCTTGCCGTCTTCAAATCCAGTTGCAAGGTCCTTGACCGCAGCATCAAGGATGGCGCCAACGCCGATGGAATAACCAGAGGAATCCTTCGTGTCAGGTTTGATGCCGGCCATCCATCCGACGGCGACACCGCTCAATACCTTCTGATCGGATGAGGAGACAGCCACAAACGGGCCCGTACCCAGCAGATTTTCCTTGTACTTCCCGTCGAAGATGTACTCATGAAACTCCAGGATCGCCCGGGGCAATTGCTTCTTGTCTGAGGTGGCACGGACGATACCGGCACTGTCGATATCTGCTGAGTCAATACGCGCTCCGCCACCGAATGAAAAGCCAAAACCGACGCCCCAGGTCAGCCCCATGAACTGATCTTCCGTCACTGCGGGAGTCGTGTTGTCCACCGCAGCTTTCACAACTTCATCAGCGTACGAATTGACCGCGAGCATCGTTGTCGGATTATTTAACCTGGCGGCATTAGTCTTAATGGCTGCCGTGAGTAACTTGACGCAAGACAGATAATTTTCAGCATTCTTGCGGCGGCCCGAAAATGTTTTCGTCAGATCATCCACCTTGACCGACTGGCACAAACCATCCGTTTGGGCAAAGCCGTTCATCACCTGGTCACCGATTGCCTTGTCAGCAGACTCCGTGTCAGCAGTCTGGCCAGCAGCAACCGCTGCATGCGATTTGGCGCGATCATCGAATTTCTTATCGAAATCCGCCTGCAGCGCACGTAACTGCAGTGCAGTCGTATCTGCGGCATGCTTGTCCGCAGCTTTGAAATCGGCAAGCGCTGGAGTACTTACACCGAGCGCAAGCATGCACATCAATCCAAGTTTCCCCTTCATGTGCTTCTCCTGAGTTAGATGTTGTCGTTCATTCTTAACCCTCACTGCGTCGAAGCCTCTTGTCGGACTTTTTACGCAGTGCCTCTCTGATAAATTTTCAGTGGCAGGAGTGCTCAATCACAATTACCCATTTGGCTACATACAGTCGAATAGCCAAAAAACTGGAAATCATCTCCAACGTACGTTGGGGCTGAAGGCAGATACGCGCATACGCGCTTCGTTCATTAGGAACCCGGCTTCTCCCTCGTCCATTTGGAGCACGCCGCGCGGCCCCTGATTTCATTAAATCAATCAACGAATTAGTCTGCGGTTCTCATCTGAGGAGCAAGCATGCCTGAAAAGTTGCCGGGCCCGATCAAGCAGGTGGCGTACATCGTCGACAACCTCGACAGCAGCATCCAGCAGTGGATCAAGCTGGCCGGGGTTGGCCCCTGGATGGTTTTCAAGAACACGACCATGCACGGCGAGTGCCGCGGCACGCCGACAACCGTGAAAATGAATGTCGGCCTGTCCTATCAGGGCGACGTACAGATAGAGCTGATTGAAGTGCTCAGCAAAACCCCCTCGCCCTACCAGGACGCCAGCGGCCGGCCGCTGATTGGCATGCACCATATCGCCTGGCACTCGACGGACCTTGACGGTGACGTCGCGCGTGCCAAGGCGCGCGGCCTGAGCACTGCGTTTTCGGCCAGCAACGGCGCGGTGCGCGTGGCCTACATGGAATCGCCACAGGCGCCGGGCATGCTGCTGGAATTCATTGAGGCAGCCGCCGTAGTGCTGGATGGATTTTCCGCAGGCCTGAAAGCGACTCGGCAATGGGATGGCGTGAGCAATCCGGTGCAGATTTTTGATTTCGAGGGCTGAAGCATCCAATGAACCCTAAAGCGCCAAGTCGCTCACCTCTCGCTGCCCTGCACCGCCTACTGGTGTCAGCACCGCAGGCCACGCCGGTGGACCTGCGCGGCAAGATCGCCATTGCCACCGGTACGGCTATCGGATCCATTGGCTACGAGACCGCCAAGACCCTGGCTCGCTGGGGCGCAACCGTCGTCATCACCAGCAGAACGCAGCCCGAATTGCTCGCGCAGAGCCTGCGCCAGCAACTTGCACTCGAAGGTTCAGCGGCCAACATCAACGCTCATCCACTGGATCTGGCACAGGCGCAGTCTGTCGCACAATTTGCAGCATGGTACCGAAATACCTACGGCGAACAGCTGAACTTGCTGGTCAACAATGCAGGCATCCATCTGGACCTGCTCTCGCAGTGGAAAGCGCCACATCTGACGGCCGATGGCCATGAGCTGCATTGGCGCACGAACTACCTCGGAACAATGCACCTCACGCATCTGCTCCTGCCCCTGCTGCAGGAAACCGGCCGCCGCACAGGTGATGCACGCATCATCAACGTGGTGTCGCAACTGCACGGCAAAGGACTCAATGCCGATCTGTTTGCGCCGAGTACTTCCTACAATTCATGGGTGGCATACGGCACTTCAAAGCTGGCGCTGGTGCATGCCTGCAAGGAAATCCAGCGTCGTTACGCTGACAGTGATCATGTGCAGGCGTATTGCCTTCATCCCGGCGCGGTCTACACCAATATTGCGGACAAGGGCCTGAGTGGCAATCCCGTGCTGGAGGCTATCCGCAAGGCCATGGCTCCCATCGAGCGTTTCTTCCTGCTGACTGCGGAAGAAGGCGCACAGACACAAATTTACTGCGCCACGCAGTCGCCGTTGGCGGGCGGCCACTACTACGTGAAGTGCCGTGTTGCCGGGTCCAGCGCTGCAAGCCATGACGCTGTGGCCGCGCAAAAGCTGTGGGAAAACACCGCGGCCTGGGTCGAGTCCTTACGCTAGGTTTATACCGACCAGGCGGATCATTTTTGATCGCACTACGCGCATGCATCGGTCACAATGCCGCCTGACGTTTCAGTAAACCAATGATCCGCTGTCGCGTTTTGGAAGAGATATTCTTGGCCTGCCATGAGTAATCACAAGTTGCGATCAATATCTGATGCCCAACAAACCTCAGGCCAGACAACGTCCAGCGTGACGGCATTGCGCAGGCAATTGAACGCAGCACTGATGATTGGCGCGCTTGTTTTCCTGGCGTCGCTGTTTGGCATCCTGACGCGACCTACCGCCAACCTGGCGGCTTTCTGGCCGGCCAATGCCATTCTGCTGGGCCTGTTCGTTCGCACACCCCGCTTTGCAACATCTGCTGGCTGGATCTCGGCAATGGTCTTTTTTGTCGCCGCGGGCCTGTTTACGGGAGATTCATTCTTCAAGGCAATCGGCTTAAGCGCAGTCAACATGATCAGCGTGGCCGCTGGCTACCTGATGTACAGGCGCTACGACGAAACTATCCGCAGCCTGAAACGCTCGCGTTCGATCCTGATCATGCTGGGCAATGTCTTCGTTGCCGCCGCTGCCGCGGGTATGGCAGGGGCCGTGATCCATCCGTTTTTATTCGATGGCACGGCATTGCATGGCTGGTCATTCTGGTTCACGACTGAAGTTGTGAATTACATGGCGATCCTGCCCGTCATCTTCTCAGCCCCAAGCATGTCCTGGCGCTGGCTGGAAAGACGCCGGCATATCACCCTCCCTATTGATCTGCGGCGCTTGATTCCCGTCGCCGCGGTCCTGCTGTCCTGCGCAATGAGCATATTGATTGGCGGGCCTGGCGCGGTCGCATTTCCTGTGCCTGCCTTGCTCTGGTGCTCGGTCACCTACAGCGTTTTCACAACCTCGTTGCTCACCCTGGGCTTCAGCGTCTGGACCCTGATTGCGATCTCCACCAACGCGGTTAACTTCTCGATTGCAGGCAACGCGATTGATGCAGAGATGTCGATCCGCATTGGCGTGACGCTGATTACCCTCGCACCCATCACCCTGGCCGTTGTCATGGAAGCGCGCAATGAACTCATGCGCCGGCTCCTCGATATCGCATCGCGCGATCAGTTAACGGGCTTACTCAATCGCCACGCATTTCGCGAGCGCTGCAATACCGTATTAAGGGAGTTGGGGCTCGGCCGGAAACCGGCATCCCTGTTGATGATCGACATCGATCATTTCAAATCAGTCAACGACACGCATGGACAGATCGTCGGTGATCATGCACTCAACCGCTTTTCCGCGATCGCCAGCACCTGCCTGCGCAGTTCGGACATCTTTGGCCGGCTTGGCGGTGAAGAGTTCGCGGTTTTGCTGCCGGATTGCGCACACAGCAACACGCAGATGGTGGCTGAACGGATTCGCAGAACCATCGCGGAAACCCCCATCCATCTCGATAATGGCCAGCCGCTTTCGATCACGGTCAGCATCGGCGCTGCGTTTACCTACGCTGTTCCGGATGATCTTGATCCGCTGCTGTTGGTAGCGGACAGCGCCCTATATCGCGCCAAGAAAACCGGGCGCAACAAAGTGATTGAAAGTGAACTTCAGTCCGGACGCAGCGCGACTACCGCTGCCAGCTCATCCTAAAGGCGCTCTTGCTGCGCCGATGCGGTGGTGGCACCCGTCTTGATCGAATTGGCTCGCGTCTCGATACGCTTTTCATTCAGTTCGAGATGCTGGCGCACTCGCAAGGCGTCCGCATAACGGGTCAATTTTCCGAAAGAGTCGAGGAAAATCATTGCCAGGCGACGCCCCTGCAAATTGACCTGCATCACCAGGCAACGCCCCGCCTCATTGGTAAAGCCGGTTTTCTGCATGCCGATATCCCAGTCACCACCGCCACGCACAAGACGGTTGCTGTTGATGAAGGTCAGCATGCGGCGGCCAACGCGAACTTCATGATCTTCCTGGGTTGAATCACGACGGATCAAAGGCTGCGCATACGCCGCCTTGACCAGAAACTGCAAATCGTGAGCCGTCGAAACGCTCTCGTTGGAGAGTCCTGCCGGATCTGCAAAATGGCTGGAAGTCATGCCAAGCGCCTTGGCTTTGACATTCATCTGCGCAATGAATGCCTTGCGGCCACCCGGATAATTGCGGCTCAAGGACATTGCGGCCCGATTTTCCGAGGACATCAGCGCCAGCAAGAGCATTTCACCGCGCGTCAGCTCAGTGCCTACGGTCAGGCGCGAGTGCGTGTTGCGGGTTCTATCGATATCTTCGCTGCTGATTTCCAGAGTTTCATCCAGCGGCAGCTTGGCATCCAGCACCACCAGCGCAGTCATCAGCTTGGTGAGTGAGGCAATCGGCATTTCAATATCCGAATTTTTTGTAATCAGCGTTTCGCCACTGTCCTGATCAATCACCAGTGCGGCGTGCGATGCCAGGGCCAGCGAGCCGTATGAAGACTGACCCATGCTCAATGGAACGGCGCGTGCCCGCGATGCCTTGACGCGATGATGGGTCTTGCGAAGTTTGTTGGTTTTGGTATTACGCGCGCTGCGTTTCTTGGCCGCGACTTTCTTTTTTGCGGCCGTGGCTGATTTGCTTGTCGGCGTGGATTGGGCACCTGTGGCTGCGTGCGCCGAAAAGCTGCAGACGGACAGTGCAATCGACAAGCCAGCGACCAGCGCTAGCGCAAGTTTGCGGGGCAATCCAAGAACGGCAAAAAGTGCAATCACGTCGGCAGTCCCTTACTGACCTAACATTTCCAATATGGCGCGCCCGGCAGGAGTCGAACCTGCGACCACCCACTTAGAAGGCGGGTGCTCTATCCAACTGAGCTACGGGCGCTCGTCGTACCTATCGACATATGATGCCATGATGACACGCGCGTGATCAGCATGAAAACAGTACCTTAACCATCGGCACTTCATGTATTTTCTTAACCCCGCCCGCCGTCGCCAACTCACATCCTCACGCTGTTATTATATATTTATTACTTGTTTTTTCAATTAATACTATATAACAACACTGGATGCGTTTGGCCAGAGGCGGACGGGACGGCCCGCAGGAGAGCAACGACCGGTCAGGCCGCTGCCGGGATCTGGCGGGCCCTGGCTGCCGCGGGGGATGAAGCAAGATAAGCCAGCGCCTCTTCAGTCGACGCTTCATGCACGGGATCGTACCAAGGGCTGAAGAACGGCAACTCCTGCTTCAGCAGCCAGAACAAGGACGGCAGCTGGCCGGTTTTGGCGACGCGCTGCCATTCCAGCCAGATCCACGGCCGGAAGACGCTGGGCTTTTTGCTCTTGAAGCGCGGGTCCTGGCGCATCAGATGCGCCGCACCCTCAACCCATAGGCCAAAGATCATCGGCATGACAATCGTGGCCAGGTAGTAACGCGAGGGATATCCTCCGCCAAGATGCTTGTAGAGATCGAAGGCAACGCTGCGATGCTCGACTTCTTCAGCGCCATGCCAGCGCAGCAGATCCAGCAATACAGGATCCCCCGCCTCCCAGGCCTTGTTCTCCATCGCGTACTTACCCAGCACGCAGGTCATGTGCTCCACCGCGGCAATGATGCCGAGGCGAAATACCAGCCAGCGATGCTCAAGGAATTTGGGCACCTTGCGACCAAACGGCTCATCGGACAGCAGCGCTTCAAACAACCAGTCTTCGCGGCGCGTGTTGCTTTCGGTTTCGATACCGTGCGTATGCAGGTAATCCACCAGGGCCCCGCCATGCGCGCGGGCATGCATGGCTTCCTGCCGCACGAACATCTGCACGTCATCACGCAGCTTCTCGTCTTTCACCAGAGGCAGAGCCTTGTTGTAGACGCGGCAAAACCAGAATTCACCCGCAGGCAGCAGCAGGTTGATCTCGTTGATGAAGTGGCTGGCAAAGGGCTGGCCCGGCAACCACTCCAAGGGAGTTTTCGACCAGTCAAACGCCACCTTGCGTGGGACCAGGCGGCCCACCGTATTCGATGCTGATGCAGCTGCTTTCTTGCGCTTGAAAATGGATGTCGGACTCATGCTGCACTCCTCAGGCGCGCGTTCTGCAGCGCCGTGGACTCTGCGCCGCCTTCAATAAAATCGGTAAATTCACTCACCCATTCCGCGAGCAATTGCGGGTGGCTGAGTTGCAACCAATGACCGGCCGCCACTTCACGACGCCAGACATTCGGCGCCCATTGATTCAGGTCATCCCAGATTTCACGCACCATGAAATTGTCGCGCGTGGGAACAACCAGCTGCACCGGCACATCGGTGTGGCGTTCGCGTGGCTTGAGCACACGCTTGGTGAAATTGGCGCGATAAAGCTTCACGCCATGGCTGCCGTCCAGCGCCTGCGTTTCGTTGGCCTCGGCCTTGAGGCCTTCGACTTTCCGCAGGATCGCGGGCCAGCGCTTGTCCAGGCCCATCTTCCACAGGGTCGGCGCCAGCACCGGCAGATGGAACATGACGATGTACCAGGAATGCGCCAACTGGCGTGCGACCTGCGCCATCTGCTTCGGCGAGCCGCTCTTGAGGCGCTGGCGGATCCAGTGCCCTGCGTGGTCCAGGCTAGGACCGGAGATCGATGTGTATGAGGCGATGCGTCCCTGCATTTTCTCGGTGGTCACGGCCTCCCAGCACTGGATGGAACCCCAGTCATGACAAACCAGATGGACGGCCTGGTCCGGGCTCACTGCATCAACAACAGCGGCAAGATCATCAACCAGATAATCCAGATCGTAATCGGCGACGCGCTTGGGGCGCGACGAAAGTCCGGCGCCGCGGACGTCGTAGGCCACCACGAAATATCGCGACGAAAGTTCTTCGGCGCAGCTTTTCCAGACCGATGCCGAATCCGGATAACCATGCACCAGAACAATGGTCGGCTTTTTCCCGCGCTTGCCCCAGGTATAGACCGCGAGTTCAACATCACCGGACTTCACATGCTGTTGCGGCGTCATATCGCCCCCTATGCAGTTTATTGCTTCCGGCAATTGTAACAGTTTGCAATGTCACGATTGCAATAGCTGCATGGTAGGGGGTTTGGCTTTGGGCTCAATGACTTTGGAGACAGGGGGTGGTGACGGTGGGGAGAATGGGATGTCTTTGTGAGAGTCTTTGTTTTGGCTTGTGTGGCTCTTGGGGATTTTGTCTTTGCACGAACGTCTTGGCTCTGTCGCGGCTTTTTAGAGATTTCACTTCTGCACAAACGCCTCCGCTCCTTCGCATCCATGCGATCGCGGAGGTACAGAACATCCTGTTCATAAAAAAAAGCCCGCGGGGCGGGCTTTGGATCACACTAGCGCTGGCGGCGCAGGGCACGAATGCCTGCGCCGCTGCACCGGGCATGCTTAGCTGATGTGCTTGCTGACCAGCTTGGTCATTTCAAACATGTTGACGCTAGCTTTGCCGCCGAAGATTTTCTTCAGCTTGTCATCAGCATTGATGACGCGCTTGTTCTTCTGATCCTGCAGGCCATTCTTCTTGATGTAGGCCCAGAGATTCTTCGTGATCTGGCCACGAGGAATGGGCTTGGAGCCCACGACTTCAGCCAGAGTTGCACTCGGAGTCATCGGCTTCATCAGAGCGGCGCTAGGCTTGCGCTTAGCTTTTGCCTTCTTGGGAGCAGCCTTTTTAGGAGCGGCCTTCTTCGGAGCAGCTTTCTTTGCTGCTGGTTTCTTCTTCGCAACAGCCTTCTTCGCTGCTGGCTTCTTCTTCGCAACAGCCTTCTTGGCCGCTGGTTTCTTCTTGCTGGCTTTCGCCATATTGATTCCCCCACGTTGATAAACGCCCATATGGGCGGCCCTATCCTAACGCGAAGTGAGGCTCTCAGCGCAAACTTTATTCAAGAAGTCCAATTTGCCTTCGCAAGCTGGACAAATTGACCGATCGCGGTTAGTGCAAATCGTGATGTTGGCCGGCCTCTAAAAATGCCACTTCCCTAGGGAAAATGAACCATTCACAAAAATGGTGCGGGATTGGCCAGGTATTGGAAAGACAAAATCCGGAACCGTCCATCGTCGGTCGCAATGTCTGTCCGGTCGGTTTCTCCTGCGCTAAACACCACGCCAAGCCCTCCGGCAGCCACCAGTTTTTCGGCTTGCGTCAGGAAGAAATGCGCGTCGCCTTCACCGCCCTCATCGTTTTTTCCCTTCGCAAGATCAGCTGAAGCGCCCAGGGAAGTCCGCCACAGCAGCACCGGCAAATCACCCACTGCTTCGTGATAGAAGTTGATTTTGTCCAGGTAAGCCTGCAAGCCGGAGGCGGAAGCAACGCGCCTGTCCGAAGGTAAAACCATAAAGTCAGCCTGGTCAGCACCAAGCTTTGTCATGAACTTAGCAACCTCTGCCGGCGAGCGCCCGGCCCAATCCGACAGTGGAAATCCCAGCATTGCACGTGGCGCATATTTATCAGCGCTGCGCAGGTAGCAGTCTGCAACGCCCGCAAGGTTATTGGGCAGATCCGCGCAATCCGGATTGATTGAAACCAGGGCATCCAGCGTTGCTGGATCGCCATTCATTGCCTTCTTTTGCGCATGGCCCCAGAAGTCGGGTTCGAGGTTGACCAGGGCCGGGCTGTCGTACTGGCCCAGCTTGAGGAACAGCAATTTAACGTTGTCCCAGTACTGCTGCATGAACGCATGATTGGTCAGGTCAGTGATCCAGCCTTCGCCCTTGTTGTTCATTTGGGCCAGGGTAAACATCGGCACTGCACCAACCGCATCAGCCTGCTCCGTAAAGATTCGGATGTAATCGCCCTTGGGGGCATTCCAGTTCGCCCAGGACGATTCGCCAACGCCGATCAGGTAACGATCGAGGATATCCACCTTGATCTTCTGCTTCTTGATATCGGCGATATCGGTGGAACCCAAACCGATGAGCAATTGCTCGGGGCGCCCCATCGACTTTGCCAGCGAGGCCGCAGAATGGCGATCCAGGTTGGCCCCGCCGTAGCCGCAGAGCAGCAAGACAATCATGGCAGCAAAGATCTTCAACGCAGGATTGGCCAGGTGCCAGCTCTTGCGTCCGTGCAGGTTTGCATCCGTTCTGTCAGTCACAACTCCTCCGCGTCCATGCCCTTTCAATGGGACGCAGTATTGGCAACCGAGATATTCGTCACAATCGTCAATGACGCCCTCAGGGCTGTGGATAAGCCCCAAGCGTCAGCGGCGCGAGCGCAGTGGACTCGCGCCGCGTTCCGTTATTTCGCTGGGCTCTGCAGGGACTGCAGCAATTCGCGAATCTTCGGTTCCGGCTTCCAGTAATTGGGCCCTTTGAGAAACTTGCCGTTGGCGTCGTAGATCGGATTGCCGTCGGCGCCGAGTTTGCTCTGGTTGCTGTCCATGATGATGTCCAGCACCGCTTCCAGCGGCAGGCCATACTTCAGTGCTTCGGAACGGCAGTAGACGATCACGTCGCCGAGCAGATCGGCGATGGCTACCGCGAGATCCAGCTGCGAAACGCCCGCGGTTGCCGAGGCCACGATCTCGTCAATTTCATCGACTTCATCGGACAAGGTAGCCTTGAACTTCTTCAGGCGGTCTGCGACGTCGGCAGGAATGGTCGGAACTTCGTTCTGAGGTAAACGGTACATCGCGTTCATCTGCGTGATGCGCTGTGCAAAAGGCTGGCTCAAGTGTTGTCCCCTGATTGACTGGAATGCTTGGAAGCCGGGATTGGAACACAAACGCCGTTCAGCGGGCAGTATGCGAGCCCTGATTTTCGGTGAATTGGGCCAGATCAACACTCTCGCCCACCCAGCGGTTATGGCGCAGCGCGAACGAAGGCTTGATCCACCAGACCAGCAACGGCAGCACCACCAGCGACAGGGTCATGTTGATCGCCATGATCGCCATCAGCAGCAGCCCCATGTCGGCGACGAACTTGAGGCCCGACAGCACGTACCAGGGCATGATGCCCAGCGTCATGATGGCGGCAGTAAACATGATCGCCTTGCCGGTGGTCTTCAACGATGCCGTAATCGCAGTCTGCCAGTCACCGCCATTACCTTGCAGTTCCTCGCAGATGCGCGAAAGCAGATAGATGCCGTAGTCGATGCCGACGCCAACGCCGATGGCGGCTACGATCATCGAATTGACATCCAGCCCGACGCCGAGCAGATGCATGGCCGCAATCAGGGCTTCGTTGGCAAGGTTGACTGGGATCAGCAGCAGAATGCCCGCGACAAAGGAACGATACGCCACGCTGCAAAGTGCAAAAACCAGCAGATCGACCGCGAGGATCACCACCCGTT
>Ga0116227_10010569_pt1 | contig 16032 bp, 8 predicted proteins | sample S1TSphgellanicum_FD_89693 | JGI IMG/M metagenome (GOLD analysis project Ga0116227, IMG submission 89693) | Host-associated microbial communities from peat moss isolated from Minnesota, USA - S1T2_Fb - Sphagnum magellanicum MG | ecosystem: Host-associated > Plants > Peat moss > Unclassified... | reverse complement strand
CAGCGACCACTTTCCGCGCTTCCTGCGCCCCTTCGGCGGTCTTGCGCACCGTCGCGGTAATCTCATCCAGCGCCGCCGCGGTCTGCTCAAGGCTCGCCGCCTGCTGCTCGGTGCGGCGTGAAAGATCATCGGATGCTTGCGTAATCTCCTCGGCGCCTGAGCGAACCGCCTGCGTGTTGGCGCCGATGGAAACCATGGTTGATTGCAGCGTGCCCAGCGCCGCATTAAAATTTTCCCGCAATTTTTCATAAGCCATGCTGAACGGCGTGTTCAACCGGAAAACCAGGTCGCCTTTCGCCAGGCTCTCCAGCCCATCGGCAAGCGCTTCCACCACAATCGCCTGCTGCGCGCCGGCGGCTTCGGTTTCCGCCTGGGCGCGGTTGCGCTCTTCGCTGGCCAGCGCGCGTTCGGCGGCACGCTCATCGGCAAGGCGGACGGATTCCAGCCCCGCATTTTTGAAAACCTGCACGGCTTTAGCCATGCCGCCGATTTCATCTTTTCTGTCCACGCCAACAATTTCCACACGTAAATCGCCGCCGGCGAGTTTGGCCATCGCATCCTGCAAGATTTTTACGGGGGTTACGAGCCCGGCGCGGATGCCGAAAAAGCCTACCAGCATCACCAGGACCAGACCGCCCAGAACCATCGCGTAGGTGAGCATGATTGTGTGGCTGGTCTGAGCGGCGAGCGCGGCCAGGCTCTGTTCCGCCGCGCTGTCGAAGGTTTTACGAAAATTGATCACGGTCTCTACCATCGGGGCGAATTTCGGGTCGCAATTTGTCAAATACTCCAACTGGCTGGCCGCAACCATGGCCGTCGTGTTCGCCGACGCGCCCAGCTTCACCGATAGGGCACAGTCATTGTCAATGACCGCTTTGACCTGTGCCGCCATTGCCGCTATGTCAGCCGCCCGCGCCGGTACCGCGGATGCCGCCGCGGCCATTGTCGCATCAAATCCACGTCGATCATCCGCCAGCGCCGCCAGATCCACCCCGTTCATCGCATCGTTCGTGTCAAGGACCATTTGCGCGATATCGCTTTTCATGCCGAGAAAATAGCGATTTGCCCTCGTTAAAAGCAATGAGGCTTTTTCCGCCGTGCTGGCAACCGTTTGATAGCCGCTGCTAACGCCAGCCATTTCTTTAGCGGAATAGAATGTCGTGCCGATGGCGAACACGCCGAAAAGTGCCAGAATGGAAAGAAACTTGCCGATGATCGGGATATTTTTCACGATGGTGCTCCGGTGGTTAAGCCAAAATCAGCGCTTTGCGTCGCCGCAAAATTCTGTCCGTATTGGTGGCACATATTATTCGAAAATTTATTCAAAAGATTTCGTATTTTCGAAATCGACGATGCTCACGCCCGCACGGCTTTGAGATAGATGATACATCTTAACGAATCGTTAGAAAATATGGCGCCCGTGACTCAGAACACCTCCCGCATTCGCCATGAATTTTCCCCGCTACCTACTCATGCCATGCCGTGCGCAAAATCGCGCGCCGCGCAATGCAATCCATTTTTGTTGTGTTCCAAAAACAAAATTCATGAACAATCATCCCAAACAACGCGGCCCTTGCCCATGACCATTTCCCGTCATGGCCGTGCTCGGCACGGCCATCCACGCCTTTGCCTCACCGCGGCCGGACGTGGCGTAAGACCTCACCCGTCATTCCCGCGAAAGCGGGAATCTTCTTGGCCGGTGGCCCGCGCGCAACTTTTACAAATCCCTGTAAAACAACCCCAAAACAGCTAATAAAATTCCAATAATTAACTGGACGGAGGGTTAACCCTTCAAAAAACCATTGGCTAACTTAGCGAGTCAAACATCACATAAACCGGCCATTCGGCCAATTTTTCGTCTCGCCCATCTGAATTTTTGCTATTTTTACAACGTTTACACATCATTATACAACATCAAAACCGCAACGCAACCATCCCGCCGCCCATATTCCGTCCCCCGCCCAAACGCCGTAATCTGGCCACGGCAACCAGCAAGGAGCACGCCGTGGCGGGAAAACTGTTTTTGGGGACGCGGCGCTATTCATCCTGGTCGCTGCGCGGCTGGCTGATGCTGAAGCTCGCCGGGCTTGAGGTGGAAGAGGTGGTAATCCCTCTCGCCGGCGGCAACACGCCAGCGGTAAAAGCGGTCTCCCCCACCGGCCTCGTGCCGTATCTCGAACATGACGGCGCCAAAATCTGGGAAAGCCTGGCGATTGCCGAATACTGCGCTGAGCTCCAACCAAAACTATGGCCAGAAGACCGCGTGGCCCGCGCCCATGCGCGCGCGATTGCCGCCGAAATGCATGCCGGCTTCCGCGCCTTGCGCCTTGCCATGCCGATGAATCTGGGCCGCGATTACACCGGCCTTGGCCAAAACCCCGAAAGCCTGGCGGATGCCGCGTATATCGACAATCTCTTCGCCACCACCCGCGCCACCTTCGGCCAAACCGGCCCCTATCTGTTCGGCGCCAGTTTTAACGCCGCCGATGCCATGTTCGCGCCGGTCGTAACCCGGTTCCTAACCTACGCCCCGCCGCTCTCGGACGTTACAAAGGCCTATTGCCAGGCGGTGCGCGCGCAAGAATTCGTGGATTTGTGGTACAAGCTGGCCGCCGAGGAACCCGCTTCCTGGCATCTCGAAAAATACGAGGGCATCACATGAATCTACTGCTGGCACTGCTCGCCACCACCATCGTCACCACCCCCGCCGCCAACCTGCCGGGCCTGAACATCACCGCCCATCACGGCGCTGTGTATCAGACTGCTAAAGCAGGCGACCCAACCGAGGGTTTTTTAGAGATCGACAATACCGGCGGCCCGGATTCACTACTGGCGGCAAGCTGCCCGGTAGCGGACACAACCAGCATTGTCGGCCAGGATGGCAACCCGCTTGCCGCGCTGCCGATTCCGGCGGGCAAGCAGGTGCTCCTGCGCGCGGCCGGCCCGCATCTGCTGCTCCAGGCCACGCATTTTTCCGTTCAGTATGGCGGCATCATTCCGTGCAGCCTTACCTTTCGCAAGGCGGGTACAATGTCAATTTTTCTATACGCCACGAAGGGGCCGTAGGGTATCCGCCTCCAGGCGCTGCCTGGCCACCGCCACCGCTCTGGCAAAGCCGGCAGCCCCCTGGGCCTCGGCAATGGCCAGCGCCTCGTCCAAGGCGGCATGCATCTCGGCCGGGTCACGGTCTGGCATGCGGCTAAGAATTTCCGCCCGCCTTCGATGCAGGTGCGACAGGTAATAAAGCTCATCATAGTCGCGGCAAACGGTAATCGCCTCATCGGCCGTCGCAAGCGCCGCTTCCGGGTCCCCGGCAAGCATCTCCAGGGCGGCAATCTCTCCGAGATAAAAGCTCGTGAAATGCGCGCCCCCCGTGTCTCCTTGAATGGCGAAGTTACGCCGCGCGGCAATAACAGCCTCCCGGGCTTGTCCAAATTCGCCAACGGCCCGGGCCTCCATGATCGAAGCAATCGCGCCCCACTGCACGTAGCCCTGTTCATGGCAGATGCGCGCCGCTTCCCCGGCCCAGCCCCGCGCACGCTCGAAATCTTCCCGCAGGACCCCATACATTGCCATAAAAGACAAGCCGAGCGCCAATTCGAAGGGACGGCCAAGCGATTCGGCGTGCGCGCGCAGCGTGGCGGCAATGTCTTCCGCGGCCGCATCCTCGCCACATGCATGACGAATGAGCAGCAGCCCCACCTGCGCGCTCACAAAGCCGTCATGCGTCGAGAAAAGCGGCAAACGGCTACCGTCATGCGCGGTATAAACTTTGCACGCATTTTCTAGATAGGCTCTGCCCGCCTGGAGTTTCCCCTGGACGTAGAGGATATGGCCAATCATCGCATCGGCCTGAATGCGGTGCTCCGGCAGGCCAGTTCGCTCGGCAATCGCCTCGGCGCGGCGCGAGATTGTCATGGAGCCGTCCAGATCGCCGATTACCATGCGAAAGAGCATTATGCCGCAGAGCACGCCATACACGTCCGGCACATCACCAAGCGCGTCGCAGATGGTCTGCGCTTCACCAAGTGTCTTGCCAACCTCCGCGCCGCCATAGCCATGCAACGCCGCCAGGCTGAAGGCGAGACCAATCAGCAGCTGCAACTCCATCCCCACCCTGGCAGCGCTTTCCGGCTGCTGGCGCAGCAGGCCAAGCGCGGTCCGCAGATGGCCCACGGCCTCGCCATGCGCCGCGCGGGATCCCGCCCGCTCACCGGCCTTGGCCCAAAGCGGGATCGCTTCGGCGGCGGCCCCGCTCTGGGTGAAATGATAAGCCAGCACTTCCGGCTCTGTCTCGCGCGCGTTTGGGAATTTATCCCGCAACACCGCCGCAATCTGGCCATGCAGGGTTTGCCGCTCGCGCTTGAGCAAGGATTCATACGCGGCATCGCGGATTAGGGCATGCTTGAAGCGATAGACGCTATGCGGCGGCACGCCGGTACGCTCCACCAGACCAGAAAGGGTTAGGGCCCGCAGCGCCTGCCGCAATTCTGGCTCCGGTTGCACGTCCAGGGCCGCCAGCACCTCATAGCTGAAGCGGCGGCCGATGACGGCGCCAATATTGGCAATCCGCCGGGTGGCCCCTAGCCGGTCAAGACGGGCCACCAGCGAATCCTGCACCGAAATCGGAATCGTCACCGCCTGCGTGCCATCCACCGCCCCTTCGATCACCGCTTTTGTCATTTCCTCGACAAAAAGGGGAATGCCATCGCAGCGGGTGAGTATCTGGCGCAAGGCGGCCGGCGGCAGCAGGGAATCCCCCCCGAAATGGCGGCAGATTTTTTCGGCATCGCCGTGATTGAGGCGGCCAAGCTCAAGCGTCACCGCATTGCCCTGGCTTTCCCAATCGGCGGCATATTCAGGGCGCGCGGTGATGACCAAAAGCCATGGGCGCTCAACCGAGCGCTTTACCGCCTGGTCCAGCACGCCGAGCGTCGTCGCATCGCACCAATGCGCATCTTCGAGCACCAGCAGCAACGGCCGCTCGGCACCTAGACAATCCAACATTTCGAGCAAGGTCCCGAGCATGACGCCCTTGCGTTTGTCCGGCGTCACCGCCTGGAGCGAGGGCGCCGTGGGCAGTTGCACGCCGAGCAGATCGGCGAGCACGGCCTGGCCCAGCGGCTCAAGCACGGCTCTGGTCTCGACGAAGCGGGCAAATTTTTCGGCGCACGCCCCGGCCGTGTCGCCGCGCTTAAAACCCGCGGCCCGCGCCATCTGTTGCCCAACCGGGTACAGCGCGCTGTCGGTCCGGTCCGGGGCGCAATACCACACAATCTCGGCGCGCGGCCCATCGGCCACATGCCGCCGGAGGTCTTCAACGAGCCGGGATTTGCCAATGCCGGCCTCGCCCCGCAGCAGGATGACCTGCCCCTGCCCCGCTTGCGCGGCTGCCCAGCCCCGCAGCAGCACATCGCGTTCGTTTTCGCGGCCAACCAGGGGCGAGGCTTGGCCCTGGGTCCGGGCGAGGAACCGGCTTGCATCGGCGGTGACGTCCACGGCCTCGAAAATCTCGACCGGGGCGGCATAGCCCTTGATCGCAAAGGGGCCAAGGTCACGGTAGGTCACGGCGCCGCGGGTGATACGCTGCGTATCCTTCGCCACGGCCACGCTATCCGGGGCCGCCATTGATTGCAGCCGCGCGGCGAGGTTGGGCGTCTCGCCCACAATCCCCACCTGGTTGCGGCCCGCGACCTCGCTGACAACGACCAGCCCCGTTGCAATACCAACACGCACGTGCAGGGAGATGCCCGGCGGCAGTTCCAGCGCGCCGACATTGTCGCGCAAGGCGATGCCGGCGCGCACCGCATTCACCGCATCGTCCTCGTTGGCGTTCGGGTAGCCAAAATAAGCCAGGATGCCATCGCCCATATATTGGACGATATAGCCGGAATGCTGGGTGATGATGGCCTCGCAGCCGGCCAGAAAGACATCGACGACATGCATCGTGTCCTCCGGATCCAGGCTTGCGGTGAGTGCGACGTAATTGACGATATCGCAGAACAGCGCCGTTACCTGCCGCCGCTCGCTACCGCGCGTGAGGGACTCAGGCATCAGCCCTGCCCCATGCACATTCCCATGCGAGAGTCGCGCCGCAACCACCGCGCCGCGCCTGGAACAACCGGATATTCAGAAGATGGTTTCTGGCCAACCCGTTTGTATCGCATATCTACCCCGTATTCCTCATGACGGCTTCGTTAAACTTCATTAATTTACATATCAAGAGGTGATTAGATTTGATTAACTTTTATAATCAGACTCTGGTGTACCGGCCAGTGACCATGGATTTGGGCCCGCAATCATGGCCTGGCGCCGGATGCATCCGGCGCCAGTTGATCATGCCAGCGGGTAAAGGGGCGTGCTAAGAGGCTGGGCAAGAATTCGCCGTTTACGGCCACCCTAACGCCACGCATTGGTTACGCCCTGAATGCTTCGCCTCGTAGAGGGCCTCGTCGGCATCGGCGAGCAGATCGACGGGCTCCGGGCCAGCCTCCGGCACCCAACCGGCCACCCCGACGCTAACGGTCACAATCGGCGCGGCGCTGTTGCTCGGATGGGCAATGGCGCAGTTCATCACCGCCTCGCGCAGGGTCTGCGCGATCTTCAAGGCGTCAGGCACGGTCAAACCCGGCAGAACGACGGCGAATTCCTCGCCCCCATAGCGGGCGACCAGATCGGCCCCCCGGCGTACCCCCGCGGCCAAAGCGCCCGCCACGGTTTGCAAGCAGGCATCACCGGCCTGATGCCCGTAGGCGTCGTTATACGCTTTAAAATGATCCACATCGATCAGCATCACCGCGAGCGGGCGTTTATCGCGGGCGGCCTGCCGCGATTCAGCGTTCCACACCGTATCGAACATGCGGCGGTTGGCGATGCCGGTCAGCGCATCGATATGGCTAAGCTGTTGCAATTGCTGATTGGCGGCTTCGAGGTCCCTTGTGCGCTCCGCCACCTTGCTTTCGAGCGATTGGCGCAGCCGCAAATTCGCGATGGAGATCGCGAGCTGGCCACATAACAGAGAGAGCGTCTCGATATGCGCGGCGCCGAAGGCCGACCGGTACAAGGTGCTCTCAAGCATGAGCAAGGCGCTCACCCGGCCTTGCACAAAGACGGGCAAAGCAAGCAAGGCGCAGCGCGGCATGCCCTTGAAGTGAGGATCGTCCTTGAAACGGATATCGATAACCGCGTCGTCGGCGATCAGCGGCTTCAATGTCCGCAAGGCCAGGCGCAGGGCAGACCCGGGGAGCAAGCCTTTATCCTCCGCCTGCCGCAGCGGCAGCCGATCCATATCGGTGGTCTTGCCGCCGCTCCACAGGCCTTCCATGTGCCAGCGGCCGGCATCATCCAGCAACAACAGCCGCACGGCGGTCGCGCCGGTCAGTTGCGCGACCAGTTCGACGATGCGCGCCACCAGCCGGGGCAAGGATGTTTCCAGGGCCAGCGCCTGGCTTGCCCGCAGCAGGCCCAGATAGCCCGCTTCATGGGTTATGCCGTTATCCGGCCCGGCCACGCCGCCGGGGGCAATGAAGGGGAATTCATCACGCAGCGCCGCCCCTTTGCCCGTCGCACCCCAGTGGCAATAGAGATCATGCGCCTGCCATAGGAGGGCATGGCCGGTATGGTCCAGGCCACGGCGCATATGCGCCCGCCCGGCCTTCTCGGTTATCAAGGCCCGGTGCCATGGCCGCTGATGCGCCTCCGCCTTGCGCATGGCCGTCTCATAGAGCGCCGCCGCCGCCGCCCAGTCATCCGCCAGGACATCTTCCCGCTCAGCCTCCACAAAGTCATGGAGATGGGCAAAATTCATCGGCGCGTCGGCCGCGCGGCGGGCCAGCCATGCCTGGTTCGCGGCAAGCCGCGCGCCAAGGCCAGGCCGCTCGGTTTTTGGCGTTTGTCTGATCTCCTCAATAAGTGCCAGCGACTGCAAAAAATTGCCTAGCATGCTGCGGTACGCACCGATCATGCTGGTCCCAACGCCCTGCGCCGCATGCGCATGGTACCGCAGGCTGATATGATCATTGAACAGGCAAGCGGTCAGGGCGCGGTAGACATGGAAAAACGCGGGCACAATCGCGTTACCGCGCGCCGTGGCCAGATATGCCGGCTCGTTGAATTCGGCATCGTCGAACCTGCCTTGCATGTCCGTCATGCCGCGCAGCGCACGGACACATTGCCGTATCGGCAGATAAAAATTTTCGGTTTCGCGATTGCGCGTTTTGCGGACAAAACTTAGGGCCGCGTCAATCTCGGCATCCATCTCGCCGACGGCATGGCCGCTTTCCAGCAGGGCAACGAGAGAGGTACCAAAGGTATAGCCCGCCACCTCCATCGCGCCGACGCGGACCAGCCGGTCGAAGGCCGCCCGGGCATGGCCGATATTGTCCGATACAGGGTGAAACCAGTGGCTGACCGCCGCACCGTAGATACGCAGGGCGTGCGCGGCTTCGGTACGGGCGTGACCGGCATCCGCCATTGCCAAGGCGATGCGGGCAGCGCGGTAGCCGGTTGCGTAATCGCCCCTGGCCGGGGCGGTCGAATAAATCATCCGGCACAGCGAGGACATCGCCGTGTCGCATAGCCCATGCTCAATGCAGAGGCGGACAGTCCGAAGGTCAAGCCACCGCGCCAGCGCCGTCTGCCCGCCGAACGAGGCAGACGGTTCAAGGCGGCTCATCAACTTCGCCGCACCCAGCAAGGCCGGATCGCTCAGCCGCGGACGCTCTGCCAGCTGTTCCAGCGCGCCTTGATCGACGAGGCGATAGAACGCCGCCAATTCTTCCGCGTGAAAACCTTCCGGATCATCATGCGGCATCGCTATGCCAAGCTGGTTGAGTGAAGCGGTTCCCAGCTTCACCGCCTCGGCATAAAGGTTGCGGTTGGCAAGGCTGGCGATCTGCACGCATGTTGCATCGACGAGATCGACCGGCGCGGGTGAATGCTGTGCCAGCACCGCATAGATGGCATCCGCCTCGGCGTGGCGGGACTGGCTAAAGAGCGTCATATGCAGGCCGCAATACATGGCAAACGCGGCATCGGCCCCGCGGCCCCAGAGATCATCGTCCAGCATGGCGAGCCCTAAGCGGAAAAACTGCTCCGCGGTGGCGAAGGACCCGGCCTGGCGCGCGTGCAAAGCGGCGTCCTGAAAGAGATGCTGGGCGGCCGCCCGCTCGGCGGCTGACTCGATCAGCGCCGCCGCGGCTGCATAATGGTGCGCCGCGCGCATATCCAGATCTTGACGGCCCCCAGCCGGAACGAAGCGACGCGCGATTTCTAGGTGACGGCGTTTTCGCGCCGCGTCGTCACGCAACTCATAAACCGCCTGGCGCATGCGATCATGGCAAAAATGCAGCTTCGTGGCTGGCGCGCCCTGATGAAATGCCGGCGCGTTCGGCGTGACGATAAGGCCGCGTTCAAGGGCAGGCAGCAATTGGTCACTCACATCTTCCGGCGCCATATCGGTGGCCTGGGCCAGCACGCCCAAAGTGCAGCCATGCCCAAGGCAGGCGGCAGTCACCAATATGTCGGTGGCCGCGGCGCCCAGTGTGGCGAGGCCCGCGGTTAGCAGTTCGATGACGTTGGCGCTGGCCCCGTGCGCCAGAATGGCTTGGTCGTCCCAAACCCAGCGCCCATGTTCCGGGTCCGGCCGCACCACGCCGTCGCGGTAGAGCCTGTTGATAAACTCGACCGTGAAAGACGGGTTGCCGCCGGTCTTGGCATGCAGCGCCGCCGCCAGGGACTGCACCAAGGCGGAAGGTGTCTGCAACATATCGCCGAGCAGGGCCGTCAGGTCGGGGACCGTGAGATCCGCCAAGGTAAGCACCGGCGGCGCCGCGCCGGATACCGCCGGCTGGCGGAGCAGGCGCGTCAGCTTGTGCGATGCGTTGACCTCATTATCCCGATAGGCACCAATCAGGAGCAGGCCGCTGATTGTGGTCTCTTCCAGGAGGGCCGCCATGAAGTCGAGGGATGCCTGGTCAGCCCATTGGAGATCGTCGAGAAAGACGACCAGCGGATGCTCGGGCGATGCGACAAGCTGGATGAGGCCGACCAGCAACGTCCGCAGGCGGATATGAGTCTCAAGCAGACCGAGCTCTGGCGCCGGCTGCGGGCCAAGTATGGCCTCCATCTCGGGCAGCAGCTCGAAGAGGGCGCCGGCATCCGGGCCGAGACCGCTGCAAAGCCGCTGCCGCCATTGCGCCAGCGTGGCTTCTGGTTCCGCCAATAGAAACTGGCATAGCTGCCGCAGGCTTTGCACGGGCGCCAAAAACGGAATGTCGTCCTGCAACGGCTCGAACTTGCCACTGATAAAAAGGCCGTTCCGCAAGGTTAAAGGCCGGTAGAGTTCATGGATCAGCGAGGTTTTGCCAACGCCGGCATAGCCCGCGACAAACAACAAGCTGGACGCGCCTTCGGCCACCGCCGCGAAGGCCGCCATGAGGGAAGCACGTTCGGCCTCGCGTCCATGGAGCCGGCGCGACGGGCGCGGTGATAACGGCAGGTCGCGTGTCTTCAGGGGGACGGTGTCCAGGGCGGCGCCATCACTGAGCGCCTGACGCAGCGCCCGCGCATCATGCGCCAACCCGGCGGCACTCTGGTAGCGGTCGTCCGGTTCCTTGGCCAGCAATGTCAGGATCACCGCTGAGACAGGCACTGGCAGCCAGGGTGCCAGCTCATGAGGCGGGCGGGGGGCAAGCGTCAGATGCGCATGGGTAAGGCTCAGTATATCCGTGCCCGCGAAGGGCGGCCCGCCGGTCGCAACGGCATAAAGGGTCGCGCCAAGGGAATAAAGATCGGTCCGGTAGTCGATCGGCCGGTTCATCCGCCCCGTCTGTTCCGGCGACATATAGGCCGGCGTGCCCTGAACGCGGCTCATATGGTCGAAGACAGGCGGCTCTTCGGCAAAGGCGGTGGCAAGGTGGAACGCGCTGATCTCGACCGCCAGAGTTTCCGGCTCGACACGGATTGTCGCCGGGTTGAGATCTTTCAAAATCACGCCCGCGCCGTGAATGCCGGCGAGCATCCGCGCCAGGTTTTCCGCTAGCGCCAGAAAGGCCTGGAGGTCGATGGCACCCAGCAGCCCTGAAGTTTCAAGCGCGCTTCCGGCCCCCCCCTTGGTCAAGCTCTGGGCGGTGCCGCCGCCGGGCTCGCCCAACATGCCTTTCAGGCGCGCGCGTATATATTGTTCATTGCGTGGGATGAGCCGAGTCATAACCGCATAACGCTCATGGCTTCCGGCTCAACGTGCGCAACCTAAGCGGGCACACACGTCAACAGGCCCAAAAAATCATCCAGGCGTCACCGTCCGGACGTCGGAAATCAGCCAATTTCATACGCGCCACAGCTTTCGTCCTCGAAAAACGAGCGAAACGCGCATTCCACTCTTAGTTGTGCCACAAGGACCGATTTCATGAAATTTGCGTAAGATGTCAAGCGCAATCTTGCAACGCTCGGGCTGCGCCGTTGCAGCAACGGGGGATCAGGCCGCCTTCGCTTTCATGATTTATAATGAGAGTGCGCTGAAGCGCCGCATTGCCCGGACCGTTCTGGCGGAGGGGATGGGATTCGAACCCACGATACGCCTTGACAGCGTATAACGGTTTAGCAAACCGCCGCCTTCAGCCTCTCGGCCACCCCTCCGTACCGTTAGCGTTCTATGCGTCGCGGCCGGGCGCGTAAAGCCCGGCAGGTGCGGGCTCTTCGCCCATTCGGCTCTACTCTGCGTTGCAAGCCTTTGAAAAATCAAAAATTCCGTCAAAAAAATGCTGCACTGCAAAAAATATCTTGCGGTGCACACAGCCTTGCTCTATATATTGTTTCAGCAGGATGAGCTTGCTCTCCTGCTTTCTTGGACGTTTCCTCCCTAAACTTGGCGGCACTTCGGTGCCGCCTTTTTTTATTCCGCGGCAGCTTGCAGGCCGATATCCGGCGCCGGCAGCAGTACCCTGGCCACGTCAACCAGAGCCGATAAAAGCCTGCCTATCAGGCAGGCAACCTCTTCAAACCGGCCGGTTTTCTCAAACCGTGCCTCATCCATGTACAAAGACCGCAGCATTTCAATTTGCAGCACATGCACGTTATGGCGCGGCCGGCCATAATGCCGCGTTATGTAGCCACCGGCATAGGGGTCATTGCGGCGCACCCGCAAACCAAGCCTGGTCAGCTTCGTCTCGATAAACCCGGTCACTTGCGTGGAACAACTCGTGCCGTGAACATCGCCCAGCACCACATCCGGCGCGCGCTGGCTGCGCTGCCCGGGCGCGCTGGGCATGGAATGGCAATCCAGCACCAGGCACATGCCGAATTTGCGCAATGTGATGTCGATCAGGCCTTGCAGCGCGGCGTGGTAGGGTTGCCAACATGCGGCAATTCGCGCCTCGGCTTCCGCAAACAGCATTTTGTGGCGATAGATCGGCTCGCCGGTGCCCACGATCCGCGCAATTGTCCCAAGGCCCGCCAATACGCGGGGGCTGGCGGCGTTCACGTAATCCGGCAGGCTGTCCTGGAACATTGCGGGATCCAGCTCCCACGCTTCGCGGTTCACGTCGCAATAAGCGCGCGGGAAGGCGGCGGCGAGCAGGGGCACGCCCATGGCGGGGCCGGCGCCAAAGATCTCGTCCACAAAACTATCCTCGCTGCGGCGGATCGCTTGCGCATCCAGCCGGGAGGCGGCGAGGAATTCGGCCGGGTAGAAGCGGCCGGAATGCGGCGATGTCAGCACAATCGGCGCAAGCTGCGCGTCCGGCATTGTTAGGATCAATGGATTTTCAAATGACGCCATACGCCATTCAAACAGCAACGCGGGGTTTAATAAAGCGCATTTCTTTGGGCGGGCGCGCCGGCGCTAAAAAGCAAATAATCCCGCAATGGCCAGCAGCAGGGCGGGCGGCATCACCACGGCACCTAGCCGCAAAAACTGCCATCCGGTGACATGCAGCCCCTCCCGCCGCAGCGCCGTCAGCCATAGAATCGTCGCGAGCGACCCGGTGATGGATAAATTCGGCCCAAGATCGACGCCGATCAGCACAGCACCCGTTATTTTGCCGGAGACACCGGCCGCCTGCACCGCATGGCCCGCCAGCAGCCCGGCCGGCAGGTTGTTCACCAGGTTGGCGCCAAAGCCGAGGGCGAGGCCCATGCCCCAGACGGAAGCCGCGGGCGCTGCCTCGGTGGATTCGCGCAAAACCTTGGTTAAGGCCGCCAGCACGCCGGATGCATCGAGCGCGGTCACCAGCACGAACAGCCCGGCCACCAAGGGCAGCACGCCCCAGGAAATATTTTGCGCCACCGCCCAGGGCATTTCGCGTTTCGGGATCAGCACGGCGGCGGCGGTGGCAATACCGGCCAAAAATGTTGGCAGGCCGAGGTTTTGGCCGGCGGCGGAGGCCGCCATGAGGACGAGGCCGGTTGCCACAATCCCAAGCCCCGCCAACTTGCCGCCCAGGCTTAGCCGCGCCGTTTCCGGCTCCTCCCCAATTTTTTGGCGCAAGGCGCGGCTTTGCGTAAGACGCAGGACCAGAAATGTCGCCACGATGGAAAGTATGGAAGGAAAACCGTATTGCGGCAGCCATTTCAGCAAATCCGGCATTTGCGGCCCGTAAATCACCAAATTCGCGGGGTTGGAGATGGGCAGCACGAAGGAGGCCGCGTTGGCGATGAAGGCGCAGATCAGCAGATACGGCAACGGGTTTTTAGCTTTGACCGCCTTTGTCATTGCCGCCACGGCCGGGGTCAGCACCACCGCCGTTGCGTCGTTGGACAGAAACACGGTGACCACCGTGCCCAGCAAGTAGACCAGGAGAAAGAGTCTTTTTGCCGAGCCCCGTGCGAGCCGGGCCACCAAGGCTGCCAGCCAGTCAAACAGTTTTTCGCGCCGCGCCAGTTCCGAAAGCAGCATCATGCCGGTGAGGAACAGATACACATCCCCACCCTGCCCCACGCCGCGCAGCGCGTCCGCTATGGGCAATAGTCGGCAGATAACCAGCAGGATTGCCGCGCCCAAGGCCCAAACGGCCTCTGGCCATCCGAATGGCCGGAGCAAAACCCCGCCAACGCCCAGCGCCACGATGGCCCAGATTAAAAAATCAGTCAGAATTCTGTCCCCGCCATCGCCGACAATCAAATACGCCGGGCGGCGCGGACTTCAACACGGCCCCAGGAATGGATTATGCCAAATGACGGTCATGCCCATTGCGGGCGCCGAAGCGGGCACGATACTCCCCAGGGCTGATCCCAACGCGCTTTCGAAAATGGTGCCGCAACGTGTCGGCGCTCCCCATTCCGACGGCAGCGGCGATCTCGTCAGTGCCGAGACGGCCCGAGGTGAGCAGGTGCTTGGCCGCCTCGACTCGTTCGGCCGCCACCCAGTCGCCGGGCGGCGCGCCCGTGGCCTCAATGAAGCGCCGGACAAAGCTGCGCAGGCTCATGCGGCATTCAGCAGCCATGCGCGCGAGCGGCCACGGCGCCGCGAGTTCAGCCCTCACCCTGTCGAGCAGGGGTGCCACCTCGCCATTCCGCCTTACCGGTACGGGCCGCTCCAAAAACTGCGCTTGCCCGCCCGTCCGGTGGGCTGGCATCACCAGCCGCCGCGCGACCGTGTTCGCGGCTTCGGGCCCATAATCCTGCCGGACAATCTCGATCATCAAATCAATTCCCGCCGCACTTCCGGCGGAGGTAAAAATGCGGCCATGGGATCGGTAGAGCGAGACGCGATCGACATCGATCTCCGGGTAACGCGCCCGCAACGCCTCGGCATAACGCCAATGCGTTGTCGCTATCCCGCCATCGAGCAGCCCTGCCGCGGCCAGCACGAACGCGCCCGAGCAGATCGAGGCCAACCGCGCGCCACGCTCATGGGCCGCGCGCAAGCGCCGGCATAGATCCTCTGGCACCACCGCACCAGCGCCTTTCCATCCAGGCACCACGATGATATCGGCCTGATCAATCAGCTCCGCGCCATGGTCCGGCGTCAGCCGAAAACCCCCATGCGCCCGCAACGGGCCATCCTCCACCGCGCAGCTGGCGAAGCGATACCAGCTTTCTCCCATTTCGGGCCGGGACAAGCCAAAAATCTCTGCCGCGATCCCGAACTCAAACGTACACAGGCCATCATAGAGAAGGGCGGCGACGAGAGGGCCAGTCGTGTTTGGCATAATCACCCCGTACTCTGTCATTCATGCCAATTGCAAGCCGGCTCCGGGCCAGGCGACATAAGGCACTCAACCAGGAGCCCGCCATGCCCAGCGCCGTCACCGCCATCCCGCCCGCCCCCAGCGATCTCGCCCGTGCGCATTTTAGCGCCGCATTCGCTTTTGAGACTGATTGCTGGGATGTCCACGACGCCCTGTCGCGCAAGCCAGACTTCGTGCTGCTCGATGTCCGTAGCCCCGCTCTGTTCGCCGCCGGTCACATCCCTGGCGCCATCAACCTGCCCCATGGCAAGATCATACGCTCAAAGCTCGAAGCCTGGCCCCCAGAAACCGTGTTCGTCACCTACTGCGCCGGGCCGCATTGCAATGGCGCGGCCCGGGGCGCGCTGCGCCTGGCGCAACTTGGCCGGCCCGTAAAACTCATGGCCGGCGGCATCACCGGCTGGCTCGATGAGGGTTTTGACCTGGCGCGCGCCGGTTCATGATCCCGCCTTGGCTTCGCGCCTGGTTGGCGCTAATCCCGCTGCATGGCCAGCAGCAACGACATCCGCGCGACATTCCTCTCCTTTTTCGCCCGCAACGGGCATGAAATCGTTCCCAGCTCCTCCCTGGTGCCGAAAAACGACCCCACCCTCCTCTTCGCCAATTCCGGCATGGTGCAGTTCAAGAACGTCTTTACGGGCCAGGAAAAGCGCCCCTATTCCCGCGCCACCACGGCCCAAAAATGCGTGCGGGCCGGCGGCAAGCATAACGACCTCGACAATGTCGGCTACACCGCCCGGCACCACACGTTTTTCGAGATGTTGGGCAATTTTTCCTTCGGCGACTATTTTAAGGAACAGGCGATCACCAATGCCTGGACGTTGCTGACCAAGGATTTTGGGCT
>Ga0116227_10010568_pt1 | contig 16034 bp, 13 predicted proteins | sample S1TSphgellanicum_FD_89693 | JGI IMG/M metagenome (GOLD analysis project Ga0116227, IMG submission 89693) | Host-associated microbial communities from peat moss isolated from Minnesota, USA - S1T2_Fb - Sphagnum magellanicum MG | ecosystem: Host-associated > Plants > Peat moss > Unclassified... | reverse complement strand
TTGAGGTTCTTTCAAAAACACTCAATCTAGTTGTGTTTTTGTTTTGAGGTTTTTGAGTTTTTGGTTTGAGGTTTTCCTATTTCTTGTGATGGAGAAAGCTGGATCATTAAAACATTCAACACTCAACACACTTTTTTTTTCTAGCTCCTTGAATGTAACCTCAAAATATAGCAAGAGTTGCCACTTTTCCTTGTGGATTTACTCATTTACTCAAGCTTGACAATGGTGTGGGTGCATCAAAAACATCATATGAAGGTGAAAAAACAAAAAAACCTTCTAATATATTGTGTGTGTTTTTCTCTATTGTTTCTTGTGTGTTTAGTGTGCATTTTTCTTCTTTTAAAGCTTGGTCAATAAGTTCAAGGTGTGTTATGCAACTACATGTGCTTTTTTGCTTTGACCTACGGCCATCACTCACACATATTTGCTATTTGTTCACCTTTTTCAAATCAACACTACTCACGATTCATCTCAATACTCCCCCTCCCATTTTTCTTGTTATAACTATCATCGAATCTTCAATTCATATCACTTTCATTAGCAAAAAAACTAAACCTAATCGTTTCTATGTTGGTGTTGGGTGTTTGGCAAGTTGTAGCAATACCAACATTGTGAATAGACGAAAGCAAGAGGCCTTGTTTGAAGAAGCCCCATTTGATATTGGCACTCACGACGTTACAATGCAAGAGTTGTTGTTGAAGAACTTGAGGAAGCAAGCAAATCTTTGGAAGCTTCATCAAAAGACTTTTCACATTTGGGCCTTCTTCAAGATGAACAATAACCAACTTATTGATTTGAGACAAAGTAAAATCATGAGATGTATTTTTTCTTTGGTCATAGTGAGATTTCACTCTATTAATATAGGCATAGATCTTTCTTTTCTTTCTTACTCATATCTTAAACTTGATGTGGATCATTGAGACTTTTTCTTCATAATTGTTTTGCATTTTGGATTCTAGATTTTTTGTGTAATTGTTTTGGTTGAATGAAAATGCTTTTGGAATGTTCTTATTATGTATTTTCCATGGTTGATTTCAAAACAATATGTAATTTTAATGCTTTATTGAAAGCAAGAATTAAAAAATTGTGCTTTTCCTTTTATTTTTTTAAAAAAACTAGAAACCCCACTAATTTTGAAGGCCTTTATAACATACACATAAAAAAGAATTCATATTAAAAGCAAAATCCCACAATTGAAATAATCAAATTTGGCCTAAATGATAATTGGAACAATGTAATGAAGATTCTATCATTTCAAAAAAATATAATGTTCCTCAATTTCTTCTAGATTCTCTCTTTTCCTTCACAAAACTTTTGTTCTTTGAAAAGAAGAATTTCTTGAAAATTTAAACATTTCTACAAATAATTTTATCAGTATTGAAGCTGCCAAGTTATTATGGTGTCAGTGTTAAGCAACTATTAGATTTTGTTAATAACCCTCGGTTCTGGGTTTATTGAATTCTCAAATCAAAGGATCATCGGTTCTAGCTTTTTGAAGGGAAAAAAAAAAAAACTAAAAACCCTCCTATATTCCAGTTATTTCCAAAACTCAAAGGCTCTTTGAAAGGTTCTTTACAGAAAAGAACCTAATGGCTGTTGAATCGAAACAAAATTGCGAGAAATGATGGAACCATGTAACACAGTTGGATCATTTGAATACAACATGGATTTGATTCAAGAAGCAGTCTAGAGAGGTACACAGCTCAGTCTCCAGCTGCCGTCACAAATCAGTTCCCAATTGAAGCCAAAAGTGTCTCCCAAATGCCACACAAATGCAAAGTCTCTGACCTCCTCTGGGCAGAGCCAACAAACTGGCCAAATTTTGTTATCTGTATGTCTTCAAGAATGAAAGAAAGTAGAAAACAAAGCAAGGAAACCAAAACCAACTTCATGGCCTTCCATTACCCACTTCAAAAACAAGTTCTGCCATGACACTCATACAGTAACCACATTCTAAGATGGATAAGACACCACAACAGGAGCATACCATTGTGGAAAAGACACAAGAACAACCACATTCTATGGTGGAAAAGACAGCCACAAATGTCATGGACTGTTTTTACCTGTCAAGAGTAAAGCATCACCAGGATGTTTGATATCCCATTTAACCTGAACACCAGCTTTTGCCAAGAGACATGGGTCTGGCATCCATATTGTTGATATGTCCAACTATTATTAAAGAGAAAACCAAGCCCCACCCTATTTCTAAAGCAAATAGCGATAACTGAGCAATAAGTTAATACACTGTTATTCAAGTTCTGTGTGATAAAATGACCAGGGACGGTTGTCCAATGGAATAAAAACTTTCGTACCAGCCCGATCCTGGTACCAGGGTTCAAGGCTGATTTTTGACTGGTACAAGGTAGGTATATACTTAGTATTGAGATTGGTACAGTCCTGATATGAAGCTGGTATTATCTCAAGTCCCTACCAGGCAGGTACTAAGTATGAGGCTGACATTACCTCATGTCCCTCCGGTCCCTACCAGGCAGGTACTGGTACAAGGCTGGTATTGCCTCAGGTCATCATACCAGTCTGCTCAGTTCTTTCATACCAGGACTGGTAATGGTCTATATACCAAGGTTGCAGCACCATACCCAGCCAACACTGGTTCATACTTCATACCGCATGGTGATGACAAACTGGTTATCCAGTTGCCACCAGGGATTTAGGATTTAAGGTAACTTAAAGTTGTGTAAGTCTAGTAGGAATGAGGAAGAGCTAAGACATTATCACACATAGCTCAGTTCCCATACAAAAGAAATGCAGACCTGCAGGGCAGTATGGGTGGTGGTACAGATATGCACCTACAAGGGGAACTTGAATAAGCAATAGCACAGTTTCAACTGGAAACAAACTCATTGGAGCCCTCACTCACCTCGATACTCATAACCAGATTTGTCATCACAGCAGATAAACTCCTGATTGTCATCTTCCTTCACAACTTGCAGGCGCAAACCAAAACCATTGGCCAAGGGCTCCTGTTGCGACCAGAATGCCAACGAGATGGCATTGTTGACATTCAGGCCGAAAATCTGACGGGCAACATTCCACATTTGATGGACAAGAAGGGTTTAGGGTTTATGGCAACATTCCATATTTGTTGTTGGACAAGAGACTATTGACCTTAGCTATGCACAGTGATAGAAGGGAAGAGAGAGAGAGACACACACACACACACACACACACACACATACACTGACGAGCTGATGTTACCTTTCTCTGCCAATGTCTTGAAGGAGCCTCTGACCTCAGGCATGAAAGAGACATCATCCTCTACACCATAGTATCGACAGTAAGCCTCTGCACCAGGCGCAAGAGCCAAAGCCCCACCTGGCTCAAAAATCCCTTCTCGTCTCCTCAAACAATGTGTCCTACATCACATGATACATTGTGAACCCCAAGTGTGAGGATAACCAGAAGCATGCGATACTTAAGAATCTCAGAGAGACATCAGAGAAACAGTGAAGTTCTTTCAGGATAAAAAAACACTGAGTACATAAGCAGAAGCAGCAGCAGATCCAAGGAAGAATGAAACATCTACCAAGAGACAAGAGTACCCAGCTTCGTACTGCAGTGAGCCAAGTACTTCGTGAAGCAGCTATTGAAAAGCCTCGGCAGGCCCAGGCTTAAGGAAAGAAACCGTTCAGTTCGTTCAGAACTGCACACGAGAAGAAACCGTAAACAGAAGAGAGATGAAAGAGAGGATGGAAATCTGCATACAAAAAAACATATTTTGACAGGGAGCTCCAAACCCTAATTCATCCTTATACCTAAATATAGCTTAGGTGAAATCTCTCATCATCAAACACTTACTTATCATCGAACATTTTATTAATATTTTCCTCATTCTTTAACCAAATTGAGCAATTTTTGTGTCATTGGACATGCAAACTGGAGGGAAATCATTCTTCAAGCATCAATAGTAAAAGGAGCAACATAACAAACACAGGAAGAGGATGAGTGATAGTTTGTTTCTAGTTCTTTGAAAAAAATTAGCTCTAGACCTTTTCCTTTGTTTTTAGTTCTAGCCTCCACCTCTTTCTCATTTTTAGTCTGTTTTGAAATATTATGGGTGCATCGTCTATAAAGCTTTACAAAAACTTCTTTGTATTCCAAAGGCAAAGATGCAATGATAAAAAAATAATTTAAGCTCAAAATTTCAATTTGTTTAAATGAGAGCATTGAATCCATTTACTTTCTCACATTATTCCTAGAACACCCTCTATCTACTCCTTGAGCATTATCCCTAAACCCTAAACCCTACACATACTACCTTCACAGCTTCAACACTTCTTTACATTATTTGTAGAAAAATGTTGAAAATTTCAACAAATATGTGGTTTTGGAAAAAACAAACAAAGTCTGTGAAAGAAAATAGAGAAATCTTATAATGGTGCATTCACACTTGATGTTAAGTCAGTGTTGTTAAAATGAAAATCTAGGTGGCATCCTAGGTGGCACACATTCTTAAATGGGTGATAGCAAATATGTGGTTTTGGAAAAAAACAAACAAAGTCTGTGAAAGAAAATAGAGAAATCTTATAATGGTGCATTCACACTTGATGTTAAGTCAGTTTTTAAATGAAAATCTAGGTGGCATCCTAGGTGGCACACATTGTTAAATAGGTGATAGCTTACTGTTAAATGAATGTTAGTTTAGCATAAAATTATTATGGTAAGTAGGATTAAGTCCTAAATGACTAGGATGATGTTAGGGGACTCAACACTAAAAGCCCTAACACCAAGTGTGAACGCAGCTTTAAAAGGAGTACACGGGCCACGAATCTGTTCTTTTTACAAAGGAGTTCAACAGGGCACGAATCTCATTTTTGTGGCCAAAACTCCGGGTCACTGGACTTGAGTTTGGTCCCAAGTTCCTGTCCGTTTGGTACGTGAGCAGCATTTCGGGAGAGCTTTTGTGGAGAGCTGCTGCTGTGTATTTGCGAAGCTCATAGTTTGTTTTTGTTTGCTTTGAGAGAAGAAAAGAGAGCGAGTTTGCGTCTGTTTTGCAATGACAGAAGAAAAGATAGTGAGCGGATGCAAGAGCAAAGAGTAGAAGGTTATGAAAACGGTTGTGAGAGAAGCATGAGTGTGTTTTTTTATTTAAAAGGAGTGCGGAGGAGTGGGAGCAAAGAGTGAGAGGTCCAGAGAGGGTTTACAAGGGTGGTGGGGAAGTGTGTGCTGAGAGAGGAGTTTCGTGCATAAGAAGGGGGAAAAACCAAACCAGGAGCCCTGCAGGCCCGAGCAAGCAACGCGGAGAGGGGCGTACATATGAGTGCAAGGACACATTGAGGTTTGGAGGGTTTTCTCGTTTTTTCGAGCTTTTCACAGAAGAGGTACTGTAGGAGTTTTCTCACAATTAGATAAAACTACAGACATAGAATAGCGATGGTGTTAGTGTCATGTGTTTGTGAAGACAACAACGCTGCGGAAGACCAGAATGTCTTCTACGACTGTAGCACGCATTACCCTATCCCTTTGGTAAGCCTTTCTCCTGACATTGTAGTCGTTTTCCATCTTTTGCTGGAAACTTTGTGAATTAGTGGAAGCCATCACTGGTGCATGGCTTGTACAATCCCTCAAGCGCTTAGAATGTGAGCCTTCTTCCAAGATTGCCAGAACTTCTTCTATCCCCATGTGTCCCAAAACCTCCCCATAGCTTTTGTCATAGGTCAGATTCTGCCAAGCTTGAAAATGGTGGCAAAAGGCCCTGATGCCATTGTAATAATAGGTCAGATTTTGACATGCCTGAAAATGGTGGGAAAAGGAGGTTGCATGTGCCCCAAAAACCCCCCATAGCTATCAACTCGAGTTCCAAAGTTGTGTCAACACCCTACCGCTGGTGCACCCTGATGCCATTGTCATAGGTCAGATTCTGCCATGCCTGAAAATGGTGGGGAAAGGAAGTAGCATGTAACCTAGCAATGAAAGTTGTAAGATCTTTCAAGAGATGGCAGTGAAAAATAAAAATGGGTGAAGTGAACCAATAACTTTTTGTTGGTGAATGTTGCATATGATTTCAATTGAATGTCCCTTGTTGATTTCCTAACAATAGATGTAGATGATGACGTCAAAAAACTTGTATCTAGAGTCGGCACCTGTTGTAAAAGCATGGCCTCATGTAATGGTGTGTTGATATTTGTGTAATGGTATGTGACTTCAAAGTAAAAGCATGTGTGTTAACTTTTTGTGCATTCAATCAAGATGGAAGTTATGTATAATTTGACAGAATTTTTATTACACATGTTCTAACTTAGTTATAGTGAAATGTGATGTTGAACTTATTGTGGTTATAATGTTTACTAGTAGAGAAGGTTGGATTTGAGACCTCCCCCACATATTGACGTACCACCTAGTTTCAAATTAGCACAATCAAAGTTCAAATGTGTAGATAATTCTTGCATGTAGATGGGTTATAATTTTCTTGGAGTTGGGTTTGTATTTGGAAACCAAAATCTTCACATTGAAATGGATAACAATTCTACCTAGTTTGAGGAGTGTTCATGTGCTGATATGCAAATAAACATATGAAGGAAGGATGCACAAAAGTGTGAACAAATTATGTTGATATAGGAAAGAAGGGTTTGTGGATGTCATTGAAGAATGGAATGCATTTTAGACCTTATTAGATGATAAATAGAGGGATACAAAGGGATGCATAGTTGAGGTTCTGCGTGAGAGGCAATAGTTGAATGGAAAAGTTAATGGTTCACCCAAACTTGTAACATGTGGTTTTGATGAGGAGATTCATGATTGTCTTAGTTATAATCCAATTGTTCCATGATATCAATGGTGAAAATTCATGTCACGAAGGCATATGGATTCGTTTGGAAAATCAAAAATGATTGAAACGAGATTTCTTTGTTTGACTTGAAAATGGCTCAACAATCCATGATTACAAAAAAAACACACACAGATAGATAGAGCGGAGTATGAATTCAAAGGTAACACATGAAAGTAACACCTAAGTCCATTGTGTTTGTGGAGTGAATTTATTATGTCAATGCAAAGAGCCTTCCATGTTGTATATGCAATCTAAAATGTAAAACAAAAGTTATACAAGCAAATAAGAAAACTGTTGATTTGGGATATTGAACTGGAGATTGCTCTGCTTAACAGCTGGAAATTAAGTAATTTAAATCAATTTGAACCGCAAAGTGGAGGGAAAAAAAACCAATACCTTGAAAATGTTTGGCCTTAATGAAAGAAAATAGAATCCCACACGAAAACTAACTGTAATAAGAGAAATGTACACACCCAAAGCAATTGCCATTCTCTGCACCGACTTCAAGCGACTTTGGAACATTCAAATGGAATGTATGAAATTTCCAAGACACAGTAAGGTAGCTCATCATTCTTTTCCAGTGCCACATTGCGGATATCCTACTTCTAATATGTATCATCTTAACCAGGAAATAGACCAAACATACATACACTCTAAGATGGTTTTGCCCAAAAGTCCCATCTCACGGCTTGCCCCCCCGCCCTCCCTTCATAAAGAAGTCTTTTTATAGTCCCCACAACTATAGGTGGTCATCAAACCTGATACCAACATTGGCATCTCAATCTTGCAGATTCTGCAATTTGACACATCATAACACCATATTCTGGGGTCAAAGAATGGAGGAAGCCTCGTTACTTTGTCCTATAATGAATACCTCTCAGCCTACATGTTGAACCTAAACCTGTGCACAGCTATCAGCACTGGAATAGAGACAATCAGCACATTTTTAACAAATGACGCTCATTCCTTGATACACTGCTTTCCATGTCTAGCAAAACCCAAAACTGCAACACTGAATATTACTTTGTGGTGGTAGACACTATTGAGATATTTGGGATTTTGTTCAAGGCTTTCAGAGACTTTTCTGCCAGCTGCTTAGCATCATAGTTGCCATTTCGGAATGCATCAACCAAAGCAGTACTAACATTGGAGTCTCCAGAGACAGTACGAGCTAGATCAGTATTGCGCAAAACACGCTCCACCACCCACACTGCCTGTGCCCTTAACTGTTCTGTTCGATGCTCTTGCATGATCGCCAGTATTGGTTGTATTGCCTCTGCTTGATATAGTGCCTGCAACCACCCAGTCGTCTTCAATTATAACAGCCAAATTTTTCAAACAACAAAAGGCACAACACCTTGCACTTGCCAGAGGTCAGAATACAACCAACAACAGTGATCAGCAAGGACACATTTCAGAATATCTTGTGTCAACATTGTTCTACATATATGATGGACAGTTGTGGATTCGGAGACACAAACCTGCACTCCGTGGTCAATGTCAACTGTATCCCTGATGAGAGTGGAGAGAGCCGCCATTGCAGCTTCAACAAGGCTTGTGTTTGGGTGGTCCAGACAAGCAACCAAGGGGACAATAGCTTTTGCTTCTCTCAGGCAAAAAGTGTCTCGTGCTGAACACAATCCTCCGTGTACAGGGCACATTCCTGTGGGAGGAGGAGGTTTCTGAGCACAAGGGAGGCAACATAGACAAGAGTTGTTTGCAGGTATTTCTGGGACTTGTGACAGCTGCTTTGATTTAAGAGAAAGTTTTTCTAATGCCCGGGCTGAGGAACATTGCACCTCATCAAAGGTTGAAGACTGTAACAATGATGTAAAGAGGGATGTTAAATCTTTCTCCTTGACAAGAGCTAGAATAGCAGGGTTGTCTAGAGCATAGGTGAACCGTGACAGAACTCCTACTAGCCCCTTCTGGAAGGGGGCTATGTAGCGACCAGCACCAATGCGGACAACTCCTTTCCTGACCTCTTCAATACGGTAGATGAGTATAGGGAAGGCCTTCTCATCAAGCAAGGCACAGGTAAGGTTGATATCCTGCATAGGCAGATTTGCAAGTAGACCAGCTGTGTATGCTTGTTCCTCTGCCACTCCAGGTGCTCCCAACAGTTTCACCAATGTGCCGAGTTGACGTGTTGTGATCAGTCCATCAGCAATCTCCTGCCCCATGTACACTGAGAGCTGGTATAGAAGCTTGATGGCAATGACCCGTAAGTCCGGCTGTGGGGCTTCCAGGAACTGGATCAGGGTCACAGTGGCTCCAGCACTTTTGATGTATGAGACCACTTTGCTCACAGCTTGAAGCTTTGAGGTCAACCCGACCAACACCTGCAGAAGAGCAACTGCTCAGTGGTAGTGATCTCAAGAGAATTCAACTACATCTCGATCATGAATTTTACCCCTTTTTGTGGCCATGGGCATTAGAAGCATTTTAATAGCTCCAGCAGCTGTTACCCTTGGAGATTGAAGCTCTTTCCAAAAAGATAAAAACTTAACTCAAAACCACCTTCAAAAACTGAGATTCAAAACAAATAGGCAAAGAAATGCAACAGCATAGAGTCAAACGAACCTGCAAAAGCTTAGTCTCGATTGCTGGACCAGTGTTGCTGATCAAACGCAGGAAATTATGCACTATAGGCTCTGAAGTGAGGGTGTTTCCAGTAGCATCAATCGGCATGTCATCCCAGTTCCCACTAGAGCTGACCACATTAGCAAGTATAGTCGCAGACACCTCTTTAAGCTTCATTGGTACCACGTTGGAACCAGAAACAAAGAGATCCCTCATTAATGGAGGCAGCACTCCAGCTTCTATCAGCAGCTTACCATTGCTTTCAAGAGAGGAGAGACTGCAGAGAGCCCTCAATGCCGCAGACCTTTCTGTAGGGCTGGTGCTGCCAAGCATCTGCACCAACACCCCTGTTACTGACTCTGCTGCTCGAGCCTTGCCCTCTGTTGTCAAAGAGACTTCGGCAAGAAACTCTGCCATTTCTATTCGAACACCCTCATCACCTGAAACCAAGATAGGAGACATTCATGAATGGTGCACAAGCTTATGCATCATGCCTGGACGAAAGACTGCTAGGATTTTGCACAACAATGCCTTCACCAGTTTGCTAGAGTTCAGCAATTACCATTGATGAGCCGCCTGAGGAGTGGTTGCAGTCGTCCACTTTCTGCCATTTGCTTAACATTGATATCACAGTGCTCCAGATTATTGAGAGCAAGGTCAGCTAATTTGGACGCCCTGATATTCTCAGTTTTGCTGCTCGTCATTCCCACCAGGACAAGTATAGCACCATTGGTGGCACCAATCTTCTCACACATGACATCTGATTTTGAGAGCTCAAATAGCAGTGCTGCTGCCTCCTCTCTCTCTGCTGATAGTGACCTTGATAAGCACTTAACAGCTGAACGAATCAGGACCGTCTCTCCCATTGCCACCTTAAAATGCACCAAACAATGAGAGACATGTCAGAAGAATTGCAAGCACAAACTAGACACATCATATCCATATTGCAGAGTCTAGCAATGAGACTTGATATCCACAAACAGCCATAGGTGTAGTACCATCAGCCAATTCTGTGGTACAAAAAAGAGATGTTTTCACCACCCAGCCAATCTAGGGGCAGAGAGGATGGAGATACCTTGTTGTCTTCATTATCTTCAGCAAGAAGGCGAAGAGTACGAAGGGCATTAACCCTTACTTCATCCCCATTCTTCAAGCGGGCCACAATGACAGGGATTAGGTCTGCATCCCCAATCCTGTATTTGTTCACCTTGTTCCGCTGACATAAAACTTGCAGATCCTTGAGAGCAAAAAGAACATCACTTTCTACACTGTTGGCTGAAATGAACTCTTGTGCAATGTCAATGCGAGCCTGTTCATTACGAGTAGTCCATTCTTCAATGGTATTTCGCAGAGCAATACTTGACTTTGGTGCAGCTGTAATCTTCTGACCAGTCACTGGGCATACAGGATCCTGACCCTTATCACGACATTGTTGAAACCACTCCTCAATTGCAGATCTCTCATATGTTTGCCCACTCTCTATTGTTACAGGATCCCGCATCACAGCCTTTGTAAGTGGACACACAAAGGCCTCATATAGAGGCTCTAGCCGTCTGTACTCACTGTGCATTGGATGATTACTCATATCTTCTGAAGGGCTTGGCTGATCATTTGACTGCACAAACTTCTTGTAAAGGTTTTCAATGACATCCATCACATGAAGGTCATAGGGCTCCTTTGTATCCTGTACATCATTCCTTAATTGTTCTATCTCATCCTTCAAAGCAGAAGGGTTGCGAGACAGGTCATCTACTCCACATGACAGTGCAATGTCCATCAAGATGCTTTTCTGCAATAAAACATCAGTGCGGAGGTCCCCATTCTCTCTTTCTAGTGTCCGGCAGATGTGCTCATCTGATTCTTTGCACTTGTAGTAAGCCTGTTGTGTATCTTCAGCAAGCTCATCAATCTGACCCTGAGTGTCATCTTGCACCAATGATAAAGGAATAAGGCCCAGATCGTCACCAATATTATGGGTGATGTCTCTGAGCTGCTTTGCAACCAATCGACAATGAGCAAGAAAATAGATGCGACTCTTGCTAGTCCAGAAGCTGATAAGCTCCTGGGCACTTTGCACATCTTTTATCAAAGCATCCACCACCTCCTCCACAGACTCCTGCTTGTAATCAAGCAACTCTATAGCAATAGGCTGGAGCCGTTCCAGAAAGTCTGCTAACTGCTGAAAGATCTCCTCTTCCACTGCAGCATTACGTGCTGCTGCAGTCACCACTGACAGCTTGTCAACAAGAACCTCCCCGGCTACTTCTGTCGACTGCTGCATCCTACACAGGTAACAAGATTTTCAGTGCCAGTTCAAGAAATAATTTCCACCTTAGAAAATCTGAAACTAGACTTGTTTACATCCACAGCTTTGAACCATAATGAAACTTGCTAGATCTCCAGCTAGAGATGAACTGAGAGCTGGTTACCTGGTGTGTTCAGCTTTGATAAACAACATGAGAATGGAAAAATCAACAAGAGAAGAAAAAGAGCGGGACTCCAAATGGATACCGACTCTGATGCTCACCATACATACCCAATTACATCACTAACCAAATCTTCATCCTTGGACACATACTAGTAGACATTTTAACAGTTCTCAAGAATGAATCATGCTGGGTGCACAGAAGGCATCATCTTCCTCCATAACACTTCTGAAGATAACCTCCTCATGTACACCAGTGACACCACTGTTCAAAGACAGGTTCAGTCAGAGTTGGCAACAGAATGAGAGTCCCCTCAGTTCCACAAAAGTGCAAAAGAGAGAAACTCACTTGTCGGTAGTCAACCATATCATTCAGAAAAAAGAGCACAAAAAGAAAACTCACATCCCTGACTGACTGCACAGGGGACCATGACTCCTGATTCATACAAATGCCACACACCTCAATGATCTTGTGCAACATCACATCATGGGAACAACAGAAAGCAGTAAATGACATTTTATGTTTTTGGGTGTGGCATGCATCAAAGCTCTGGAAACTGCTGCTTTTGTCTGTCTCATTGACAAACCAAAAGGGTAACAAGTTTTACAAGGTGGTAGAGCTTGAGACAATCGTTGACATACAAAGCCTCAAATAAGAACCTACTAGAAATCACTTGTTTGTATGCATTTAGGGTTTCCTACAATGCACAAGTTTTGTATCAACTCCAGCTGAAAGTTACACCTTCCTGCAGGCTTGATAATAGGGAGATGACTATTGAAGAAAGCTTGAGAATATTGGTAATAGAAACTACAAGCCAATATTTGTTGTCTCCTTCTTCAAAAGGAAAAAACCCTGGCTGCTGATAAGGCAAAAAAACCAGGCCACCAGGTATTATTGATTCTCGATGTCCATTTCCGTTATAATGCACATATAATAATTCTACCTCCACAGCAACACGGGAGCAAAAGAAACCAAAAAAATTGAAACTGGAGCTTTCACTCATTAGGAGAAGCGCACTCTGCAGGAGGCGGACGCACACGGAAAGAATAATCTTCTACAAGGAGTTGTTTTCTCCGTCCATTGCCTCCTCCCTCCGGCTATTGTTCCACAGCAACAAGGGAGGGAACAAGAGACTAGGGGGAAAGTAAACTAAACTAAGCGAAACCTTTAAGCCGCGCAAACGCATGCGTGGTCGTCCGGGAGCTCGCAGTATCTCCGTGTTAAAAAAGACTTGATTCTTTATTTCCTTCTATTATTATTGCACAGCGACAGGGAAGGGAGGAAGAGAGAAGTGGAGGGAAACTAAACTAAACTTGACCCGCGCAAGCGCAAGCACACTCAGGGAGCTCACCTGTTAGCAATTCTTAATCCGTCGATGACCTTCAAAAGCTAAGAACCCGGCGTACGTCCACATATTCTTCGAAGCAACACTGACAAAGCCAACGGCGGCAGCAGCTTCTTCAAAACATCATCCTCTGATGGAGGACACTAGTCTCGTGCTAAACCGCCACCACGCCATAGGCAACAGGAGAAGACGCGTTGTTTGCTGTTACTACTTCTTCGACCTCCGTCCGTCATTTATTCCACAATATCACTCACGCGACAACGTCCAGCAGTGCTTCGATATATTCTTCTTTGCAACAACAACAACGTCAGCAACAACAACGAAACCGCCGCTTGTTGAAGCCATGAAACAAACGGAAGTAAACTCCCTCTCTCCTGCATCTATCCAGTGACTTCGACGACTTCGAAGGTCTCTCGTTTTATTATTTTTTTCTTTTTTCTTTCTTTTGGTCCCGTCTGTCGGGGGAAGAAGAAGGTGCTGCTTGCTTGCTGCGAAGCTATTCTCCTTCTTCAGAAAATGGGGGAAAAAAGAGCAAGAAAAGTGATCCTCCTTCTGCAAACTACAAGTTCATCCCCCGAAATTTTGCAGTGCAGGAAAACAATTTAAAAAAGAATTGAAAAAAATCCTAATAATATTCAATCACTTGACCTTCCACACTATTTTGCCAAAGCTTTCCGAGATCCAGAATAGCTGCGTGCGTGCTCGCTCGTTCCGCAAGCAAATCCTTCCTTCGTTCCTTGCTTCCTTCTCGCGCATGTGCAGCGCTAGAGCACCAAGCCTTGAGGCAGCTATGGAGGGCCTGAGCTCCGAGCCTAAGTTCCGAGCCTGAGTTCCGAGCCTGATACCGCAGTAATTAATTTCTTACCTTTTGCATCTGGCCTCTGTTAAGTTACCACCAGGGATAACTTGTTTCGTACTTTGTATCCTTCATTTTTCTGACATGCAATAATAATAATTCAAAATTCTGAAAACTAAAAAAAAATCTATTTTGGAATTTAATTCTTCAAATTCAGGTAGACCCTAGGTAGGTGAGTAGACAATAGGTATCCAAAATGCAATGAGCAACAGTTTTATTTATTTATTATTTATTTATTATTTTTCTATCATTTCTTTACCAAAAAGGCTGGAATTTCTTGGAATTTTTTTCCTTATAGAATAAATTAGATTTATTTTCCTTTGCTTCTGGAAAATTTTGCCAAACTTTTCATATCACAGAATTGAAAAAGAAAAAAAATAAATATAATTTTAAATGCTAATTTAAGCAAAGCATTGACTTTTTTAGAGGTCATGAAATTTTGCAAAATTGTGAGCTTAAAAACAAATTTTCTTTAAAAGGAATATTCTGTGACAAATTCTCTGTTTTTTTTGGGGAAAATAATTTGCCAAATTTCTGAGCAAAACAACTACCTATTTATTTTGGAAGTATGATAGCCAAAAATAGAGAAGGATGCTATTTTTTAATTTCCATATTCTGAATTGCCAAATTTAATTGCCAAATCTGGCTAAATCATCTTATGGATTGCTACTTCAGCTAAATCATCACAAAATAGGGGAAAAAAAAATTTACTGCACCAAATGCTTCAACCTCAACAAATTATCTCCTAAAATCAATGTTAAAACAAGTAGTATTTGTCACAATTTATAAATTTAATTTGTCAATATTTCTCTTCATATATCAAAGAGTTGAAAAATATATCATGCATTGCTAAATAAATACTTGGGCTCCAAATCACAAAATTAAGTTCCATTCAAATGAAAATATTGAATAATGTTGTTGCATCCCACCTTGAATTGAATTCGGATTTAATTGAAATATTAAAAGAAATTGAAATGCAAATTGATGAAGAAAAAAGATTGAAAATAATTTACTCATGAATATAGTGTTGAAAATAATTAATTAATTAATTTTAAAAGACACTTATTTGAAAAGAGATGTAAAACAACTCACTCCAGCTTTCTTTTTTTTTTTTCCAATTTCTTTTTTATCAAAGAAATTAAAAGGGGGGGGGAGACAAGGTTAATCCAGGACAAACAGCTCCTAGACAACCATGCTTCTTTCCAACTTTCCAACCCTAATTTCAACCCTAAAAAACACTCATGTTGGTAGAAATGCTTTTGGGGGGGGGGGGATGTGGGGGGGAAGCAAGTGGGGCTTCAGGGGAGGGTATTGCTGGTACCTACAGAATGCATTATTTGCAACTGGACACAATATAATAAAATGTGTAAAATTCACAAGGTCCATGCCATAATATACTTCATTAATTTTATTAAAAATCAATTGCACTTCAGATTCCCTTTTCAAGAAGTGTTTAATAATAATAATAATAATAATAAAATTTTATTCTTTTAACATAAGAATTTAAGATGAAATTAAACCCAAAAAGAATGCAACAATGAAATAAAATGAGATCCTTATTAGTGAGAAAGAGCCCCACTGATTGGTGGGATGATTGGAGATTTTTTTTTTAAACACTTATAAACTTAAATGTTATATATACATGTTGTTGTATACAGGTAGTGTAGGAGGAGGAGGGTGTGTAGGAGTTAGGAAAGAAGTGTGAATTTATTAATTAATTAATTATTCATTTATTTATTTATTTATTCATTCATTCATTCATTTATTTATTTATTTAGTTAGTTGTTTATTTATTTATCTTTTACTGTGGGGGTAAAACTTGGAAACCATCCATACCTATGTAGTTGTCGGTAAAGCTGTCTAGTGCAAAAGGTCTGGGGACAGTAAAAGGTAATAATAGTTAGTAGGTTTGTTTTCTTTGGGGGTTTTTTTTTTTTTTTTTTTTTTTTTTTTTTTTTTTTTTTTTTTTTTTTTTTTATTTAATTTTTTCTTATTTTTTTTTTTTTGTTTTTTTTGAAAGGTGTTTTTGTTAACCTT
>Ga0116227_10010567_pt1 | contig 16034 bp, 18 predicted proteins | sample S1TSphgellanicum_FD_89693 | JGI IMG/M metagenome (GOLD analysis project Ga0116227, IMG submission 89693) | Host-associated microbial communities from peat moss isolated from Minnesota, USA - S1T2_Fb - Sphagnum magellanicum MG | ecosystem: Host-associated > Plants > Peat moss > Unclassified... | reverse complement strand
TTCGCGGGCGCCACCGTGATCGGATTGCTCTCCGGCACACTCGTCGTCGCGCTCCTCGCGTACTTCCTCGCCTTCCTCGTCAGTCAGAGCCGCATCGAAGGCGGCATCCACTCGCCCGGCGAGGTCATCTCCGGCGCCGTCCTCGGCACCCTTGTCAGCATCGCCCTCTTCCTGATGATCCGCATCTAATGGCTCGCCGCGGCCAGTCGAGGCGCCGCCGGACGGGAGGCGTATGAATAAGGGGACGGCGCCGCCCGAATCTCCTTGGAGCGACTCAGCCGAGGCGTGGATCCGCGAGATGGGCGACGACGGCGATTACGGCCGCAAGTACGTCCTCGACCCGGCGATGCTCGAGCGCGTGACCGGGCGCGGATTTCGGACGGCGCTCGACGTCGGCTGCGGGGAAGGCCGGTTTTGCCGCACCCTGCAGACCCACGGGGTCGCGACGGTCGGAATCGACCCAACCGAAGCCCTCATCGAACGCGCGAGAAGCCTCGACCCGGCCGGCGACTACCGGCTCGGCCGCGCGGAGACCTTGGAGGTGGCGGCTGGTTCCTTCGATCTGGTGGTGAGCTATCTGAGCTTGATCGACATTCCCGGCCTCGCGCCCGCCGCCGCAAGGATGGTGGCCGCGCTACGCCCCGGCGGGACCCTGCTGATCGCCAACCTCACGAGCTTCAACACGGCCGGCCTCCCGGAAGGCTGGACCGCCGACGGCAAGGGCCGGCCGCGCTTCTGCATCGACCACTACCTCGACGAGCGCGCCGTCTGGGTGGCCTGGCGCGGCATTCGCATCCAGAACTGGCATCGGCCGCTCGGTACGTACATGGCGCTGTTCCTGGAAAGTGGCCTCGAACTACGGCACTTCACGGAACCGGTTCCGCGGGGCGGCGATCCTGACAAGAGCGACCGTTACCGCCGCGTTCCCTGGTTCCACGTGATGGAATGGCAAAAGCCCGGCGCCTGATTGCCAGGATCGTTCGCGGCGGTGTGCTATAATGGCGGCAATTTGAGCAACGAACCCCCGCCACGAGCCCGACTCCCGGCAGCCGGACCTCGATGACGACCGAGTCCCTGGCCCGGCACCTCCCCGAGATCGCGGCGCTGATCGTTCTGATAGCCGCCGCGGCGTTTTTCTCCGGCTCCGAAGCGGCGTTGATCTCGCTCTCCCGGCTGCGCGCGCGCGGCATGGTCGAGCGCGGCCTCAAGGGCGCGGACTCCGTGCTCCGCCTCCTCGACGACCGCAACCGTTTCATGACCTCGATCTTGATCGGGAATACGATCGTCCTGCTCGCGGCGGACTCGCTCGCGACGCTGCTGTTCGTGCACGTGGGCGTGCCGCAGCCGGCGCTCGTCTCTACGATCGTGATGACGATCCTGCTGCTCGCCTTCGGCGAGATCATCCCCAAGACGATCGCCGTCACGAACAACGAGCGCTGGTCGCTGCGGCTCGCGCCGGTCGTCGAAAGACTCGCCTGGGTGATGACGCCCGTCAACGTGGCGTTTCTGTTCTTCACGAATTTCGTCGTGCGGCTCTTCGGCGTCCACCCCACGCCGCACGGTCCGTTCGTCACCGAGGACGACATCAAGAACCTCGTCAACGTCGGCGTGGAACAGAAGGTCCTCGAAGAGCAAGAGCGCGAGATGATCCATTCGATCATCCAATTCGGCGACACGATCGTGCGCGAAGTGATGACGCCGCGCCCCGACATGGTCGCAATCGACGTGATCGCATCCGCGCGCCGCGCGCTCGATCTCGTGATCGCGGACGGTTATTCGAAGTTACCGGTGTTCGAAGATACGATCGACAACGTGATCGGCGTGGTGCACGATCGCGAACTCTTGATCTCGCTTTCCAACGGAACGCTCGCGCAGACGCCGATTCGCGCGTTGATGCGTCCGGTCACGCTCGTCCCGGAATCGAAGCGCGTTTCCGAGATGCTGCGCGAGATGCAGCGCGGCAAGTTCTCGCTCGCGATCGTCGTCGACGAATACGGCGGAACCTCGGGACTCGTGACGATGGAAGACCTGCTCGAAGAGATCGTCGGCGAGATCCGCGACGAACACGACGAAGGCGAAGAAGAAGCGATTCGGATCGTCTCCGAAAACGAAGCGATCGTCGATGCCGGAACCAACATCGAGGACGTCAACGCGAAGCTCGGCCTGCACCTTCCGCACGAGGATTTCGAAACGATCGGCGGGCTCACGGTCGGCCTGTTCGGGCGCTTGCCGCACGAAGGCGAAGAGATCGACGCGAGCGGCGTGCGCCTGCGAATCGATCGCACGCGCGGGCGCCGGATCCTGACGCTTCACGTCTTCAAGGACGGTATGACGAACGGCGTCGCGAAAACCGGCGAAGCCGCCGAAGCCGAGGCCGCCGAGGCCGCCTTCGACGCCGAACGCGTGTAGCGCCGCGTGAACGACGTGGACTTGCTCGCCGCCGCCGCCGCGGCGCGCGCGCGCGCGTATGCGCCGTACTCGCAGTTCGCGGTGGGCGCCGCGCTCGAATGCGACGACGGCACGGTCGTCGCCGGATGCAACGTGGAGAACGCGTCGTACGGCCTGACGATGTGCGCGGAACGGACGGCGCTCTTCGCCGCCGTCGCGGGCGGCCGCACGCGTTTCCGCGCGATCGCCGTCGCCGGGCCGCCCGGCGTGACGACGCCGCCGTGCGGCGCGTGCCGTCAGGTGCTCGCCGAGTTCGGACGCGATCTGCGCGTGCTCTACACGACGCTCGAGGGCCACGCGGCGACGACGGTCGACGCGCTGTTGCCCGCGACGTTCGTGCTTCCGAGCGGCGCGTGAACGGTCACGCGCGCGCGTACAAGACGCGCGGCATCGTGCTGCGCGCGCGCAATCTCGGCGAGGCCGATAAGATCCTCACGCTCTTCACGGACGAGCGCGGGAAAATCGACGCGGTCGCCAAGGGCATCCGGCGCGCCAAGAGCCAGCTCGCCGGCCGCTTGGAATTCGTCACGGAAGCCGCGCTGACGATGCACCGCGGCCGCAATCTCGACGTGATCACGAGCGCCGAGATCGAACGCGTGCACTGGACGTCGATCGTCGACCCGGCCGCGTTCGCGACGGCGCATGCGATCGTGGAACTGGTCGATGCGTTCTGCGAAGCGGATCTCGCCATGCCGGAGATCTACGCGCTCTTGCGCGGCGCCCTCGCGGCGCTTGCGGTATCGGGCGAACCGGCGCGGCTCGTGCCGCGCTTCGCCTTGAGGCTGCTGGGCGCGCTTGGATACGCGCCCGCGAGCGACGCGTGCGTCCGCTGCGGCGACGCGCTCGCGGGCACGCCGGCCTGGGCGGACCTCGAAGCGGGCGGTCTTGCGTGCGAGCGCTGCCGGCCGCACCGGGCGGACGCCTTCGAACTCGGCCCGCGCGACGTCGCGAATTTCCGCGGGCTCGCGGCGAGTCGCGGCGACGCGACGGCGCCGGCGCTACACGCCACCCCGGCCGCGGCTCGCGCCGTCGACGCGTTCGTGACCTGGCAACTCGGCAAACGAACGAAGTCGAGCAAACTCCTCGACGATCTCACGCACGCGTAGATGCTGCTCGCGCTCGACGTCGGCGAACGCCGCATCGGCGTCGCCATCTCGGATCCCGGCGAATCGTTCGCGCTTCCGCTGCGCACGATCGACCGCACGGACTCGCTGCACGACGATCTCGAAACGATTCTCGAAATCGCGCGCGAATACGGCGCGGCCACGATCGTCGTCGGCGATCCGATCGCGCTGAGCGGCGAACGCGGCATCGCCGCGCAGAAGATGGACGCATTCGTGGCGGTGCTCGCCAAGGCGTTCGGTGGCCCGATCGAACGCGTCGACGAGCGGATGACGACCGCGCAAGTGACGCGCAGCCTGCTTGCAGCGGACGTGTCGCGTAAGAAACGCAAGCGCGTGGTCGATCAGCTTGCGGCCGCGCTGATCCTCGAATCGTATCTGGCGCGCCGCCGGCGGTGAAGCGCCGCGCGTTGCGAACGGTTGCCGCGCTCGCGCTGCTGCCGCTGTTTGCCGTCGCGGTCGCGCTGCTCTGGTTCCGCTCGGCGATCGGCGACGTGCGGCTGCCCGCCGCTGCGACGACGCTGGTCGTTCCGAGCGGAGCCACGGGCCGCGACATCGCGCGGCTCTTGGCGGACCACCGCATCGTGTCGTCGGCATTCGCCTTCGATCTGCTCGCGCGGTTGCGGCACGAACGCTCGAGCATGAAGGCGGGCGAGTATCGCTTCGAGGCCCATCGCTCGATGGCGGAGATTCTCGCCGACCTCACCGCGGGCGGCCGGCAGGTTGCGAAATGGGTGACGATCCCGGAGGGCTTCACGTGCGCGGAAATCGCCCGGACGCTCGCGGGCGCATCGCTCGGCACCCGGGGCGCGCTCGATGCGGCGTTCTTTCACGAATCGCTCCTGCTCGGCGGGGTGCGCACGGCGAACCTCGAGGGCTATCTCTTTCCGGAGACCTACCTCATCCCGGTCCGGGCATCGCCGCACGACATCGCGGACCAGATGACGCGCCAATTTGCACGCGAACTCCCGGCGGATGCGGCAGAGCGTGCGCGCCGGCTCGGATTGACGATTCCGCAGGTGGTCACGGTCGCATCGATCGTCGAACGCGAGGCGCGGGCGGACGACGAACGGGCCCTGATGGCCGGCGTCTACTACAATCGTCTGCGCCGCGGCATGCCGCTTCAGGTCGACGCCACGATCGAGTACACGTTCCGGCATCACAAGGACGTGATCACGTACGCGGACCTGGCGCGTAACTCGCCGTACAACACCTACGAACACGCGGGTCTGCCGCCGACGCCGATCGCGAATCCTGGGCGCGCGTCGCTGCTCGCGGCGTTCTACCCGCGCGCGTCGCCGTACTTATACTACGTCGCCATGGGGAATGGACACAGTGCGTTTTCGCGAACCCTCGCCGAACACAATGCAAACGTCGCACGCTATCTGAAATGACCCGAACCGAGGAGGCCACCATCGACGCTCACAACGACAACGGCGACGCGACAGACGAGGGGAAGGTCGAGCTGCGCGATACCCTCGTCATCGAAACGACCGACAATCAGAAATTCGAGTTCGAAGTCGTCGGTCTCGTCGAGGACGACGAGAACCACGGCTTCGCGGTCGCGTACAGCGAGCAAGCGGACGAGTTCGTCGTGACCGACGAGAACGGAAAACTTCTCGAAGACGACGAGCTCGCCCAAGAAATTCTCGACGACTTCTTCGTGCTCGCCGAAGAGTCGTCGCCCGAGGAGAGCTGACCGCTAAGCCGCGCGCGCGGCGCGTCCTCTTCCTTTCGGCGGCGGTCGGCGTCGGGCACACGGCGGCCGCACAAGCGGTGCGCGACGCACTGGTCGCGCGCGATCCCGCGATCGAGACGCAGACGGTCGACTCGTACCGATACGCTGCGAGCATCTTCGCGAAGGTGGTCGCCGACGGATACATCGGCATGGTGAAAACCGTGCCGCAGGCGTATCGCATCCTCTACGATCGCGTGGAACGAGCGAAGCACGTTCCCGCCGCGCGGCGCTTCGTGAACCGTTACACGGCCGCGAACCTGCGCCGGCTCGTCGAGGAGCGCAAGCCCGACCTCGTCGTGTGTACGCACGCGTTTCCGTGCGGCGTGATGTCGGAATACAAGCGGCAATTCGATCCGGTGCTGCCCGTCGTCGGGATCGTGACCGATTTCGTCGTGCATCCGTTTTGGATCTACGGCAACATCGACGTCTATGCGGTGGCCACCCCCGAGATGCGCGCGATGCTCGCGAGCCGCGGCGTCGCGCCCGAACGCGTGCTCCTCTCCGGCATCCCGATCGATACGCGCTTCGGCCGGTCGCGCTTGCCGGTCGACGCGCTGCGCGCGGAACTCGATCTGCCGCGCGACAAACCGATCGTGCTGATCATGGGCGGCGGCGTCGGCATCGGACCGCTCGAGGGGATGATGCGCGCGCTCGGCGGCGTCGACGTTCCGCTCGCGGCCGCGGTGATCGTGGGACGGAACAGCGCCCTCGAACGGCGCGTGACCGCCGCCGCGGAACGCACCGCCTATCCGCTACGCGTCTTCGGCTTCGTGAACAACGTGTTCGACTACATGCACGCAAGCGACGTGCTGCTCACGAAGTCGGGCGGCCTCACGTCGTCGGAGGCGCTCGCGGCGCGCGTGCCGCTGATCCTCGTCAAGCCGCTACCCGGCCCCGAGGAACGCAACACGCGCTATCTCGTAACGCGGGGCGCCGCCCTCCGCGCGCGCGATGAGGCCGAAATGACGGCCGCCGTCCGCGACGTGCTCACGTCGCGGGAGCGCCGCACGTCCCTCACCCAAAACGCAACCCCCCTGCGCCACCCCGAAGCCGCCATCCACGTCGCCGACCGCATCCTCGAACTCCTCGAAACCGCCACGCAACGCCCCACAACCGGCACGTGGGCCGTGTCCCCCTAATCCCGTCGAACGGGCGCACAGCCGCCCCCTCGTCACCCTGAGCTTGTCGAAGGGCCCTAGACGCGCGGTAACCGCCACACCACGACGGTGCCCGCCGCGAACTCCACGATTGCGAGAACGATTGCGGCGCGCGGTCCGAGGCCGGGGGCGCGGGCATTGAGCGCGTCGACCAGCGGCGCGGTCAGCAGCGGCGCGATCACCTGTGGAAACGCGGTCGCGACATTCCAAATTCCCATCGCGGTCGCCATCGCTTCGGCCGGCAAAACCGCGGAGGCCAGCGCCCAGTCCGCGGTGACGAACGCGCCCCACGCGGCGCCCGCGAGCGTCGCCGCGGCGTACGCAACCGGCAGCGACGTCGCGCCGGCAAGGAACGCGAGCGCCACGACGATCGTACCGATCGCAACCGTAACGACCGCGCGTTTATCGCGACGATCGGTCGGCCGCGCGGCGAGCGCGGCGCCGCCAACCGCTGCGAGGGTGAACGCAAGAAAGAGCAGGGCCGTCTGCGTGGTCGTCGCGATGCCGCCGACGCCGAGCGCATCGCGTACGTAGAACAACAGGAAGCCGAGCAGCGTGAAGAAGCCGAGATTGATGAGGCCGCGCGACGCGAGCAGTGCGAGCAGCGGACCGCGCGCGGCGCGCGTCGCGATGCGCGTGCTGCGCTCGGGAGCGCGGAGCGCGATGCGGCCGCGGAGTTGCGCGGCGGTCGTTCCGTAGGAGCCCGCGAGCGCCCCCGCAAGCGCGAGCGCGACGATGCGCAGGTCGTGCACGAAGCCCGCAACGAGCAGCCCCGCCGCGTTGCCGATCGATTGATATGCCGCCATCCACGACGATGCGATACCGCGCCGGCCCGGCGCGACGTAGTCGGGGATGATCGCCTGATACGGTCCGCTCGCAACGTTCATCGCGATTTCGAGGAACACGAATGCGGCAACCAGCTGCCCGAAGGTCGGCGCGAGATAGAACCACGCGAGTGCCGGCAGCGCGAGCGCGACGCCCGTCGTGTAGAAGACGTGCCGGCTGCCGGAGCGCTTGCGCGCGCGATCCGACCACGGCCCGGCGCCGAGTTGCACGAGCGTCGCGACGAGCGCGCCCGACGCTGCGATCAGCGCGTAGTCGCGGACGCCGTCGCCGCCGCCGAGCCCGATGCTCCGTGCCTGCAACGAAACCGCGAGGATCGCGCCCCAGACCACCTGGATGCCGGCGTTGAACGCGCAGAGCCGCGCCGGATCAGCGGCGCTCGCCGTATGCGAGCGCATAGCGGTAATCCTCCACGGTATCGACGTCGAAGCAGAGGCCGGGATCCGCGTGGCGCACCGCGCGCGCGCCGATTCCCAAGAGCGTCCGCGCGCGCGCCTCGATCTGCTCGATGCGCAATCGCCCGACGGCGAATCGCAGCAAGAGCGGCAGTCCGAGCAACGCCGCCATGCGCAACAGGCTCTTCCGCGCGTCGAAGAGCCGCTGCGCCGCGTCGAGCGCGCGTGGAGCGACGCCCGGGCCGAAATACACGATGCTGCCGTTCGCAACGCGCTCGGTGCCGATCCGCGTCACGTGCGGCGGCGCGCCCGGATACGCGGCTTCGTACGCGGCGGCCTCGGCGAGCGGCAGAGCCACGTCGGCGCCGAACGCTCCCTGCAGGAACGCGGCAACGGCGGCGCCCGACACGAACGGGAGATCGCTCGTCATGAGCAGCAACGCCTCGTGCGCGCCGGTTTCGATCGCCTTGCGGATGTTTTCGCGGCCGTCCGCCGACTCCGCGATCACCTCGTCGACGCGTTCCGCGCAATGCACGCGCACGGCGTCGCCGCCGATCACCGCGATGCGTCGCGCGCCGCTCTCGCGTGCGGCGGCGATCGCCGCATCGATCAGCGTCGCACCGCGAAACGGCGCGAGCGCCTTGACGTCCGTGCCGATTTCCGAAGCGAGTGCGCCCGTCACGCGCCCGCCCGCCGTGATCGCGGCGATCACCGCGCGCTCACGAGAAAAGGGGAGGCCGGGCGTTCGCGCTAATCTTGGCCGTCGCCCGGAGAGATGGGTGAGTGGCTGAAACCAACCGTTTGCTAAATGGTCGTGGGTCTAAAAAACCCACCGAGAGTTCGAATCTCTCTCTCTCCGAAGTCTGCAATCGGAAGCTCCGAACGGCGCGTTGCAGGGAATGGAAAAGCGGCGGGGTATCTTACCGGGTCCGCCGTGGACGCGTGCGGTCGTAGCTCAATTGGATAGAGCAACAGGCTACGAACTTGTAGGTTGGGGGTTCGAGTCCCTCCGACCGCACGTTTGAAATCGAGCGTCGCGTTGCCTTCGGCGCCGATGCGAGCGGCTCGGTAGCTCAGCGGTAGAGCGGGGGACTCATAAGCCCTAGGTCGCAGGTTCAAATCCTGCCCGAGTCACGAATCTCGAGTCGGAAGCCGGCGCGACCATGCGCCGGCTTTCGCTCGTAACCGCCGTAACCGCGCGCGAGGATGCGAATCTCATCCCGGCGTAACGGGGTTGTGGGTGGGTGACTCGCGGAAAGCCGCGAGTCGCGATTTTTGCCCGAGGTAACGAACGAACGATGTCTACGATTCCCTGCGATTTCTGTCCCCATCCCGTCGACCGCGGCCAGATGGAGGAGATCGAAATCTCGCATTACGTTCCGGACTCGTCGGGCGACGATCTCGCATATGCGCGAACGTACTTCTTCGGACATCCCGATTGCGTCCGCAAGTTCTACCGAGGGCTCGTCGACCACAAGCTCGATCTCTTCAAGCACATGCCGACCGCTACCACGCCCCTCTCACCGGAGGAGCCGAAGTAGTTCGGTTTTTTTCAAACGCGCTCGTAGCGTAGCTGGATAACGCGCGGCCCTCCGAAGGCTGAGATCGGGGGTTCGAATCCCTCCGAGCGCACATTTTCTGAAAGAGGCCGCCGACGACGTCAGCAGCCTCTTTCTTTGCCTTTGTCACCCTGAGCCCGTCGAAGGGCGCACAGCAGCGACCACGTCAAGCACCCTTCGACAAGCTCAGGGTGACAAAGGCCGCCCCCCGCAACTCCGTGACCGAGCCTGTCACCCCGTGTCCGTCAAAAAACCCCGAGCCTGTCGAAGGGTGCGCCAGCGACACCCGCATCCACCAATCCGGGTATCACCATCCCATGGCTGAGAAAAATCCGGACGCAACGTCCACCGTCGGACAAGCTGACGAGCTCGATCGCGGCACGGGTACGGCTACCTCGGGCGGCGGCCTCGGGAAGAGCACCGGCTTCTGGAGCGAAAAGGGCGCGCGCAAGGACATGAAGGCGAACGGCGTCGGCGATACCATCGACGGCAAGATCGTGCGTGATAAGCCGGAGAAGGCGACGGCAGTCATCGTCGACGACGAGCTCGCGCGGCCTGAAAAGGATCGATCTCCGCTGACTTGATGCCGCCCGCGTCGAATGCGTCGTCATAACGATGCAGCCGGCACGAGTCCCCGAGGCCCGCAACGCCGTCCAAGCCGACGACGAGCGCTTCATGCGCGGCGCGATGGTGCTCGCGGACGATGCGGCACGCGACGGTGACGTCCCGGTTGGTGCGATCCTTGCGGTCGGTGCCCGGGTCTTCCACGCGCGCAACGAGAGGGAACGCCGGCCCGACCCGACCGCGCACGCCGAGATCCTCGCGATCCGCAGCGCCGCCGCCACGCTCGGGGTGTGGCGTCTGGTCGAGGCGACGCTCTACGTCACGAAGGAGCCCTGCGCCATGTGCGCGGGCGCCATCGTTGCCGCGCGGATCGCCCGCGTCGTCTACGGCTGTCGCGACCCCAAGGGCGGGGCCGCCGGCAGCGCGATCGACGTCTTTGCCTCCGCGGCCGTCAACCATCGCGTGGCGGTCACCGCGGGCGTCCTCGAGGAGGAGACGGCGACCCAGCTTCGGGCGTTTTTCGCGCGGCGCCGCGCCGAGCGAGCGGCGGTAGGACCTTCGGGACCCGGCGTGCTATAATTTTCGCTGCCCGCGGCGCCCCGGCGCCCCGGACCACGGAGAGGTGGTCGAGTGGTTGATGGCACCCGCCTCGAAAGCGGACGAACGTGATGAGCGTTCCGAGAGTTCGAATCTCTCCCTCTCCGCCAAATTTTAACGGGGGCTTCGATCGGCTCAGCGTAATCGCTGCCGGGCTCACCCTTCGACAAGCTCAGGGTGACAGTCGTCGCGAAGCCGCGACCCCCGTGTCACCCGTCGCGAAGCCGCGACCCCCGTGTCACCCGTCGCGAAGCCGCGACCCCCGTGTCACCCGTCGCGAAGCCGCGACCCCCCTCTTGTCACCCTGAGCTTGTCGAAGGGTGAGCCCGGCAGCAACGATCGTTTAGAGAGATCGCATAAAGCGCCGTGACGATGCCGATAATCCGTTTATGAGACGCGCCTGACCCGCGAGCCCGGCCCCCTCGCGAGCGCGATCGTAGCGTGCGCGGTATTCGCAAGTCAGGTTAGCGTGCCCAATGCATCCGCAGGCACGAGCCCGCAGGTCGCGACAGCTACTGTTTCCGCGACCGTGCTCGACGATTGCAGCGTGGCGGGCGGGTCCGGACCGGCCGGTTGGTCGCTCGACTTCGGCACGTACCAGCTCGGCGCGCCGGCGAGCGCGACGTTCACCACGACGTTGTATTGCACCAAAGGGACGATCGTCAGCAGCGTGACGCTCGACGGCGGCCTTCATTATTCTGCGTCGACCAGGCACATGTCGGACGGCGCATCTCACTTGCTACCGTACAAGATTTACGTGAATCCCTGCGCCTCGGGCAATGCGGAGTGGAGCGGCGACGACACACCGCCCGCATTTCAAAGTGTGACGTCGACGAGCGTTCGCTCGGCGCTCGGGGGCGCCGCGTGCGGGACGATCGATGCGGGGAGCAACGCACCCGCCGGATATTACAGCGACGTAGTCACGCTTACCGTCAACTTCACCTGATCGCCTCAACAGTAGAGGCGCCCGAACCGAAGCAAAAACAGTAGGAAAGAGTCAAATGTTCAAGAGTCCATTGTTGCCGATGAGAGCGAGTGCGTCGGCGCTCCTCATGGCGGCAGCGTTTGCGACTCCGGTTGCGGCGCCCGCCGCTACCGCAAGCGGTACGTTAAACGTTGCCACAACCGTCGTCGACAGTTGCTCCGTATCGGCCACGGCGCTGACGATGACGGCATATTCGGCGGCTGCCGGCGCGAGCACGGGAAGCGCAACCCTGACCGTGACGTGTACGATCGCGACGGCGGTTGCCTCGATCGGTCTCGACTATGGGGCAAACGCCGTCACGAACGTCGCGCAACTCAAAGCGCCCGGCTACGCATCGCTCATTCCCTACGCGCTCTATCAAGACGCCGCTTTCGTAACGGCTTGGACGGATGCGGCGATGCCCGCCGCATATGCCGCGATCGCAACGCCGGCCGTCTATACCGTGTACGCGAGAGCCCCCGGGGGAATGAACGTACCCACCGGCACCTATGTCGACGTCGTCAACATCACCGTGACCTACGTCTAATAACCGGGTCGTGGCCGCACGGCTTTGCTTCGTCGGAATGCTGTTTGCCATCGTTGCTGCAACGCGCGGCGCTTTAGCGGACGGCTCCTCCGTTTCGCCCACGAGACTCGTCTTCGCGAACGGCCAAGGCAGTCGTTCGCTACTCATCACGAACACGAGCGGGGCACCGCGACGCTATAGCGTGGCGGCGTACGCCTGGGACGAGAACGACGCGGATCCGATCGCCTTATCGGACACGAACGACGTCGTGTTCTTCCCCGGCTCGTTCACGATCGGTTCGCTCCAATCGCAACGCATCCGCGTGGGAATGGTCAACACCCAAACCTCGACCGAGAACGCCTATCGAATCGTCGTTAGCGAATTGCCGCCGCTCGAAGCGGTCCTCGGGTCGCAATCGTCCGGGCTCGCCTTCACGACGAGCTTCAGCGTGCCGATCTACGTCGCGCCCTCAGTCCCGCTCTACGCGGGTGAAGTCGACGACGTGAGCCTGGACCGGAACAAACTCCACTTCGTCATTTACAACACCGGCAACGTGCACTTCGTGGCGACGAAGATGCGCGTGTCCGCGGCCGGAGAGTCGGGGGTCATCCTCGCCACCGAGAATTCGTCCTGGTTCGTGCTCGCCAAGAAAAAGCGCGCGTTCGATATCCCGATACCGCACGGCAGTTGTACGGCGATCCGAACCGTCTCGATCCGAGTTGAGGCAGCGACCGTCGCGTTCGACCGAACGCTCGACCCGCCGCGTTCCTGTCGATAAGCTGGCTCTTGGCGAGTCTGCTGATCGTCACCGCCGTGTCGCCGGCACTCGCAGCCGGCACGCGCACGTTCGCTACGTTCGTCGTTAATTCGGAGGATCGCGGCGAGCACATCGTGCTCTTGAAGTCGGATGGAACCTACGCCGCGGTCGCCGACCTACGCGCTTCGGGCCTGTCGCTTCCGCAACGCGTGGTGATCGGCGCGGTCGACGGTTACGTGCGTTTGGCCGACCTCGCGCCGGAAAGATCGGCGACGTTCGATGCGGTGGGTCCGACCGTGCGGCTGGACGCGCGAAATCCGGCGTTTCTGACGCAACACTCGGACATTAGCGCGTCGTCGGGGGCGAACCTCGCGGGTGAAGCGAGTCACAACCGTTCCGGCTATCTCAATTACAGCGCCGCAATCGACGGTTCGCGAGCGTGGACGACGGCCGGCGAACTCACGCTGTCGGATTCGAGCAAGACCCTTTTCATTGCCGCGACCATGGATCGTAACGGCCTCGACCGCGGCCTCACCAATTTGACGTGGGTCGACGACGTGCGGCGGAAAGAAATCACCGTCGGAGACGTCTTCGGAGACTCAGGCGACCTCGGCTCCTCGGAGATCGTCGACGGCGTCAACGTGGCGCGTTCGTTCGGATCGACCCCATACGCCGAGCGGACCACGTCGCCGAATCTGTCTGGCACCGCCCTGACGCCGTCGACCGCCGACATCTACGTCAACGGACAGCTGATACGGAGCGTCGACGTCCCGCCCGGCACCTTTAACTTCAGTAATCTACCAGGCGGCGGCGGACCGAACGACGCGCAGATCGTCTTGCGCGACGCCTTCGGACACACCCAAATCTTATCCGCACGCTACTACGGCGGCGACTCCATATTGCGGGTGGGCGATACGGACTACTCGTACTCCGTCGGTGAGGGCCGCGGCACCGCCGGCTTCGGCCAGTCTGCAACGGGTCTCGTGGCGCTCGGACGGTACGCTGTGGGAATCTCGCCGTCGACGACGCTCGGCGGCCACGTGGAGGACGGCGCGAGTTTCGAGAACGTTGGGGGCAGCTTCGCCCACGGAGGCCGGTTCGGAATCGTAAACGGCGCGGTCGCGGAAAGCCGCAATCGCGGTCTGTCCGGGCTTGCGGCAACCGTTGCGTACACGTTCGCCGGCCCGAGCGCTTGGGTGACCGCATCGATGAACGGCGCAACCACGAAGTACGTCACGCTTGCGGAGCGCGAGTTGCCGGACTCAACGCTCGTCGAAGAGTTGCTCGACATCGGGCTGCGGCCGTTTCGCAATAGCTATACCACGAGCATTTCCTATAGCGCTTCGCGCGCGCGGCTCGCGGGGTTCACGCGCTCGCTGACGTGGCAGCACACGCTCCCGGTGGGAAGGGGCGTTTCGTTGATCGCGAGCACGGGAGTCTCGGGCTCGGTGGGCCGCCTTCATCCCACACTATCGCTCTTCCTCATCAAATCCGGTGGTCGAGCGTCCCGCGACACGACGACGACACTTTCGTTGCAGAGCGAAGGCGGCACCGTTCAACCTGCGATTGAAGAAGAGCAGGCGACGCCGATCGCCGGCGGATCGGGCTACGACACGACGTTTTTCCCGTCGGGGAACCTGTCGTCGAGTGGGAGATATTCGTTGCGATCGTCGATCGGTGACCTCGACGCAGACTACGCGTTGACGCGGAGCGGCAGGTTGAACGGGGACGTCGCACTCAGCGGAGCCGTCGCTTTCGTCGACGGATACGCGCACCTCTCGCAACCGATCGCCGACGGGTTCGCGCTGGTCAAAGTGGACGGCGGCGAGCCGGTCGACGTGCAAGTCGATAATCAAGATTACGGCCGAACGGACGCGAAGGGCTTTCTCGTGGTGCCGAATCTGCAAAGCTACTTCGCCGAACCGGTCGGGGTCGAACGCGAGGACGGCCCCGCGAACCTCGACATCTCGAGCGAACGGCAGACCGTCGTCGTCGGGTCGCGCCGCGGAGCGCTCGTCGCTTTCAATGCGTCGGTGGTGACGGCCGTCATCGGAACCGTGCGCGTGTCGCACGCGGGAGCCGCCGAGATCCCCTCGTTCGGGCGGCTTTCGCTCAGAGTGTCGAAGGCCGACGTGGTCTCCGAACTCGACGGGAACGGTCGCTTCTATTTCGAGAACCTCGCCGCCGGATCGTACGCAGCGACGGTCCGCTACGCGGGCGGTGAATGCCGCTTTACGCTGGCCATCCCACACGTGACGGCAATCGAGCAGAACGTCGGAGCGTTCACGTGCGCGCGCTAGTCGTCGCGCTCGCGTTTTTCGCCGGCTGCGCGGCCGCGACGGGTTGCGTAGAAGCCGCCGGTTGCTCCCTTACGCTTCCCACAACGATCGGTGTGGGTAATTACGATCCCACCGGAATCGGCACGCCCGCGTTCGCATCGTTCACGATTACCTACGCCTGCGCTGCCGGAACGTCGCCGACGAATCTGATGATTACGGCAGGCTTGGGCGCCCATGCCGCCGGTAGCAGCTTCAGCGGTCGTGCCATGGCTGCGGGCGGCACCGATCGCCTGAATTATTGGCTCTATCCGCCCGGGTATGCCGTCACGCCGCACAGCTCCGCCAATGTGTGGGGCGACGGCAGCGGGATGAGCAAGGTGTGGGGGCCCTTCGCGGTGACGGGCGGATCCTCTCCAACCAACGGAATCGCAAACATTCAAATCGAGAGCAACCAAGACGTGTCCGCCGGCACGTATTCCGACACCGTCGTCTTCACGATGAGCTTCTTCTAACGAGGGGCAGGCCAAGCGCCGGCGGCGCCGGGCCGCTTGGAATCGGCATTCCGAGGTGCTACTCATTAACTCGATGCCCGCTTGTGCCGAACGTCGTAATATGAACCCTCGACCTGCCGGGCTGATCGAGGCGCGGCGGCGTCGCCCCCGCGCCACCCGCCACGCCGAAGCGCCCAACCTGGACGCGGAGCGCGAACGTGTCCGAGGTTAATTTACTCCTTGTCGAGGACGACGCGGTCGACGTCAAGGCGTTCAAACGGGCACTCCTGAGTTTGAAGATCCTCAACCCCTTGACCGTCGCGTCCGACGGAATCGAAGCGCTGCAACGACTGCGCGGCGAGAACGGCGTCGAACGCTTGCAGCGCCCGTACCTGATCGTGCTGGATCTCGACATGCCGCGCATGGGGGGATTGGAATTTCTCGACGAGTTACGTAGCGATCCGGAGCTCAACCGCTCGCTCGTCTTCGTCATGACGACCTCGACGGACGAAGAGAACCGCATTCGGGCCTACGACCGCCACGTAGCGGGCTACATCCTCAAGCACAGCGCCGTTCCTTCGCTGCTCGATGCCGT
>Ga0116227_10010566_pt1 | contig 16034 bp, 8 predicted proteins | sample S1TSphgellanicum_FD_89693 | JGI IMG/M metagenome (GOLD analysis project Ga0116227, IMG submission 89693) | Host-associated microbial communities from peat moss isolated from Minnesota, USA - S1T2_Fb - Sphagnum magellanicum MG | ecosystem: Host-associated > Plants > Peat moss > Unclassified... | reverse complement strand
CTTTGTACTTAGTTTCTTGCCTAGACAACAGGAGTGTTTTGATCAAGTCAACTTTGTAATTGTCGTCAAATGGATCTCTCTGGTCCGAGTATTGACGTTAAATTAAAAGAAAGAAAGAAAGATAAGTTAATTCATAGTTTTAAAAAAGTCCTATTGATGTTGGGGGATGGTACCATGGCTATTGGGAGAGGACAGCAGCTGCCATGGCCATTGAGGCCATGCGCATCTAATAGTGATTACTCAAACAATGTTAGCCCCTGTGGTCGGGCCCTGGGATACTTGACCATCACGTTGGGAGTTACCTCCCTTCCGTGATGAATGAAGAAGTTCCTCATCTCATCCAGTCCCCACAGGAGCTGCTTTGATTTGCCATGTTTCCGTGGTTGTTCCCCTTGGGTTCAAGAGTCTTTTGTTCACTGTGTTCCCAATGGTCAACATTCCCAATTCATTGAATTAGGGCAGCAGCCGTTGAGAATGCAGTGAACCAAAAAACCTCCAAATAAGTCTATATACAGATTTTTTCAACCAGACGATCTTGAGTTGCTCAGACAGCTGGTGGGTAGCGAATGAATGTAAATAACTTGCCTTTACACAGGTCTTGGGATGATGCTGCAAAAGGATCCAAACTTTGAAATGTAATTTTTTTGACCTTAAAAAACAAGTGTTGCAAGGCTGTCTGCAACACCACCAACATAGGTATTGCAAAAGTCTTCACCACAAAAATTCTAAGGCATGGGAACAAAACAATCAATCTCATCCAACAGATTCTGTCCAGGTAACTTCCCAAAGTGATGGTTTTTTCATCTCAGCCCGTGGTCAGTGCACTCGCTCCGTATCCTTGGCAGTTTTTTTCATTTCTATAATTGGCGAAATTCCGCCAAAAAATGAAATCCAAAATAAATAGAAAAGTGATTTTGGAGGGTTTTGATTGCCAGAAGTGAGGGAAATTTTAGTTAAAATCGCCATATTTCTATATTTGATTTTCACAGGGTAGCAAAAATATTAAAGGGTAATTAGTATTTTGTAACTCATATACGGTTTATAATCATATTTGCCTAAATCTTCCTAGGGATGATCGCCAGTATGGCTTTAAAAGAATTCCTACAAAAACACTGGTCCTCAGTGCAACCGCTGGTGAACGAAAGGACCCGCCAACGTGCTGTATCGATTAGATACGTACATCCTGAGGAAAGCTGGTGGGTCGCAATGATGACCCTGTTGAAGCTTAGTTGGTGGGTCTCTCCTGTTATTCCGACTGTCGAGGTAAAGGGTAGTACATACCTATCATTGCAATCGCATTATTCTCGCACAGGGGTGCTCCTATTGCCGAACACTCTTGTTTCCTATGCTTGCACACAAATGCCCTTATTTGTGACACACTGGTAATTCTTATCCCTGCAAAACTCCCAACATTATTTGTGCACATAGTTGTTAGTGCCGGTGCAAAACTTTTTTTCCCTGACTGCCCTTTCGCCCCTCCAAGATGTGATGCCTAAACACATCTTGATGTTGCTCCTACAAACTTTGTGTCCTATTATGCAGGTTTTGGGCTTGTAAAATGTGCATAACATGGGCCCAAGGTGTGTTTGGGTGTAATCCATCCTTTTTGAGAAAAGTAGATTGGGTCAAGGGCATATAAAGATAAAAAAGGTGGTAAGACTTTTCTACTGCTTGCAATAACAACTAGGTGCACATTAGGCAAACCATAAACATGTGTAACGAATTAAATGTGACATTGGGCTTGACATATTTGCAAAATAGTGCTCAAGAGGAAAAATATTTACTATTTTAATTATATTTACTGCATAACATTTTCAAGGAAAAGAGTGATGTAGTGGTTAGAATCTTCCTCTTCTACCCAAAGGTTCAAGGTATTCTTTTCCCAAACTCTCCTTTTCTTTCACAAACCAAATGTATGAAAAAAATTAAAAATAACCCATGGGTAACTTCTTCAAGGTAGTTGTTGTCGGGTAGATTCCTTCGCACAAAGAAGAGGATTAAGTGGTAATCTCAATAAAGTTTCGTGAGGTTGAACTCTCTCAAGGAGAAGGGGACTAAGCGATAGGCCCAACTAAGTTCCTTGGGGTCAACTTCCACAAGGAGAAAAGGACCTTTCCTATGGAGAAAGGGACTAAGTGGTAGCCGCAACTAAGGTTGCTCCCTTGAAAGAAATGAATTTTTTCTCTAGGAAGGATTCTCTTTGGGGAAAAAGGAACATGGAATGTCCCAAATTTTTGAGAGAAATGTGCAAGGAATAATTTTTTTCCAAATCATTTATTTTGTTAAAAAGTTTTCAAAGAATAGATATCAAAAATGAATTTGCTTTTTCCATTTGAGGCTATGAGATAAAAGTTAAAAGGTTAAAAAAAAGCTCATGAATCAAATTGATAGTTTGATTCTTGATTATTAAAACACAAGAAATAAGGTCAAATGACCTTTGATAGAAACCCATGAAACAATGTTGGAAAGATATCATCGAGGGCTACAACTTTGTAATGTAAAGTTTTTCAATCATAGATCACATGAAGATGTTATGAACTTCCAAAGTTGTGGGAACCATGCGTTCCCCATGGAACTTGGGCCCATAAATGGTTCCCAAGGCAACTTGGGTGGGTTCTTTTCAAGGCAAGTTCCTTATGAACACTATTTAAAAAGGGGTGTTTTACAATTGGCATTGCAACTCAAATTTTGAGTTGCATCAGACATTTGCAACTCATTGTATTTATATGTGAATGCTAACAAACAAGTTGCATGAGTTACAAAATTACAACTCACCATATATATACTGTAACTCATTGTAACTTAGTCAAAACAACTCATTTTCAACTACTATGTAATCCATTATAATTGCACCCATGATGTCATACTAACATCATTAATTGTCATCCATTCATTAAAATCTTACACGTGGCATTATGACAATTTTTTTTGGAAATTATCCATTGTTCATTATTATTGTTAATGATTGTCCGAAATTGTGACATGTGGCCAATCAAAAATTGTCACATGGCATTTTAAAAATAAATAAATAAATATTTTAGTAGCTAGGTAGGTCATTCATAACACACACACACACACACACACATTGTCTTGAATAATTGATCGAATTCATTATGAAGTATCCCCAATTTGGATAAATATTTATTTAATTATTATTTAATAAGTAATTAACTTTTTAGTTAATCTGAAATTAATTATATTAATTACACTTATTTATTCATATTAATAGCCAATTATTTAATATAATCAATAAGTTCATAATAAGTAAATGTATTAAACATAATTAATCTTTAATAGTGAAATTATTGAAACAATAAATTTTTACAAAACATTACATATGAATATGTATCCTTATTAAAGTATAAGTAATTGCACTATAGTTATAACATATATAGTTGAATAATATAGTAGTTTAGTAGTGGCACATTAATGTCCCTACTAATTATATCAATGGGAATCATAATAAAAAAAATAGTTACAAATGCATCCTATAATGGGTGGTGGAAATGTGGACAATAACATGATCACATGTATGTACATTATACATTAATTGCAACATAGTTGTTGTTTTAATGCCCCATTTACAATAGTTTTTAAGTAGTTGCCACAAACAACTACAATGCAACTCTTGAAAAAGTCAAACATGGTTGATTACATATGTATGTACGATGTATATAAATTACCATATAGAAAATCCAATTTCAACTCACTTGCAATTATAAATACAATTAACTAATTTTCTAATGTGGCAATTTATTTATTAATACCCCTTATTTCTAAGGGGATAGTCACAAAATAGTTGTATATGAATTGTTTTTTGAGCTTTAGTTACAAGGGAGTGTGGTTTCAACAAACGCAATTTCCCATAATGGAAGGAAAAGACTTTCCATGGGGAGAAAGGGATTAAATGGCAATTGTGAACATTAATTCACCACCAGTGTTTTCCTGGTCCTTATTATTGGGTTTTTTAAGTTATTAACATTTTAAAATAGGTAATAATTTTATTTAACAAGTTATAGCCCATTTTGGTTTCATAAGTCATTAAAAACATTGTGATTTTAATATTGTTAAACATTCAATATTATATGTTGAGTAACTTCATGAATGAAATTTTAAACTATAGAGTTATACTCATTTATCATTTATAATTTAGTTAGGTCAAGTCATTTATCATATTTTAAAAATTGAATCAATTTTAAATCACAATTGTAGTACATATCAAGTTGTGATGTTAGTCACGATTACTACAAACTTTGCAGTTGTTAATGAACCCACCTTTTGATCTCAATAAAAGTGCCAACTCAATTTGGATTTGCATTTGAATCTAGTATAGATGGGAGTGAGGATAAAATGAAGGCTAGCAAATGGAGGTGGATTCAGTAGTCACACTGGAATCGTAACTTACCAAATTGGAGGTGGCATCTAGTAAGAGAATTATTTTCAATGTTGCAAACATTTTTAACATAGCAAAAGGCTCTGTACCAATTTAAGCCCCTGCCTTTGTAGAAGTTAAAACATTTTCCAATGACACAATTGATCTAACATTTTCCGGTATAACAATAAAAAACAAAGTTCCGGTGGTTGGAACTGGTATGGAGGGTGAGGCTTTTATTTGGTACAACCAGAGTCAATTGCTATCCTTGCTACTAATGTACTGAGGTCTTCTACCACATCGAAAGATGTAGGATTAAATGTTAACGAGGAAGTTGTAGATGTAACAAAGGTAACGACTATGGAAAAATAGTGTAGAAAGTATAGACTGTAATTATGAGGATGTAAGCCTAATTAAAAAGGGGAATGAATTTGAAGGTATAATTTATTGAAATCATATTTTTATCCAAGTTTTATTAAAACCAAAATTTCTTTATCAAAACTCATTTACTAAATTTTTTTCTACCAAAAAGCTTGTTATCAAAACCAATTTGTATTATTGATTTGAATTAAGTTATATTTAGGATCAATTTTTTGGAGGATTGGGCTAACTACATGTTCCACCCTTTTTGACTTTTTTCTTGGAGGTATTTAAGGCTTTATACCTTTGAGGACTATATAGGGGAATTTTTTTTTTGAATAAAATTAATTTTTTCTTGCCATACTTTTTTATTTTGATTTCTATGTGTTGCTTTCCCTTTGTATGTTTTGAATGTTTTAATGTTTTGTATGCAATTTTTCTTTTTTTTATTTGCTTCAAGTTTGTTTCTATAGAAAGTTTATGAGATTGTCCTACTAAGATTTGATAATCCTTTTTTTGTGTTGAAGCCTTTTGCTTACCTTACAAGAGTAAGAAAAAATTATCTTCTATTCCTTTATTTTATTTCCTTCAAAACCTGATAGTTCACTGAGTGGCCTTAAGAACTATCTATAGGTTAGAGCAATAGATGTTTTCTTCATTATTATTTTCAGAATAGGATTGTTACCTTACTTCATATTAACTACAACATGTATGAAACAAAATACCTTGATTGAACAAAAGAAGTTACTATAGTATGTGAGGAAAGTGAACCTATTAGTTTGAGTTATGATGCATTACTAACCACACCAAAGGTTAATATAGTAACTAAACCAGTGGTACTTGTTGTTACTTGTGTTAAATCTACGTCAACTTGTATTAATTGTGGTAAAATAGGTCATAGTCTTGATACCTGATAAATTTGAAAAAAAGAAGTACTAGTAGTATGAATAACCACAATTAAGTCTACAAAACTAGTAGCAAGAACTAAAACACAACATGTTAAACTGGTTAGGATACATGTTCAATACCCTTGTATTATATGTTCAAATGCCGAACAAAGAACCAGAAAATGTCCTAGGAAGATTGAAATGCAAAACATGTTTAGAATTAAACCTATTAATTTTACTATTACAATACCAAAGCTACCTAAACTTGAGAATGTACCAATTAATGTGGTAGTTGTTGTCACTACTTGCATTTAACAATTGAAGTAACATGTGTTGAAAAAATGGGAACTGATTAAAGCCAAGGAGTAGAGGATTGGCAAATAGAAGAACATTTACAATATTCATTTGTTGAAATTGTGAAACAACTACAGTGTGGCAAGATTGACAAACAACCCACTGCAATCATTAAAGAACCATTCCATAATAATTGGGCTGAACTACCTGATAACATTACTGTAAATCAACTGGTTGAAAACAATTGAACTGGTGAAGTGTTTCAACAAATTATGACATCATAACATGTGACAACAAAAAAAACTTTGAAAGAAATTCTAAAGGACATAGAGGTGTTTGCTTCCATTCTAAAGGTCAAGGGATCAAACCTCATAAGTGATGTTATGTGTGGTCAACAATGGTAAATTGACCAAATATCTCCTATTTAGTTTCTTAGAATAGGTGCTTAGCTTGATTATGTGGCCTACGTACATAGGTTTGGTTTTTAACTTAACCTAAGTAGTGACATGTGTCAATAATTCATAGGTTAAAAATCATGAAATTATTAATAATATTATATATTATATAATATAATTTTAATTGATTTCCATGATGGCTAGTTAATTAACTAGCAAGTGAATGGCTTGGTAAATTTGTATTTCACTTGAGAATAGTTTTGTTTCACTAAGTTCTAGTGAAACAATTCATTCTCCGTAGTAATTGGTCCAAGTTCACTAGGGGGTTGACCAATTTCACCATGGTAAAAATGTCCAAATTCACTCAAAATCTAGTGAAACCCAAAGTGAACTAGGACACATTTTGGTGTAGTGGATAATCTAAAATGAATAGTACATCAAAATGATGAAATCCAAAATATACATTATGGTGAAGAAAATTTGTTTATAGTGTTGCATCATTGCTAATTAACATACGTACCAATCTAGCTTGAATATTAAAGCTAATCAAACCCACATTTTAACTACACCTCTAAAATCATATAAAGACAAAAATTGCAAAATGGTTAGCTTAATTATTCTCTCCAACTATTACCAAAAAAACACCAAACACCTTATGTATTGCCTACTTACCTTCTAATGGATACATATTTCTACACAATGTTGCCCTGATTTTTCTTTGGTTGCTTTAGCTTGGGAGCCCATGGTAGCTTTTCTTTTGGGCAATTATTCTGCAAACCTTGATCATCTCCACTTTTATTTGAAATTCTTTTTTCACTATTAACTGGAAGTGTTTGTAACACTTTGTCTGATTCAACACTTTAAATAAGGATGTTTTCTTTACAAATTTTGAATCAAGTATTGTGGCCATTGATTTTCTCTTCTAGAAGGAGTATTTAGTAGCAACTTTCTCTTGGTTGCTAACATTCCCTAGATCTTTTTCTTCCCCACTATATGTGATGTTCTTTGAAACATCATAACCCCATCTTGGTCTGCTTGAGTCCATATATAACAGTCCTTGCATGAATAACACACTAATAGTAATTTTAGTAATTGCAATATTATCATTCACTAACTAATATTCAAATTTTGTAGATTGCAAATTACATTTGAACATCAAGTGCTTATGAAAAGTCACACAAACATAACCCATAAAGCAGTAAACTGATTACCAAAGGGCCGTTAAGTGCTTACCACGAACCTAAAACACCACAAAGTAGTAGATTAATTACCAAAACAATTAGGTGTTTACTAAGGGCTTGAAACTCCCCAAAAAAGTAATAGAATCCTTTCCAAGCAATCATATGATTAACAAAGGACTTCAAGTAGGTAAAAAAAACCATACTCCTTACCAAACCAATTAGGTGCTTAATCATAGGACTTGATATACTGAACAAAAGACTAGATTGATTACCAAAGCAATTAGATGTTTTAGTAAAGGACTTGCAATTCCTTACAAAGGAAATTATTCATTACCAAAGTGGTCAGATGTTTAACAAAGGACTTGAATGATGGACAAAGGACAAGCTGTCCTGAACAACATTAGAGTCCTACCAAAGGACTTGTGCATGAATGCTATTAGTCATGAATATTGTTTTTGAATGCTTAACACAAGATTTAAATGTTAAAAAAAGGATTATGTTCATGTTGCATGTTGAGTTCTTCACTTAGATGCTTATTAAAGAATGAATTCATTTGCACAAAACAATCAACTACTGTGAACACCAAATTACAAACTAAACATTAAACAAAGTTTGCACATCCAATGCACACTAACTTTGATTCTAAATCCTAGATCAAGGATTGGATAGATAGCTAGAACTTAAAAGGAATTTAAACATGCACCCAAAACTTACAAAACCGGTCCAAATTGAGTTAGATTAATATCCTAATTAATGCCATATGTAAGGATTGTAAAGGTAGTAAAGAAATACCTTAAACCGTAAATAATAAATAATGCAAGTTACATAATCCATGGATGTGAATTTAAACATTTGTTGGTAATGAAGAAAGAATTTAGGAACTTACATGATTCTCTTTGTGTTGCACACTCTTCCTTCAATGCAAGCTTGAGGTTGTTGCACAAGTCATCCACACCAAGCTCTATAGTTAGAGCCATAATCTCATCATTTGGTTCTCGTATTCCCCAAGAAGCCCACTATTTAGGATGAAATACCTCCTTGCATACACAACATTTATTATCTTCTTTACACAATTGAGCAAGGCAAAAAGGGTGGTAGGTATGTTTGTAAGATGCAATAGCTACATCATATGAAATAAACCCTCTCTTACAAAAACCACATCCTTGCACAAGAACGTAACATGAACCACTAATCATCATCATCAAGAACTAGGGCAGATGCATGTAGAATTGGTTGAAGCCTAAAAAAGAAACCTTCCCCTTTGTTGCATATGAATGATTAGTTGCATATGTCTTTCCTGATTAAGACGTAGTCACAAAGCCTAGTCACAAAACTCAAGAGGTGTTGTTGTGAAAGGTATTGCCCTCAATGACAATCTTTTTCAAATATTGGGTTGTTTCATTATTTTACCAATAAATGTTTCTTGAGGTTCCATAACTATTAGAAACAATGTTTTATACCTTGCAGGCTGCTCCTTTGTCCTAGGATTTTTAACACAATATGTTATGTATTTTTTTTCAAATCTAGAACTATGCGACATCATCCAACAATAATAGTTCCACTTCTACTATGTTTTTTTCATTCTGCTAAATTACAAATCTAATGTAGTTGTCTTTGTACAAAAACCATGCGATTCATGTTTGTCCCCATTCCAATGATCTTTTTAGTTAATAAATTACTATAAATTCAAATCCTTACGACAATTGTTTCATTCAAATTTTCAATCCTAATAACTAAATTCCTATTTTAAATCTATATAACGAGGGGAAAAAATCACACAACCTCTCTGTACTTGTAACAAAAATAACAAAAAAAAAATAAATCCATATAATCTTCATTTTTTACCCCAAATTCATCCCGATGATGGTCACCGAATGATAAATGTTAATATTTTTCTATTATTCTAATTTGTATTTCTATACTTCCACATATTGTCATTGAAACTATCAAATTTTAGAACAACAACAAAATTATAGAAAACATAAAATCAAGTTTATCAAAATCATAAGAAAACCCATATTTGAACTAGAATTGATGCACTCCCAAGTCTTTTGTTGGTCCCAAGTCGGGACCAAGTCACCCAAGTTGCGAAATTGGGGAAGATTTAGGGCACGCTCTCAACTCTCAACACTAAAAGGGGTAGAAGGGCATGCTGAAGCTCCAGGATTGGACTAGGAAGAGGGACAAGTTATTCTCTCATTCGAACCTGCATCAAACCAACCAACAAGTTGGTTAGTTCGCATTCTAGAGCACCCTTGGTGCTAGGACAAGCCACGGGCAACACTGGACTCACTTGACTCACCACGTCCCGGACTCGGGGGAAGCCACCACCTTCCCCCATATAGTATTCTCTGCGTCTCACTGTCGCACTTGCATCCGAATGACACTTTTTCCTGGGACTCCCAAAGTGGAGTCCCGAAATTGTCCCGGTTTGGACTCCCGAAACTTTGGGCGTTCGTAACTTCTCGCCCCGACCTTGGACTGAGACGAGGTTTGAAGCAAAGTTGTAGCTCTCCTCGAGAGCTTTCCAACAATGTGTTGCAGTTCACTTACAGGCACCGGGATTGGGTCGATTCCCGACTTTTAGTGGTCGGGAGTCACACTACCAGTTTGACTCCCGGCCTTTCTTTCGACCATAACTTGTGCTATAGATGTCCAAATGGCTCATGCAAGGCCATTTTGGACATCTACACTTCAAGACCTTTTCAATGATATAAAGAACATTTCAATGCAAGGTGTTTTGATCCTTACAATTTCGTTTTGAGTTTTCGGGAATCTCGGAGGACTTTTAAGTGCCATTTTCGGGAGTGTGAGTGACGCACTCACACTTCCCTCAAAGTGGGGTTGCGACAATAATCATATATGTAGTGAACTGAAACAAAATTCCAAGCAGTTTGGAATTGAAAATAGAAAAATCAAAATGGGTACAAAAATATCAAAAATGTGTTTATCCATCAAAGTATCTTCTCTTAGTTCTAGTATGAGGTCCTCCAAAAAAAACTATAACAAATTTTAATGATCCAAAATCAAAACTCCTCCAAAGTTCATTCCCAATTAAGTTTTACCATAAAACCAATTCAAATTGCCCTCTCTTTTGTCCTAATCAATCTAGCCCCATTCTACCCTACAATGACAACACAATTCTACCCATTTTGTCCTACAATGATAACACAAGTCTGCCTTTAACAATGAGTTTTTAAAAGGCTTATTGGAAGGTATCACCATTGGCAATTGGTATTGGAAATTGGGATAGGCGATAGCATAAGCATTGATCTTGTGCCCATATAGTTGTTCATCCTTGTTCCACTTGTTGAAAGAGGTTGTAATCATATTAACAATGGTTTCTTACATTTGTGCCCACTTGGTTATTATGTTACCATCTTTGGTAGCCCAATGAATTTCCTTGATCTTAGCAAAATGTAATTTTGTAATAAATATTTGTAATCTTCGAGTTGATTTTCATCAATGATTGATGCACATCAACCTAACCTTCCATCACAACAGTTGTTCCTTGAGTTTTGCAATCATAGTGTCTATTAGAGGATTATTGGGAGGATTCCCAATTGGAGGGTTGGTTTTTAGGTGCTTCAGTTTATAACTTGTAGTAAGCTGACTTAGAACTTGAGCTCCCTTTCCAATTGCCCTTTTTCTTTGAACAACTACTAATTTAACTTTTGTTGTCTCCCATTTCTTTTGGAATTCCAATGCAATGGTAGTCATATCATTTAATCACAACTCAAAGTCCACTAATGTCCCCTTAGCTTGTTACAATCATTGATTGGTATCCAATAACTTTTGCTCCTTCTAGCCTAGATTTTTGTGTTTAAACTATAGTTATTCTATTGCTTCAGCACATTGTGACCATAGTGAGGCTACTATAACTTCCACAAGTCGAATTTTCATCAATTTTTTCTCCATCTTTGCATACCCAATAACTTGGTTTTATAGGTTTTCAACTAGGTTTTGAATATTTTCCTATTGTATTTTCAAATTGGTTTCTAGTAATGCATCATGTTCCTTGTATTACTTAGTCAGCTTCTTAGATTACTACATGAGCTGGCTTTTGTGTCTTCCTTTCATTCCTTGAGTTCCCCTAGTTGGGTAATTATTGTGGCATACATCTAAGCCTAGTTTTCTACATGTTGGTAAAAAGATCAAATAACTAGGAAGACATTAGGGATTCTAGTGTTTGTTCCCAATGGTGAATTTTGATGTTATCATAGTAGGGTTGAACTTATTGAAAATATCCAATGGGCTATTTGAACATGGTGAAGTTCCTTTAGAATTAGGCTCAGAGTCTCTAAAGGCTATTTTGTGCACAATAGGGATTTTCCAAATAGCAATTACATGGATTGGACTTTTTTGAAGTAGCTTTTGGTCTATCTCCATAGCATTAGTTGCCTCCATTAGCTCCTTTGGATTAACATCGCCATGTTGTATACCCTTCATTGCTTCTATCACCTCCACTGCAATAACATCAACTTGACATGGATGTAATGAAGTCCCAACCATGGTTAGTGTTATTCTAGCTTGTGTAGATTTTTTCACTTCATCCTTTATTGTAATGTGGTTGTTAATGCATGTTCACTTACTACCAATAAACATATTAACAATAGTAGATAGAAGTAATTCCAAATTTATTCATTCAAACTTGGGATTAAATGCCCCAATTTTTTTTGGTTTTCTAAGCTTTTCCACTTGGTGTAGTAGCAAGTTGAATCTTTGCAATATAGGTGACCTTACTCAAGGGTGGGAACATTTACTACACCTCTCTTTCTTTTAATTGTTACAACAAGGGTGGGCACTATAATACCCATGGTATTATTTTTCTTCTTCTTCTTCTTGACCCTTTTGTATAATAGTGAGAGCAATTGCCTCATTTCAAGGCTTGGTAACAATTTTACAAGTCGGTTTGGTGACAAATGGTGACTTTTTGGGAAAATAAATGGTCAATGGGGGGTGGAGACATTCCATGGCACGACTATCCTAGACTTTTGGTTCAAAGTAGATGTGGCAATTGGACATGTGCTTGATGCTTCATGGATGCACCCCAACAAAGGAGATGAAACTACAATGGGAGATGTCATAGGCACTTTTAAATTATGGAATTAGAATTATGTCAAAATTGCAAATTGACATACTTTTTGAATGACAAACACAATTTTTTCTAATGCTTGATTACTAATTCCATAATTAGATTTTTGCTTGTTTTTGGCTTTTTCGAACAAGTTGATATGTATTGTTCTACGTTGCAATTAATTAGGTTGGTTTAGTGGTCTCCAATTTTGCATATTTTTACATTTTAGGTAGTTGTGATTACGATTGTTACATTAGATCTAAATGAACATGATTAGATTCCATATGACATTGTTATCCATTTCTCTCTTTGAACCTGAAATAGGAATAGTTAGATATGTGAAACATTAAAAGTATCATACATAATCATTCCCAATATGATTAACATATGACATGAAGGGTAATTATAAATTTATTGGAAAGTATTACATGTGATGAAATGCATCTACAAATGTCAAAATAAAGATCCACCATGCATACGAATCAAACCCCACCATGTGGCAATTTCTACTAGGAAATGTGAGCCACTTTGTTTCTAACATGTGTACTACTAGTAAAATATAATTAATAATTAACAATTATCATATATGACTACATTTCTGCCAATCCTTGTGCACCATGTGTACAACATGAATATTTTTATCACTAGTAAACAACTATAAAATGATTAATATATAACTAAAATTTAACCTATCCTTATGTGCCACATATACATATCAACCTATTTTATTATTGTGCAAACAATTCCTTAATGATTCCAGCACTACTTAGTTTATGACTATGACTATGTTATGACTAATATATGACTACATCTCCACAAATCATATGCCACCATGTGTCAACATGGTTGCAAAAATTGGGTAAAATGCATGGTGACATGTGGTAGTCGAAATTATTCATTACCCACATTAATGAATAAGTCAGATTAGGTGAGTCATACATTAATAATTTAATACATAAATTCAAAGATAATGTTGCAAACAAAGGTTTCAAAGGTTTCATAATTGTGGGCCCAACCTTCATGCTAGCATGACATCTTTTTGTTTGAAATGATCGATAATTTGTCCGTAATGACTATTGGATGTGAAGTGCCACATCAAACTTTAAATGACTAGGTGTTTTAAACAATTCCTTCGTAATTATTATGGTCCATGTTAGTCATTTCTATCCTTTATGATTAAAAAGTTAGTCATAAAGTCAATCACAGATTGTCAAATTTCTTTTAGTGATTTGGGTAAGTTTAAGGACTTTGAATGTATATGTTTATGCCAACCAATCTTGGTTTAACATAATTATTCATCTGCAATAAGAAACCAAATACACAATTAATGACCAAAAATTTGATACCTTTAAATCTTGACATTCAAAATTTTTTTAATACATTTCATGCAAATACTAATACTTGGTGGCCACTTGGTACAACTTGTAAAAGTTTCAATTTATCAAAACATTGATAGGCAACACAATTTGGACTTAGTATAATAATACGATTAAAACTTGCTACTTCTAAATCTTGAGTTTTCAAAACAATTTTATACAGTTCATGCGTGTACATGGTGGCCATTTGGTACAACTTGTAAAACTTTAATTTATCAAAACATTAATAGATAACACAATTTGAACATAATAAAATAAAAGGATAAAAATTGGCTACCTTTAAATCTTGACATTTCAAAGCAATTTTTATACATTTCATGCAAATACCTAGTGGCCATCTCGTAGAACTTGTAAAAGCTTCAATTTATCAAAAAAATAACAAATAATACAATTTGAACTTAATAAAATTAGAAGACTTAAAAAGCTAATGAACACCAAGTCATCATTACATACCAAATAAAGTAAAATTGTGAAAGCTTGCAAATTGGATTATTATCGTGCATGACATAGGTCCATATTAATATGACATAATCAACATAATAAAAATAAACATAAATTTTTTTAATAACAAATATATATTTTTTCAAACTAAACAACAACCAAATTGCATTTAAAAAAAAAAAAGTAAAACTCACAATAATAATTACACACCAACAATTTCATTAATTGCATTAGGGTTTTTTTGGCCTTGGTTGCATTAATCATTATAATGTTATTGATTGTGACATTACTTTTTGTAGGATTCGAAAATATAATGAATGAGATGTCGACCCATTGTTTTGGATATGCTAAATTGCATTTCCATTTATTCACCCAACAACCTTAATATAATTTTTTATCACTCCTTTTTTCACTAGCACCCACCATTGACTATGAACTTCAACATCAAGAATTCAAGGCCCAACTCTAAAAGACCTAACCCTTTTATATATGAAAAAAATCTTTGGCCCATGTCCCATAGGCCTAGTTTGGTTGACGTTCATGCATGAAAACCTTGGACCTAATGTAAAAAGCCTAGGCCCAATGGCAAAAGCTTGGTCCTTATTGTAAAAGGCCAATGATTTTATACCCCTCAAAAGGAAGAATAATTGAAATTAGTCACATGATAAGATCTTTGACTAGGAACCTAAGAAAAATTTAGGCACCTTATGAAAAAACTTCAGTAGTTAAGAAAAAGCCTGGGTAATTAACTTAAGAAAAATTCCATGCAACCTATTAAAAAGCTTAAGCAACCTAAGAAAAAACCTAAACACCCTAGGAAAAAGCTTGCAAAGCCTATGAGAAACCCAAGGCAACCTAGAGTACCAAAGAGCCTAGGCAACTTGTGAATTTATTAAGAAGCCTAGGCACCCTAGGAAGAAGCCCATGCAAACTATGAAAAAGCTTAAACAATTTAGGAAAAAACTTAGGCACCCTAAGAAGATGCCCATGGGCCAAGGCTTGCTACAAGCATGGCCTTTTTGCTATTCCATAAAAGGCACATGTAAAGTATTTCATTAGTATCTTCCCATTCAGAAGCAAAATCCATGGACATTTTGTAATTGTTTTTTGTAAAATTCAAAACCGGAACACACTTTTCATTCACCATTGATTAGCTTTGAGTATTTTTTTCTTGTTAAACAGACAAATTTTTCACACATCCATGCATACTATAACTCACTTTTGTTGGAAAAACAACACCATGTCACCAAAAGGAGGGTAACATACAAATCTATAAGCTAAATTGTCACAACAAAATAATGCATGCATCTACTTATATAAAAGAATCGGTGTGTGTCCGTCCGTCCGATATCCTATTGGCTGGAAAACTCAGGGTAATGGGTATCACTCAGTGTCTGGTTTGTTTGTGAGGAAAACAGGGTCCCTCATTGCAATGGGTAAACTCTTGGGTGGGTTGTGAGAACTTTCGGTGAGAGGAAAAGTCACTCAGGGTATCGGTATCACTCAGTGTAATGGGTATCACTTAGTGTCAGGGTGTCACGAAGTGTAATGGGTATCCTCTTGGGTGTGTCCGTAATGGGTATCACTCAGTGTAATGGGTATCCCTCAGTGTCAGGGTATCACTCAGTGTAATGGGTATCCTCTTGGGTGT
>Ga0116227_10010565_pt1 | contig 16035 bp, 11 predicted proteins | sample S1TSphgellanicum_FD_89693 | JGI IMG/M metagenome (GOLD analysis project Ga0116227, IMG submission 89693) | Host-associated microbial communities from peat moss isolated from Minnesota, USA - S1T2_Fb - Sphagnum magellanicum MG | ecosystem: Host-associated > Plants > Peat moss > Unclassified... | reverse complement strand
ACCCCCCGCCCGCCCCCCCCTGCGTGAAAACAATCAAACCCCCCCCACCCCGCCCAAAAAAAAACCCTTGGGAATGAGAAACAATAGCACCCTTACCTACACAAAACACTACCCAAATATGTAGAAATAACCCCCTTGGAAAAGAAAAATCCCCAAACCCCACTTCACCCCATCTCATCCAACCCAACTTTAGGAAAAAAAACCTTTCCACTCCACCCAAAAAACAACCTTGGAAGAATGGCGACTCACATAGGCTAGACCATGTCAACATCTCTCATCCATGTGTAGTTGTTGCCCCAAGTCAACCCAACTAGTTCATGAACCATGTATCTTATAATTTGGGATAGAGGTTAGAGAGATTATATATGTGACGATGGCATGTGGCATATTGATTAGTGCCCTCCTAGTTTTGGAGAGCAATGTTCTGCATTGCAAATAAATACAAATGTCAAGTGCATAGCAAAGATCAATACACACAAAACAACAACTGGGATTCCAGCTCCATGTTATTTTAATTTTTGGGTTCAATTTCAAATTGGGGTTTTGAAGCATCATAAGCATTAGTTCTATCCTAATGACTAAAACCATTGTGTGGGTGGGTCTATGTGAAACTTTGCAGTTGTTACACCACATGTCTCAACTTTATGGCCGATTTAGCATGATGTCAACCTTACCTACAAAAAAGTATCATGTCTAGAAGAGGTTGGGTTTTCTTTGATTTCAAACATAGGAACAACCTTTGGAGTCTATTTAAAGGTGAGGCTTCTACTACAAGCAATTACCAAGTGCCTTCTACCCACACACAAAATTTCATGAGGCTTGTAGATGCAAACAATTGGCCTACATTTGATTGTGGCAAGAAGGTGAAAAGGCTTTCAATGTTTAAATTAACACAACAAATCGAGAACTGAAAGGCTGATAAATTATTCATCCCTATAGTTGTTTTGCCCCATGTAGATGTTTAACCTCCAAAGTATGGACGAATCTATAGTATACTCTCCAACCATAAACATTTCAATGTGAGTGTTGGAACAAATAAATACAACCACAAGAAAGTAGTGTGTGTTTGCATGCCTGACCCTTGTCCAAATGGCAAAATATTTTGCACGTCAACAAAGACTATTCAGCCACATCACAAAAAATGAATTCATGTGGCATGAAAATATTTGTAGATTGTTCGATGTTGTGGCATGGAATATGATGTGAAGATTCCTTGTTGTTCATTTGAGACCACTTACCTATTCATCTTTCATCGGACATTGCTCACCTGCTAACATCATTGATGCCATACAAAGGTTCCACGTACATTGTCATTTTGCCCTCCACCTTCGAACTCCTTAAACTAATTGCACACATTTTGAAACATTATGAAAAACTTTAGTGGCATTCAATGATCACGCAAAGGAAGAACATTCCAGTAAGATTAACTTGGTGAAATTTCATTAAAGTTGGTTAAAATTGATGAAATATGTTATTTAAATTAAACTTGGCAAAACTTAATTAAAATAAATTATCTTCATGAAACTTGGGTATAGTTGGGTAAAGCAAGTTATTTGTGTTAAACTTGGTTGAACTTGTTTAAACTTGAATACTTAGGCTAAAGAAAATTACTTTGGTTAGATTAAGATGTTTTCTATAAAATAATATATATTTAATTAATATTGGCTAATTATGTTATTTAGGCTAAATTATGTTTGATTTGTTTAAGCTTGGCATAACTAAACTACTTAGTTTAAAGTACATTAAAATGGTTTATAATTAATTAAACTAAGCTAAAATAGGTTACTTGGGCTAAAATGGGTAAAAATCGGCAATTGACAAAATTAAACTACTTAAGCAAAACTTGACTAAACCTTGCAAATCTTGGATACTTAGGTTAAAGTAGGCTAAAGATGGTTAAATTCAAATATTTAAACTACACTACACTAATTTAATTTACTTAGGTTAAATTTGGTTAGACTAAATTATTTAGACAAAATTAGGGAAAATTTAAATTATTTAAATGAAACTAGGTTAAACTACACAAATTTAAATTAAACTAAGTTAAATTTGATGAAATTATTTTCTTTACACTAAACAATGTTAAACAAGGCAAAATTGGGCTACTTAAGTTAAACTATGTTACATTAAGGTTAACCTATGCTAAACGTAAGCTAAACCTACAAGCTAACATATAAACTAAACATATAAATTAAACTTAATAGAAATTAACTTGAATTTAAACCTAAAGGTTTAAAATAAAATAAAATAAATCTAAAGGTTAAAGTTGACTAAACCAAAGTCAAACCTAGGCCAATTTATATTTGACTTAACCACATGTTTATTTTATTTTTTAATATATAGTTGGTCAAATAAGGTCAACTATGTTCAACATGATTATGAATTGTGTAGTTGTATTTATGGGTGCAAACAAGATGACATGAACCATATCCACCTACTTTTTAACTACTTTTGTGATTTTTCTTTGGGAAATATTCCTAAAATATTATTGAAAAAGTTTTCAAAAAAATCTCTAATTTTTTTTTTAAATCATACTATTTTTTTAAGGTTTGTATTAAAAATTTTGCAAAATTTGTTATTCTCAAAAAAACTCAAATCCATTTACAAGTCCTTTTATAGTTTAAAATCAAGCATTATAGTGTTTAATCAGTGTTTTTGTTATTTTTTATTCATTGGATTAATTTCAAATCAATTCACATATTCCCATGATATATTAAAAATACAATTATATAAATAAATCTTACAATTTCAACATCAAATCAAATTATGACTTTACAACATGAAAAAACCATGCAAGTGTTACACTTGCTATGGTAAGTGTTATTGTGACTACACCTTTATATTCATATAATCCTAATAATGGTTGTACTTGAAAAAATTATTACAAATGTTTTTCTAAATTTCACCAGGTCCTTTTTTTAATTTACTTTTTTATATATTTTTAAATTTTCACATTATTTATAACCAAATTCAAGGTGTTGGTGTTGTCTTTTCCTAACTTTATGGATAATTTTATTACATGTTTTCAATTTTAAAAATGAAAGTAAGATATTTTTTCATTAGCATGCGCATTAATTTTCAAATTTGACATTGTTTCAATATGTTTTTTGAATACAAATAAATGCAAATTTATTTTCATAATGTGAACTTTTCTTTCAAATATATGTTAAATATGTTTTATTGAAGAAAAAATAGAAATTTTATTTGATGATGTTGTTGAATATACAATGATATTTATATCTTACTTTAGGGTAAAAACATAGTAAAAGGAATCACAGTGATCAAGGTTGGAGTTCTTATCAAGGATTGCATTTTAAACATGTCTTACATGTATTGGTCTATTAAACATCAAAACTGGATATTAATATTGAAACCAAACATGACTCATTTTATAAGAAAAACTAATTTTTTTAACATGAGGATTTAGATTATAGTCAAATGTATAATTTATTTTTAACCATGTTGACAAATTTTGAACTTGTTATTATTATTAAGGACATTTAGAATCAAAATCAACAACATTTGTTAAAAGGATTCAATACATGTGCATTTAAAAATATAAACACATATGGCCCTTCTTACAAAGTATATTAAAGCCCATAATAAATTTGAAAACATTTTATAAAGGTTTGAATAACAAAAACACATTCAGATTTTAGATTCCTGAAAAGGACCTTGTCAACAAGTGTTTTGTGTATGACAAAGGACTCTAATAACATAATGAAATGACCCCAAATTCATAGGACTCCAATTTCATGAACACCAAAACACAATTACAAATTATGGATAAATAATTCATTAAATATAATTAATGATGATTTTTCAAAGTAATGTAAGTGCAATTTTAAGCATTGTCAACAATTTCCTTGGTTCCTTTTACTATGAATGTACCTTTTAGTACATGTCTATTTCATTGAATTTTTTAATGTAAAAGTAAATTTGAACCAATGTTGGTGATATTATTAAAATCTGATTTGGTTATCAAGTAAATTATTAATAACCTATGAACCAATTATTGATCTTTGTAACCAACCTAACCACATAATATTGAAATTTCAAAATCTAATAAACTACATGGATGACTTGGTTATCATATAAGTGGGCTAATATTAATCTTGAAAAACTAAACATTTTCATGATAGAAAACAAAAAAATAGAATTTTTTTTTTGTTTTAATTTAAAAACCCATAATTGGTGTACAATCAATGGGTTAACTAATAATTATCAATCAGGCATTTGATAACCTACCTTTATGCATAATCAATAATTATTCCCAAAAAGTATTGATAATATAATTTGCTTTTGAATTCCTTTTGATATTGATGGATATATCCATTTCAAAAAAAAAGAAACCATTAGATGATTATGAGAAAAGATCAATAATTGGGCAACATTAGTTTGAACATCATATTCACCGATCAATTTCGAATGTACTTGTTGCCATTCTATTTTTATTATATTAAAGCTTTTCAAACTTTGTATTCAACTTATGATACACACATGTTAAGCACAATGCTTTCATAATGAAATTAAAAAAGATTTTGAATATTTTCTCTTATATTTATGTCAAATTTTGTCTCATTTAAAAATTGAATTTTGAAATGTAACCTTTTTTTTTGTCTATTTTACCATGACCTCATGAAATTTTCCAATTGTTCAATTAAACCAACCATTCTTGAACTATTAACATAATTCAATATTCCACACTCAACCTTAAGTTTTAAAGTTTTTGTATGTGAACAAGGTTGTGAGTCGTACACCAAAGATAGGGTCATGTGGTCGACAAACATAGACTAAACATAATCAAGTGCAAACACCCTAATAAGAGCCACATCTAACATTTAAAATGATTGCATTAAAACTAACGATTTTTTTGTTAGGATGATGTGGCATGTTGGTATTTGTTACAAAAGGTGATATGGATTAGAAATCCATGGTTTATATATAATCATAAAAAAATTCATGAAAAAATAAAGTGTCACACTATACTATTATGTAAAGGTCCATGTGTATAAATATTATTCATGGTGCTAATACATGTCATTTTCAAGGCATTTCAAATTGATTAAAAAAGGATTAAGTAATGATGAAAGCCTGGGTTATAGTGATTTCAAGATGTTTTTGAATAATTTATATTCATTAGTTTCATTTCAAGTTGTTCCACATGTTGCAATAATATATTTAAAACATTGTCATGTAAACACATGAAAGATTTACAACATTAATGTAATTTTTAACATAAAAATATGAAAACCAAACATTGTTTACATTTTTGTAATATGTGTTAATCTAATTACACCCAACTTGAATCTCATTTTGAAGAAGAGAAAAAATAATATCAAAAAAATATCGATATTGGACATTGTGAATAAAAACTAAGTTTCAAAAGTTTCAAGATTGAATGCAAGCCTAACTTGGTTGACAACATATCAAAACAATTCAACCTTTGGAGGAATTGGACTACCTTGAAGACTTTGTCTATTCATCAAAGATATCCGCAAAATGAAATGATTTTCTAGCTTCAGCTTCTAGAGTTCATAAAGATTAATGTGTGTTTCACATTTGTTAGTTGGAAACTTAGGTCATGCATCCACAATCATAAGATGAAATTCAAAGCCACGTCCTTGACCGATCGAGATGAATGGTGAGCAATAGCACAAAGTTGCAAAGAAAATTTGATTCAAAGATCTCATGTGGTCAAGTACAATGCCTTGTGCATTGGTGAGGTGATGATGTCAATGATGGGAGCCAAGTGAAACAACTTCTAAAATGCCCTTGAAAAGGTGTGGGAATTCCAAGCAAACCTAAGTTCATTCCTCATGGGACCTTTTGCCAAAATTAGACATGACATCACAAATGACATCTTGTAATATACAAGACACAAAACGTATGTTAAAAATTTATAATAATTGTAAAAATAAGATATTTTGGCCGTGAATGCAAAGTACAATGGTTCTCGTTTGATGTCATAATGATGATTGTTATGAGGTACATTTTGTTTGCATGCCTATGTCAAAGAATATAACTTAAAATATGTCAATTGGCAATTAATTATAGACTAACAACTTCATTATGAAAACATCTAGGTAGTTTTATTTTTGAGTATATATATATATATAATTTTATTGCTAGACTTTTGAGGTTTGGAAACATGGATTGGTTGCCTACTTGAAATGTTATAAATTGAGATATTGATATTGATTTTTAATCCAAAGATTTATAATGTTTAAGTATGTGTTATTTATTTATCCATCATATCTTCACATAATAACATGTGATTTGAAGGTACAAGGGGTAAATTTGAACATCTAAGCTTACTTACATAGTATTTGCATTTGCAATTTTTTGATACCATGAGTCTAGCACAAATGAAAGCACCAATTTTCTTATTACATCATAACCTTGAGGAAAGTGGGCTAGTAAATTAATTTCTTAAAAGAGTATACGTAGACAATAACTACCATAACTTACCTATCTTGGTTCAGCAGCAAATTGCCTAATAATTTTCTTTTGGGGTCATTTACATTCGAGAGGGAAAATAATAATATTTTACAATACAACACTATACCAAATAATGAAGGTAGTTGCTTAGGGTTTCTTTCAGATGTTCAGCATGGGAAGCAAGTATTTTTCAGAATTTTTGGCAATTTAAAAAAGTAATTAATTAATGTCTAACTAGGCTAGGTAATACATAATATTTGAAGGATCACACCTTTTCAAAAATTTAAGTTATGCAACTTGTTCCAACTATCAATGAACAAATTGTGGTTAGTAGAATTTTTTGGGGGGTGGGAAATGGATGAATGCAAAGAAGTTAAACAATAGGAAAGAGTCAGAGAATGGATGAACCAAGGAAGTTTGGCAATGCTTGTTTTAGGGGAAATTGATGATATGGGGAATGAGGAACAATCAATGAACTCATGGAAGTAGGACAATCCAAGTTAGTCATTGGATGAAATGCCTTAAAAATTGTGCCAACTTTTGAAAAATCTAAAATAGTTTAGACATACAAACTAATGGATAACTAGCAAATATGCTTAATCAGATCCAAACATTGTCCACCCATTGAGAGACTATCACTTCTAAACTCCAAACTAGTGCACCTTATATGTCCATTATTATAAAGCATTCAATCTATAGCACCATAATTAAAAACCTTGTTATAAAATTGAGTACATTAGGGGAAAATTAAAATATTCTCATGTTCATTGTCCTAAACATTAGCTCCATTTAACTCATTGCGCATGTTTAGTGCTTGTCCATCCGACCTTTTGCCACGTTTAACTCATTGCACCTGTAGGTGAGTTAAACATGGCAAAAGGGTTTAACTCATGACCATCCAAAAGCTGGAGTTCCCCCAAAAGAATAAGTACCCTTGTAGCTCGAGCTTTCTTTGATGTGGGTGCCCTTGTTTGGAATGTTATCGAGGTTTACAACTAAGGTGTGATCCTGGATTTTATGTCCTTTCTTGCTCTTGCCCCCTTTCTTCTTGTGTTCTCTTCCAATAAAGTTTATCAAGTTTACATCATGTTCATGTACCTTGTGGTCCACAGCCTTTCTTTTAACCGCAAAATTTTGCCAAAAAGAGAAATTAATTTTTTTTAAAAAAAAAAAAGTGATTTTTGAAGTTTCAATTGTCAAAAGTTGAAAAATTCAATGGGTAGGAGAAATTGTCAATGTTTAGTTAAGATTTGATTTGGTGCAAAATTTCGCAAAAATGCAAGAAATAAAAATAAAAATATTCTTATTTTACTAAAAAAAATTTGCCAAATTTCCAAAAAAAATAAATATTCTTTTTGAAATTTTTTTCATCACATTTGGACTCTGATTTTAATTTGGTAGCATTTTTAAAAAAATACTATTTAAACTAGTCATTTAAACTACTAAATCCCTCTTGGGATGGTAGCCAATGACACACCACCAGAAAATTGAAAAAAATAAAATCATTGGTTTAGTTCCAATAAGTAATCAAAAATACAAAAGGATGATTAAGCTTTTGTATTTTCATATAGCCAGATGTGGCTAAATCTTCTTATGGATGAATTGCTACTTGGACTACATGAGAAAATTGAAAAAAAAAATATCATTGGTTTAGTTCCAATAAGTAGTCAAAAATACAAAAGGATGATTAAACTTTTGTATTTTCATATAGCCAGATGTGGCTAAATCTTCTTATGGATGAATTGTTACTTGGACTACATGAGAAAATTCATAACAAGAAAAAACACACTCCAAGTTATGGGATCATATAGATGATGTACTTACTCCTTTGCAGTCATTTCTATTCTGCAGTTGCTGAGTCAGTGGATTTGTGTGTGTGTGTGTGTACCCATCCATTCATTTCCATCATGAGGATCTCTTGCTTCTGGCGACTCTGTGTTTACCAAATTTCTAGGGAAGACAAAACCTTCTTTTTGGCATTGGGAAATGTTGAATTTTTGGGGGAAACACACACTATACCTTCTGCTTGAAGGGAATGAAGTGAATGAATGAATGATTTGAGGGCCCACATAGGATATGGGCCTCACAAACTCTCAACAACAACAACAAGAGGCTTGTTGCTTTTCAATTTTTTGCCTTGAAATAAGGAAGATATTTTGTTGAGCTCTTCTGCTTGAAAGCTGGGAGAGAGAGAGACACACACACACACTACCAAACAATGTAGTTCTCCTCATCATCATCATCATGTAGTACTTTTCATTTGGTCCCAGGTTTTGAAGAATGCTCTATCAAGTGTTAATGTTCTGGGGGAGGTTCTCATACGAGTGTGTTCTCCCGAAGGTGTTCTCAAACCTCAGGAGAACACATGAGTATGGGAACCTCCCCTTACATAAACAACTGTCTTTTGATTTCCTTGCTTCTTTTCCATTTCGTAGAAAAGAAATATTTCCGTGGGAACGTGGGAACATATAAAATTGGGGAGCTCCCTCGGCATAACAGAGGTTAACCAGAAGTTAACCATTGGTTCTAGACCAGGTTACCAGAACCAAGTCTGAGTTCCAGAACTGGAACTCAAACCTGAATTATTATGTTTTTCAAGAGTTGGACCATAACTGGACCTGGGTTTCCATTTTTTTGAACTGGACCTGGGGTTTCCATTTCTTATGAACTGGACCATGACTGGACCTGGGGTCTCCATTTCTTTTGAACTTGCACTGGTGGCCATTCCCTAGCATTTCATGAACTTTTTGCATCCACAAGATCTCCACTGTTGATTGCACATGGTCACTTCTTCTTCTTCATTAGTGTGCACTTCTTCTTCCCCTCTTTTCCTTCCCCTCTTGGTGCAAAGTTGCACAAGAATCTAGAGTGTCTTGTCTTCACACTTGCAAATCACCTTTTTGTGTGTTTCACATGATACCTACCCACCTCAAAAGAAAACTTCCAAAATCCTTGTGCACACACACACACACACAACACTACTTTTAATTTGTTCACCAAATTTCTGTGCTTGGCACTCTCGAGCTCAAAACCCCAAAATATGTACTTAGACTTTGTACAACAAACAAACCAGAGCATTGAAACACACAAAAATTTTCTTGCAGTTTGGATGGAACTGCACATTCCAGTCATGGCATTCCCAGAAAAAAGTGTCACAATATTTGTCTGGGGACTAATCTGGGAATTTTTCAGGCCTAACTCAAAGAGGTGGGCCTAATGGAATTAACAACAACCCATGTTGACCCCCAAAAAAATAAAATTCAGAGTCAATCATTTGTAAATACTTCACTTTTTTTTTTAAATGATTTTTTTTTTTTTTTTTGAAAGGTTAGGTTGGAGGGCTCTTGGGGTTTTGTCGTGGTCTCATCCAAAATACTGGGTACTATGAGGTTTCAATGGTAAACAGGCCTTTAGTGTACAAGATGCTACTCCAAAACAGACTTCTCTAATTAAATTTTTTTTGTTTTTAAATTTTGACGGACAACAGCAGACCCGACCGACAAACCATTGGCACCCCCAAGTGAAGCTTGACTTCTGTGATTTTAGCTGCCATTCAATAAGGGCAATGGCTATAAGATTTTCTTATGTTGACTCACATTAAATACATTAAAAAAATAGAGATAAAAACATATATATGTGTATATATATATATATATATATAGGGAAGAGGTACCTTCCACAATATGGAAGGAAAACCTTGTATATTAAAATCAAAGGGACGGAACCCATCCACAAGAAGTACAAGGCGAATAAAAGCATGAAAAACACATGTCGTGAAAGAACATAACAATCGAGACATCACAAATAAAACAGAAGATTGTAAAACGATAAAAGTGTCATCTATCACAAATCAACTAATGACGAAGATGCATTGGCTGCGATGTGTGGGCAAGTCGACTAACGATGAAGGTGCATTGGCTGCGATATGTGGACAAATCGACTAGCAATGAAGATGCATTGGGTGCAATGTGTTAAAAAAATGAGGAGTGGCACACTCGCAAGGGTGGCAGTCCTCTGCCAAAAATTGATTGACTAGCGGTGAAGGTGCACTGGCTGTGATGTGTAGAAAAGATGAGCAATGCCTCTCAAGTGCGACAACACTTGCTGAAAAATCGCAATGACTTACGAAAACTACCATGGAAAGTACTCTGACAAATGGAAGTTAGATATTTTGTCACACGAAAGGCTTCCCACCAGATACCATTCCAAAACAGTAGTCCTCCTCAAAACACACACCGAACAAAGTTTTGACCATTCCTTTATGCTCATGGGGACCTAGCTAGCAAAGAGCAAGCTTACTAAGTACACACAAGAATCGGAATTCGGGCACTGACTTATGTACGTACGGCAAGAACAAAGTTTGCTTCTTCTTTCTCTCATCCGAACACCATGCCCTGCCAGCCCTATTCGTGGGCCCCCGCCCGTGCATAGGCCATGCCATGCCAGCCCTACTAAGGCCTCGTGCATAGTCATCCTAGGATGATCAATGTGTATGGTGCACCATATCAGGTTACAATATCATATGCATGCACACGAACATAAGTTAATTATTCCAAAGGGGGTGGAGGGGGGGGGGCGAAAATTTTGAGAATGGGCGCAAGTTGGAATTTGGTCCAAATCTTGCAATCCCCCCTCCCCCCCGGACGGACAATTTGGCATGTCAAATATCTTGATCTAGTCTTGACAATTTCTACTTGCATAGGCTGCTTCGGAGACCTCTTCCGGTCCGGTTGGACTCCATGCAATTAATTAAGGAGAGTTACGCAAGTTACACGCAGCCTTTTTCTTTTTGCGACGGGCGAAAAAAGAGACAAAATTATAGTCAGAGGCGGCTACTGGCATGGCTGGCTGCAGCAGCAGCGCACTCAAGAAACTTGCTTATTATCATCCTCCGTCTCTCTCTCTCTCTCTCGAATCTAGGGGGTCAAAGTCTTGTTTGTTCGGATCATACGGGTCCGAAGGGCTTTCTATTGGTCCTTTTCTTCTCTTGAGATCTCTTGATTTGTGAAACAGGATATTCGATGACAACCCATCATACCAACTCTCCTTTCGTTACGGATAATTCTTTGTTGTGTCTTACGAGTTGTGTGTGTCATTGTAACTTGTGACAAGCATTTTTTTTTTAAAAACAAAATTTAGGGCGCATTTTCACCACATGGTGACACTAAAAAAATCCCATGCAACTCATACAAAGGAATTTTCATTAAAAAAATTATGTGCCACAATTGCCATATTTTAAACAATTGGTTCCAACAGGTTGCCAAAATATAGCAGGATTCTTTTGGCCTTGTCTACTACGGTGAGGATATTGTTGCGTTTAGATTCATTATAGAGTATAGTAGCTTAAGGGGATTTTGGCCCCTAGGTAATAATAAATAATAGGTCTATTTTTATATGAGGCTTTTTGAAAGATGATATTTTGGCTAAATTGTGTTGAAACTTGAGATTAGTTATAATAGAGTTTATAATATCTTGAAGGATTTTGGTTTCTTCTATTAGAGGATTTTTTGAAGATTATATTTTTTGCATGGTGAAATATTTGAGTTTCCATAATTCTTCTTTCGCCTTCTTAAGATCCTTTTAAAATGTAAATGGCAAAGCCCGCAGCGTAACGCACCCCTTGTTTTACTTTCCTCTCTGACAAGTATAATCAAATTTGGCTACTTCCTCTTGTGGATGATTGCCAGTTTGGTTACATTTCATAATTGAAAATAAACCCCAGTTGTGACTCATGAAGGGGTGCGTTGAAGATAGGTACTTACTGTACTGTAATCCCTTGGCAGCTTTGACACTAATTATATTATTCTGTTGAAATTTCTCCAAAAAAAAATCTTTTTTTTTCAAAGAACAATAATAATTTGTGAAGGAAAATGAAGAATTTTTTGGAATATTCAAGAATATTTTATTCTTTGACATGGGATGAAATCTTCAAAATTAATTAATTATTCAACAAACATATATATGTTGAAGTCGCCACATTGTTGTTGTTGTTTCGAGACAGCCACATGGAATCGGTCTGAGGAGCACTGAAACCATACAATAAATAAGTCATCCAATGTTTTTCCTAACACGTCACGTGGGTGGGTGCTCATAATGCAGCTGTAGATCATTTCGCAACCAATGGACATTTTGCGCTCATAGATCATTTAGCACCAAGATGTGCAGAGGCCAATAATTTCAACAATTTGCAAAGTCGACACCATTTCAGTCTGCAACTGGAGCTATGAGTTAGGGACATAGAGAGGTGATTATAAACAGTGAATTTTTTTGGCTGTAATTTTTCGCCATTTTGTGAAAAATATTTTGAAACAAGAATATTTCATATATAATTTTTATTTTTTGGGGATTTTTCATTTTCATTTGAACCATCAAAAAAAAATAATATGTATATATATTTTTAAAATTTATTATTTTAAAAAAAAACACGCCGATTACAAACCTTTAGCAGCCATTAGGCATTAGCAGCTTTGGCCCTCACCATGCATGCTAAAGCAAAGTAGTATGACTTTCATCTGAAGGGTTGCTAAGATTTGGCTTGTAATTTGCCTAAGCATAGGGTAAAGCCCTGGAAATGTGACAATTACCTTGTGGAAAATATGACTGAAGCTTGTGTGTGTGTGTGTGTGTGAGATTTTGCCATGCAGAGTCTGCCTTGTGGCAGACTTTTCAAAACATGCAATGTGTGCCTGCAAGTGCTTTATGTAAGGCCCTCGCAGCAGCTTCCATCCACTTCTGTAGGGCGGTCTGAAAAATTAGGTCAATGTTTTTAAAAAATTTATAAATATTTTTTTTGGCTCAAATTAGGTCAATGTTTGTTATAAAATTATAAATAAAAATTTTGACTCAAATTAGGTCGATTTTTTTTATAAAATTATAAATAAATTTTAAACTCAAATTAAGTCAATATTTTGTGACCAGGGTGAAACAGCACCCACACTCATACCTTCACCTTTTAGAGCAAGGCTTCTTAGTGACCATATTAAGCCCCAAAAGTGTAAAGATTTGGTACTCAAAGACACTGATTTAGTGTAAGCATGGTAACATTTAGAAGCAAATTTTAAATGGATTTTGGGGTTTTTGCCATATACTAGAGTGGGTGTGGGTTCACTTAAGATGAGGGGAAGGACATAGCCTAAAAAGACCTTGCTCAAATAACCCAGTTTTATATATATTTCATATTTGTGATTTAATTGAAGAGGTGATCATGATAAGTAATTGTTGGGGCATGAAATGTAGAGTGAAAATTTGTACAATACTTACTTTTAAGGGTCTTTAGCACGGCGTTAAGAGTGAAGACACATTAGAGTTATCCATAAAATCACCCCATCTTCACCCTGTCTTTGGGCCTCCTTTCACCCCCTATCCCCTCTTTCAGTGGTATCCGCAAAGCAAAAGACAATCTTATTAAATCTCAGGATGAAATGCTGCAGATCAGTATGAATAAGGTTCGAGACTAATTACTAGTAGGTGTACAGTTAGGAGCAGTGAAAATATATGTAGCAGCAGTGGAGGCGCTGAGGAGAAAGGAAAGACAGGATGAAACTCAGTTTACCACCAAAATTGATGGTTTTCTGAGTTTCATCCCCCGTTGAATGCTAATGTACTTTTTTGCAGTTTTTTTTTTGAATCTCACCACCCTCTGTATGACCAAACTCGGGGTTCTGGTGCTGTGTTTTTCTTACTTTACCGATAACTTTATTATTACATGTGTTTTCTAGAAAGGCTATATTGATTTACTCGCATTGTTTATATTTCCAACTTAGTGATTTCTTGTGAATTTTACTCTTAACAACAATGCAAATGAAAAAAGAGTTGAAAAGAAAATGAGGACAATAATGGAAGAAAAGACCTGGAAATAGGGAGGGAAAAAAAAAAGGCAAGTGCCAAAGAGGATGGTCCAAAGAGTGATAGGATTTCCTTCCAATGTAAAAACCTAGCAGACTTTTGTCAGTGTACTCGGAGGCCACGTTACAATACATTGCATAAGATTTCCTCCATGGCGATGGTGGGCATTGTGTTTCTTGCACATCCTTTAAGCTTTTCGTAAAGCTCTTGTAATTTTCATAAAGCCCCACCTCCCACACAATGGATAGATTGCAGTTCCTTCCATTTACAACTATTTCAAGACAAAGAAAAATCCTTAAGGTTTTCACATGGGTCAAAGCTCAAAGCTCTCGGATGAGGGCATTACCAGCATCTGGGTTGTGCTGAGCTCCACCTTGCCTGAGCCCTTTACTCCGGTAACAGCCTTGTCTTGGAGCTTGGAGCTTTACCCTAACCATTATGCTTGGCAATGGTCATAAAATCATATATATTAATTCACTTGGTCTGTCTGTGACAGTGACTCCGGACGGACAGTGGCCACGGACAGTTGTTTGAAAAGAATTTTTTTTTAAAAAAACCAAAAACATCAACCAAACATTGTTGAAATAACACACCTGTGCATTATGCACAGGGTTCACACTAGTAATATTGAAACAACTAGCCTGGTGCTTCAGCTGGGTGTATTGTGTTAAAATAAAAGATCATAGTCAAACTGTGTGAACTAAATATGCCAAGGCCAGAATGTATGTACTCGGAACTCCAATTAAACAAGGATGTTTTGCACAAGACTGGAGCAATAGAAGAGACCAAGCCAAAAGCAAGAACTTGTGGTCTAAATATGGCAATTTCAATTTTATTTTCCTTGAAAAATGGCAACTTTGGCACATTTGTTTCCTTTAAAACAAATCCTTTGCACAAGCCATAGTTCCCTTTTTTTGTCACCAAGTGGTGAAATTTCATCACAAAAAAGACATTAGTTGGTATGAGTTGGAAATGAAGGTACGAAGGGGCCTTTGGGGTTCAAGTTTCTAGATTTCCAAATAATAGAGGTTATATATACACATGAATCAAATTTGATTCGCAACATGTTATTGTTAGAAAATATACAAACAATGGGTTTTAGATTGTGGTTTCAAGAATCAATAAGTTGTAGGGGAGGTTCCCATACGAGTGTGTTCTCTTGAGGGAGGGGCACTCGAGGGCTTGAGCCCAAGGGTGTTCTCAAACCTCAGGAGAACACATGAGTTCAAGAACCTCCTCTTATGGAAACAATTCTCCTTTTTTTTTCCTCCCTTCTTTCTCATTTCCTATGAAAGAAATATTTCCATGGGAACATGAGAACATATAAAATTAGGGGAGCTCCCCCAGCAAAACACACTAGGGTTCTTCTACTGGGGGAGATCCCTCAAACCACACACATAAATAAAAAGCTTTTTCCCCTGGTGCCACTGAGGGTTGGGCCTATGTGTAATTGCACTTGTCATCTTGCAAAGTCATCCATCTCAATACTATTATCATCAAAGGGTGTTTAACTATGGAAGTGCTATAAAGCCTCCTCCTCACAAAGCAAAGGATTTGTCCTCATTTATGTTTGCTTCATCCAAATCCTGTTTTGTTTTATCCCCATCAAGTATTGCTTAGTCCTCATCTAGTCTTTTTTTTTTTTTTTTTGGGTCCTTTGCCCTTTTTTTTTGTTTTAACCCCCCTTTTTTTTTCTTTTTTTTTATTCACAAAAAGAAAAACTTTTTAAATTAAAACATATAAGGTTTT
>Ga0116227_10010564_pt1 | contig 16036 bp, 13 predicted proteins | sample S1TSphgellanicum_FD_89693 | JGI IMG/M metagenome (GOLD analysis project Ga0116227, IMG submission 89693) | Host-associated microbial communities from peat moss isolated from Minnesota, USA - S1T2_Fb - Sphagnum magellanicum MG | ecosystem: Host-associated > Plants > Peat moss > Unclassified... | reverse complement strand
TGGGCATGCCCGTCATATCTTTTAAGGTTATTGTACGGTTGTAAGGTTATGAACGTTCTTAAGTGACTGTGCGCTATTAGGTTTAGGGTTTCAGCTTTTGGTGGCTATATAAAGGGCCAAGCCTTTCCCTTATCCTTTAGTTTTTCTAGAATTCCTTTGTATGAGAGTTGCCTCCATAGTTCACTTGGATTTTCTAGATGCTCACGGTGGTTACTACACGGCCACCATCTACATACACCTTCACTATTTCTTTGCAATTCATTTCAATATACATGAGAATTTCATCTCAGCCTCCCTGGTGCATTGTGTATATATGTGTGTGCATGCATTTCTTTTTAGTTTATTAATTTCTATCTTCAATTGGTTTTAGGCTGTTTGTTTAGTAGAGTTTCCTACAGATTCACACCTTTACGACACTGTATGTCACGACACTACACGTCATGACAAACATTCATATTAATGATTTAGCACAATTTGGAATGATAACTTTAAAATGTCAATATATATATATATATATATATATATATATATATATATATATACACACACACACATTTTCATCACTATTTGACATAGTTTTTGGTTCTTTTGGGCGTATTTGTGCCCATGAGGCAATATTTAACTTGAAGAATTTTTTTGGTCCATAATAAAATCAGATATTGTGAGGAATGAATGGATGATTTAAAAACTTGGTATTAAATTTTCGATCAAATCCCTTTTGGATGTACCAAAACTATATATTTTGTATAATATGGTCATGTTTTCATTTTATTTGAACCCACAAAATTTCATGAGAGCATGATTTAATCATAAGTGCTTGTTCATGTGTCAAAATTGACCTTGTTTTCTTCTTTTCTTGAATTGTTTTGCTACACTTGATTTCATTATAATTTAACATTCTACTTAAAGTACAACATTATTATCTTCACCATTCCTAAGGATCTTTTTTTAGAATTTAGAATTGAATGAAAATGTTTAAAAATAGAGAAAATACGTTCAAGTAGTTGCACATTAAGGTGAAAACATATTTAGGGGGACTTTTTGGATTGCCACACTTGCAATTTCTTTATATTGTAAATGAACTTAAAATATAAACCTGTATACAACATTAATATTATCAAATTTGAATTATCCATGTTGCAATAAACTTTAATGAAAATAAATTTAAAAATATGGATAAATTTTATTAAAAAAATGGACTCATAATGGATTTTTAAAATGATGAAACTATGTTTGTCAAACATATATAACAAAAAAATGTGAATTCAAATAATATGTCATAATAATGTGAAAATAGAAATTGAAAAATATAGCACCTTTAAATGAAGAATTCAAGAATAAGATGCATTGAAATTTTCCTAGTACAAGAAATTTGTATTTAATTTTAAAAAAATGCCATGGTTTTTTACATTTTTTATCACTTCTAAATTTTTAGTCTATTTCACATTGAAATTATCAAACTTTCACATGAATTTTTGAAGCAATCACATGTTTGGTGATATATAGAAGATCGTATACCAATATTTTTGACTAAGAAAATGGGATATTTATATTATATATAGCTTGATAATTATTATAATTACATGAATTATAACTTATGTAAGATGTGGAGTCTTCAAAATGTTAAAAATGCATCACTTAACCATGCTTTTACTCATCACACATTTATTTAAACAAAATGTTAAAATCATATTTTATAAATTTTGTAAGTGTATCGCAAGGTTGAAAAGAATATTCAAAATAAATCCACATAACATAATGAATCAAAATATGTAGTTGAGCATGAGAGGTTTTTCCACTTCAATACATTGAATTGTAATGTATTAATTTTCTAATACATATATTTAGTTACATTGTTATAATAAAATACCATTAATATAAGTTAGCAAAGTGTGGATACATGTGTGAAGATGTAGCAAGTACCCAAGTTTACAAATGAAATCTCACACTATATTTTAATGTGATTAATATATTTTATTTTATTTTTGTAAGAAATCACACAACCTACTACTACTTTCTATTTGAATGGTAGTTCTAATAGCATAATTGTTTCAAGTTGTGAAAACTACATAGGTGATCAACGGTGTTCAAATTTCATGTCACTAAACATAACAATTGCACCTAAAGCAAACATAACAAAATTGAATTATTAATAAAAATTAATTTTGTTTATGATACAATGTATCAAAACCTTTTCTTTTTGTCCTTCATCATGGGTGTGAACTTGAACTTGGGCTAGTTTCCTTATGCACAAGATGTAGATTACCCAAATGTTTTTTTTTTTGGGTATTTGAAATTCATGAAAATTTCACAATGTCAAACAAATGTTTTCTAATTTGTTGTGCAACTTGCTAACTCCCAAGGAGGAAAGAAATACAATTTTTTAAACTCAAATTGTTTTAAAAAAAAGTTTACTTTTGACCTTTTTAGTTAATGCCCTTAAGATGATGGATGACATTACATATTGAGCAATGAAATTATTTTAAGAAAACTAACAATGAATGTGGCAACATCTTATTAGTAACAACACTCACCTTCACATGTTCATCATTACTTTTGAAAGGACTTTTAAGAACTTTTCCTATTCAAAATTGTTCTTGCTCAAAATTGTTGTTGAAAAAGAGAAATGTATAGGGAAAGAGGGAAGGAGGAGGAAAGGAGGCAAAGAAAAAGAAGGAGATGAAAATTTGAGGGGTGCTCGAGAGTTTTTTTGATCTTTCTCTTTACAAATCAAGGTAGTTTTTTTTTTTTTTCCTTTTTTTTTAACTTTTTAGCATGTAAGAAACTACATAAACACCCCCCCCAATAAAAATGCAACAAACATCACAAAATAACACATTCAATTGACAAACAAAGAAACACATTCACCCAAATCCCAAAGAAAAAAAACTACAACAATATATGAAATTTGTAGGAAAAATGAAAAAGAAGAAAAAACAAACAAGTGCAAACCCTAGTTGCCTTTGAACCCTAAGAAATGCATCATGGTCATGACATGAAACACTTATGTTTTATGATTTCACCATAAATACTTAGATGACAATAAAATCTTGTCATGATATGCAAATGTTTGATACATTGTTGGTAGGATGCAAAGTTATCCCATGGATTCTCCCAACAAGGAAATTATTTTCACCTTTTCCCCATCCATTTTCACCTTTTGGAGATTTTTGAACAGGGAAACCCCATGTTATAAAAAATTGAAATGAAAACTTGGCAATCATTTTATGCTTGAGCAAATTTAATGTTTTGTGATGACAATTAAATATTGAATTCATCATTGATTGATTTCAAAGGTTTATGGGGTAAAAACACAGTCAAAGGAGCCACTCAAATGAATGGACATTCCTTAAAATTACATTTTTGTATGTTTAAAATATTACAAGTGAAACATAATAGTTTGGATTCTCATAATTTTTTTTGGAATATTTTCCATTAATTACAAAATTTAGATGCTCAAAGCTTAACACAAATCAATTTTTTTTGCATGTTCAAAGCATTCAAACTTCAAAAGTGGATAGTCCTTGTTTTTTTCAAATATCCATTTTTTTTACCAAATGTGCAACATTTTTTCTGAAAATTGAAGAGGATTGTAATATTGACAATTAGAAGGAAAAAAGGATTTGAACTAATGATTTTTTTTTAATAATCGATTTGAGCACATTTGATTCAAAAATGTTTTTGACTTTGAAAATTATAGATTTTCAAAATGTGCTTTTAACAAAAGTTGTTCAAATTTATGTGATAGGGAGCATGAATGTATAATATACATGATATAAAAAAATTTTATAATCAAAATGCATTTATATTTAAAATGCAGTGTGAAAGGGGTACCAAAAATATAAATTTTAAAGGTACAAACCAACACAAAAATGACACGTGTCATGGGTAGTCCTTGGAAAAGGACATTTACTTTTATGCCCCTAATTCCTTTGGCCGTGTTTTCACCCTATGATCATAGATCATTTGGTGAATCTTATTTTTTTTTATTGATGTGGTTATTTCATTTCCTTGTTATTGCTTTGCTAGAACATGTTCACCAATTTTATGCAGCTATACATTTAGCCTTATTGTAATTGAATCTTGCAAACATTAGACCTACTTTCAAATGCCCTCCAAACTTGTGTTCTTTTCATGTAATTCAAATGATAGATATATGGTCAAAGTGTGGCCATTATGTTAGTAGATTCATAAAATCCTTCATGATTGAGTAATTTCAAATAATATTGTTCTATTGGTTGTTTGTTCACATTCACAAGTTCCATTTCATGGTTATAAGCAAAAAAAAGAAAAGAAAGATCAACATTAGATATCATTATAAAACACATTTTACACCTTGAATAGTCCTTTCCAAGGAGTTTAGATATATTACATTTTCTTTTTTGATCCTTAGGTGGCAATATAATTACATCATCTACATTGAATCACTTGAAATCATGCTATTAATATTTCAGTTGATTTTTATAACATTGGTATGTGATTTAGATTTTCTGCAACCTTCTCCACATTTTTCTACATATGTCCCAATTTATCTATCCTTATTTGATAGCATTCATGATATTGTAATCCTATTTGCAAGATGTTGAGTACATTGACACAAGAAAAAAAAAAAACCTTAGTACCATGGCAACTTCAATATTTTATTAGTGTTAATAATTATTTTATTTTTGAAGAATCCATGTCGAAACAAAGATTATTTCATATTATTATAAAATATTCTCTACTTTCCTTCACAAAAATTTGTTCTTGACAAACATTTCAGTCAAAAATCTCAAACATTCCTGAAAATAATATAAGGTAGTGTGGAAGCTGCCAAGGTACTTGACTAGGTGACAAAATGTGTAATTCACATATCAAGTCAAATGAAATGTGTTCCATTGCAACCTTTATATGACATTCAATATGTCCACAAAACTAATAGCATTATATACGAGTTTGTCTAACTCACTACATTAACCTTACCTTGGTTGGAATTTTTCCTCAAAAGTTTATTCATCAACAACTTGCCTTGAACATTATGTTGAAAATAATCATAGATTTGTGTTGGGTAATCATAAACTAATCAAAAGAGAAACCAATAATTTCCATTTATGAAATGACTTTCTTGGTCAAATATTGAATAGTTTGAGAAAAAAAACTTGGAAATAATTTGTAATTCATAAAAGTTTTTCATTAAGGTTATCATGGTATTATCTCACAATGCCTTCACTTCTTTTCAATTCGTAATGTGATATGTAGTTACCTATATGTATTATTTGTTTTCTTATATCCATTCCAAAAAAATTGTCTTACATAGGTTGAAATAGATCAAAGTTAAGCTTCCATTGTTACAACCCATTGCACTAAAAATGAATACCTACTAGGTGATAGTGGTGGGTTGATAAGTGGTGGTTGGGTAGAAACAAGTTGGGTAAAGGCCACTCAAGATCATGGCATAAACAGCTCAATTGTCACAAGACCTATTTACAAACTTGCTTGCTGGTTGGGTTATGGGTCAGAGAACCTGAAACCCTAACCCAACAATTTGGGTTATGGGTATATATGATCATTGATCAGAACCCAAAACCCTAACCTAACAATTTGGGGTTATTGCCACTGCCCTTCTGGATAAGCAAGAAATCAATAACAATTTTGCTCAATATTAATGTAGCTCCCTTGGGGTCATATAGCTATTTTTCCAAGCAATATATTTTACTTTACTTGGGGGAGGAAGAAGTTTGGATTTGTTGTGAAAGTTGCAATTTTAACTCAACTTGATCCGATTCCAAACTTGTGAAAGCTAGCAATTCAGGAAAGGGAGATTTGGGAAGATGGGTGGGAGCAGGGGCTGGTGGGGGTTGTAAGCTGACTGCTAGGGATGTTGTACAAGCTGAGATGTGAGCTCAGGGAGCTTCCTCCTCCTACTAAGTTGTCACCACCACCTCGAATTCTCTCCAGCATCTTCACCACTTTCAGCATGCTTGGTCTCAGTGTAGACACTGAGTTCACACACTGGAGAGCTATGTCCAGGACTGCCAAAAGCTCCTCATCCGGACATGAATCAAGTAAGGTGTCATCAAAAAGGTCTCCTGCACGGCCCATCTCAACTAGATGCTTTGCCTGCCAAAACCACATATCCCATCTATATCTCATTAGGCTCACAAAATGGGTTCAGAGTGAAGCAGCAACCATCATCAGCACACTAACTTACCACGGATGAGATTGCTGGGTGGACATGAAAACACTTTTCCATTGGGTTCCAGTTCCCTAGCTAGCCACCATGGTCACTTATGCTTACCTCAATTGCTGTATTTGCTACCTACCTACTAACAACCCACTAGACCTTCCGCACCTACATACGGAGTCCCACTTTAGATGGGGGTGATCCAGGGTTGTCTAAATCCTAGGAACCAATTTGGACTCATTTGAAGCATACAAACCAGTTACATGTATCTAGTTACCTAGTAACCACCTATTGTCCTTCCTACCTATCTACCTACCTACCTACCTACACAACCTATCTGGACCAGTAGGGCTAATGGATCAATGCCGTTGCTTATTGGGCACAGATGCAATTCCAGAACAGCTGGAATTCAGAGAGTACCAAGCTGGGATTTGAAGACAAGGTTTTGAAAGATTTGTTCATGAGAGGAAGGAAATTAGGATGTGTATGAAGCCCTAGTTGTAGTGAGGCAAAATCTGGTCCTACAGCAGCAGCTCCACTGGAAGCTCCTGTACAGTACTATATACTCATAGAGGCCTTGGCACATACTATCATCAGGTGTAAAGTGCATCATCCACTCTTACCCATTGAACCATGCTGAAGTTATTCTCTCTGTAGAGCTGATCGGTGGGTCGATTGCCTGTGAGAAGCTCCAGAAGCACAATACCGAAACTGTATACATCTCCCTTCTCAGTGACTTTGCCTGTGTCCATGTACTCTGCAAAAACTCCCAACCATATGTTTTGACCACACTCAAAAAAAGGAGTCACAAAATCCAAATGGGAATAATAATTTGTCACAAAAAGAAAAACGATACCAATAATGCTCAGAAAAATCTACAAGCAATTAAGTGAATCTCAAATTTTCTTTACCTGGTGGTAAGTATCCAAGTGTTCCTGCAATAATTGTGGTGACATGCGTCTCTTGTGGACCAATGAGCTTGGCAAGTCCAAAATCGGCAACATGGGCTTCCATGTCCTCATCCAGTAAGATGTTACTGCATTTCACATCCCGGTGAATGATGTGTGGGATGCAATCATGGTGTAAGTAACTCAATCCTCGCGCACTCCCAATTGCAATGTTGAGTCGGCTCTCCCAGTCCAGTGGCTCTCGTCCATGATTTGCATAATCTTGCATCATCAAGCAAATCATTGTCATCATCATGTCATCATCTGATACGAGTTACTTTGGCTCCCATATTTGAGTGTATGTATAGAGCTTACCAAAAAATAAAATGAAAACACTTACTTACCATGAAGCAAAGTGTCAAGGTTGCCCTGGGTCATCAAATCATAAATAAGGATATTGATGTGAGGAGCACTGTAGTAACCTCGCAAGCTAACCAAGTTCCTGTGTTTGATATCAGCCAAAGTCTCGAGCTCTCTTTCAAATCCTCGCTCTCTATCTTTGCTCCCTCTTTCCAGTTTTTTCACTGCGAATGCGGTGTTATCAGGCAAAACTAGCTTGTATACTTTACCATAACCACCGCTTCCGATTATGTCAGCTTGCTTCAGCTTCTCAGTTTGCCTCAGCACTGCCTTCGATGAAGGTGTCGCCTTGCCTGAGAGCTGAAACATCACCATCTTCCCACCTGACATACCAATGGGAAAAAACCCACCAATCCATCTTCAGAGTTTCAATCTACAACCAGTGAATGATGATTCTCCTAGTATGATGCAATTTGTCACCCGTTGCCTGGGATTTTTTTGTATGGACAGATCTGAGTGAAAATTTGTACATAGAAAAAATGCAGTACTTACCTGAGAGCTTGATTTCACAAATCCGATGCTGTCTTTTCCATCTCCAATAACAAAGAGTGCCAATAAAAATCTTTGAGGCAACAAAGGCGCAGATACAAATTGTGAGGATAACCCCAAGGTTCAATTTCCCTTTTGTGTTGTTGTCATTGGAATTTGACTGAAGAACAGCCACCACCCCACCTGGACATCAAAAAAAGAAAAAAAGTAAAAAAAAATTCATCACCATGCTTGCTTCTTTTTTCTCCGCTTCTTCTTCTTCTTCTTCCTCTTGTTGCAATTTTTGGATAAAATAAATTCATTCAGCTGATGATCTAACTGAAGCCACAGCTGATCAGAACTTATGTACGTTGTGCACTGAAAGATCAAGGTCAATTTTTATGAAATAACAAATAGGATGCATAATTGTGTATACCTGCCACAGTAGCATTTGTAAGATCAAGAAGACTCCGCAGTTTCAGATTGCATGATTGCAGTGTCGGTCTACCACACAATTCTGAATTACTGTGAAAACTGTCATTCAATAGGGAAAAATTAGCTGAAATTTATTAGAAAACTTATAGCTCAAAATTCAGTTTTCCTGGACACAGTTGAGCAAATTGTAGTAAAACCCATATCAGGAATCTCTAAGAGAGTCTGAGACATGGGAGTTGCTGCTCTTGAAGAGCTTTTTTTGGATTTCTTACGAGGTTGCACTAAAGGATGCAAGGACTCCGCCTTGAGGCACATGGCCTTTGAAGCTGTTACTTGATAGATTCCTGCAGTATTGATTCAACCAGATCACATCAAACCGGAGTGCATTGAAACAGAAAAAAGAATCCACATTAGAGTTTCCGATCAGTACTGGAACTGCAAATCTATGAAGCCTCCTCTCTAATTCCTTCCTTCTTCACAGATCAAATGAAGTAGAACTCAGTTTCTGAAATCTCAGAGCTAGGATCAAGCTAGGCTGCTGGCCTTGCTACTGATGGGTTTGCATACTGAAAATTGGAGGCAGAGCCAAAAGAACAACAACAACATCAGCAGCAAAGAGAAAGTTTTTGCTTACAGAAAAGATAATTTTGTAAGGCTGTTCAAACTTTCAGGGATTTCACCTAGCAGCTTGTTATTGGAAAGATCTCTGCGTACACAAAACAGAATTTATTAACCCCAATGAGAAGAAACTAACTATAATATATACATATATTCATACAAACTATCTGAGTTCAGATCCTTTTCAATAGTTGACAGATTTTGTGTTTCTGGGTACATTTCGGGGACCTAATTCAAACTCCATAAATGCTTCTTGAAGCACAGTGCTTAGGTTTAGGGTTCTCTCTCTCTTACTTATTACAACTGTAAGAAGGTCATGAACTTCTATTGTAATTCAAGGATATTATTATCCAAGCTCGACTTGTATTTCTTCAAGCTTTGAAGGAACCTTGTGCTTACAAGTCTGTGAGTGTCAAAAGAAGTCCTAGCTCAGGAGGTATGGCTCCGGAGAGATTGTTGGATTGCAACTTCCTGCATGTCCAAGCCAATGTTTCAAAATCTCATTGAAGCCAAAGGAACCCATCGAATATTCGAAAACTTGGTTCAGGAATTATTCTGCATCATGAAGAATTGAGCATGACACTAGACTTGCCCTGGGAACAGAAATTTGATGACTGTCTGTTGCTGGAAAGAAATGGAAATTTTTTTTATAAAAGAATCAACCCACTTGAGCACATACATACAGGATTCTCAATTTGCTAAAATTCCCGAATGATGCTGGAATGTGGCCTTCAAACAAATTTGAGGACAGATTCCTGCAAACAACACATTGTTCAAGAGTTATAATAGTCTAAGAATTAGTTCAATGTGAAGCTCTTGAAAAGGAACAAAATGCAGCTGAGAAGACCCTCTGAGAAGAAGACCTAGACCTAAGAAGTTTTGCTAAGGAATTCAATAATATAACAGGTTGCTTCAATGGCACTTATGAGCTCGATGTATTCATATCTCATTTTTGGTTCAATCATTTGTGCATTCGCCATGTGATGAATAACACTTACAAAGCTTGTAGCCAGGGAAGCCCTGTGACATCCAAAGTTATGTTACCACCAAGCTGCTTGCCTGCCAAGTTTCTGCAAAAAACCAACCAACCAACCAACCATCTCAAAATCTTGAATTCATCAGCATTAGGTCAAGAAGGAATGATGATGATGATGATGGTGGTGGTGGCGGTGGTGGTGGTGGTTCTTCTTCTTCCTCCACTGACCAAATCCTGACCAGAAACTTAATTTTTGTAGGTAGGGTTTGGTTGAGAAACTCAAAGGGTTTGGTTGAGAAGCTCAAATGGTTTGGTTGAAAAGCTCAAAGGGTTTGGTTGAGATGCAAGCTTGGGTTGAGAAAGCTCAAATTGATCTTGACAAACCCAAAAGAGTTCTGCCAGTACTAGTGCAGGAGGAAGCATGAAGCTATGACAGTAGTAGTGCTTTGCTGCTGCTGCTGCTGGAGGAACTAGCTAGGACTTCAGCTATCTTACTGATGACAAAAAAAAGAGTCTGTTGAGGGGTTCAAGGGCAGGAGACAGACAGACTTACATGGAGAGAATGTGCAATTGATCAGAGCTGCATGTGACACCAGCCCACTCACAAGGTGTTGGATCTGAATGTCGCCAATTCTCCAGGCTCCCACAAGGGTCATGTAGATGCATTCCAAACTCAAGCAAAGCATGTCCTGAGATCTCATGACCAGTCCCCACCAAATGTTTCCCAAACAGGAAACAAAAGAAAAGAAAAAACAACACCATGATCAGATCAAAATGTCCAGTAATTGGAAGACACCAGCCAGCCAGCGAGAATTTCCTAAGTGGACAACATATAGCTCGATCATCCATCATGAATGTGCAGTGATTCTTACTTTATTGAGCTGCTAGAAAACAGATGATCAGAAGATCATCTGCTGCAGGCCACACACCTTCATCACTGAGAGCCTCACTTGGGTGAGCTCCAAGAGAAGAACATAACAGTAGCACTTTCAGGAAGAAGATGAGCTTGCTTGAGATGATGATCCACATCTGCAGGCCCTGCATATGGCGGCAAGAATATGCAGCCATGAATATTCTTACTGTTGGAGTGCTAATGATCACGGCATGCTTCCAGTACGAAGCGAGTGATCAGCTTCAAAGAATCGGGCCCAAAGAGTACAACTCCTCTGCTGCATGCGGTTCCACTCAAAAGCCTGATCTGGAACATGTACTGGGGACGATAAGAAGATCAAGCTCTTCTTGTTCTTTTTGTTCTGCTGCTGCTACAGTAGTAGCGCCTGGATCCGTTCGCCAGCTTTCAAAGCAAGATCCGGCAAACCCATTCTCGACGTCTTATACCATTTACTGCTCCTGCACCAGCTCCTACTAGATTGAAGAGTCCGGATTCAACAGCCCAACGAAAACCATCACATGAGACATTCGTGAGGTCCTGTCATGCAGCAAAGATTCTTCGTGTTGTCAACTAATTAGAGAGCTGCAGCTTGAAGCTCATGATCAGCTTGTCATCATGAGCTCGATGAAGAGCTTTCAGAATATTCTTGGTCAATGGCTAGAAGAGTCACATAACAGCTGAGTACGTACACTTCTTTTCTTTTCTTTTCTTTTCTAAGCTGAGATCAACAGCATTGCTCGGCACACATGAGCAGCTGGACTAGACGTCATACTTGTTTGAAGAAGACCAGCTACTGCATCATGATGACTCTTGAAGCTCGGATTTCACAAGTTGCAGGACGAGAGCCGTCATCACTTCGAGCTCGGTTCCATGTCCAGCTGGTTCCACTGGGAAGTTTATCTCTTCTGCCTGTTAATAGCATGGACTAGTAGTATGATCTCCCTCCCTCTCTCTCTCTCTCTCTCTCTCTCTCTCTCTGTGTCTTTATAAGAGGAAAACAGCTGCCGCTGCATGCAGATTCTCTCCCCAAAAAAAAGGAAGAGAAAAAAACCAGAGAGGAGCAAAAAAGGGTAACTAGTTCTAGGAGTCTGCAGAACTAGTTGGATAAATATTTCTATCCAACAGCAGTTCCTCGGAGTCGTCCGGATCAGGAGGAGGAGCTCCTCCTCCGGCGGACTCGGAGCCTCAAGCTGTTTTACCATTTCCTTGAAGACGACAAGAAACAATTATAATATAGTATTTATGATGATCTCATCAGAGCTAGCTAGCGATCCAGAGAAGAAGAAGAAGAAGAAGTCCCTCCCTCCCTCCCACTAGCTGTGCCGCAGCAGCAGCAGCAGCAGCAGCAGCAGATCTGATTGATTATATATGATCTGATAAAGCAACAAAACAAAAAGCAAAAGACTTTGGACGTCGTCAGCTTCCTCAACCAACAGCAATTGGGCATGCTAAAAATGGCTGCAACAATCATTTCACCGCCTTCCTAAATGGAAGTGGTGGAAGCGGAAGAAGAACCTGACACTATCCCCAAAAAAGATTTTTTTTTTTTTTTCTGGAAAGATTGTACATACGTGAGTGAGCTACTGCGGCCTAGTTGCACCGCTACTTGAACCCTGTTTGCGTGAAGATCTCCGCAGTAGCCGTGGGGGTGTGAGGGCGACTCGAAGGAGCTCCTCCAACACGAGGAGGAGGTCGAAGACACAAGGGTTTCGCAACAGTGATGCGCACGCCACTTTTATGGCTTTTTATGGACGGGCCTTTCTTGCCGCACTGTTTTATGGCTTTTTATGGACGACTCTTTCTTGAAGCACTCTTTCTTTTATGGCTTTTTATGGATGACTCTTTCTTGAAGCACTCTTTCTTTTATGGCTTTTTATCTTCTCGCCACACACACCCTTTTTGTGGCTTATTATGAACGACTCTTTCTCAAGCACTCCTTTTTTTTTTTAAATGGCTTTTTGGGGCGACTCTTTGTTGAAGCACTCCCTCTTTTATGCCTTTTGGAAGAATTGGCCAACAAATATTAGAAATTTCCAAAACCCTTGGTCTATAGGCTTACTACAACACTTCATTTCCATGCCACAATCTAAATTGCTGGAGCTCCAAGGCCCAAAATGGGTTTTGATTGGGGGCCTTTGTTAAGATTAGTCACTCTAGATATACTTTAAAAACACTCTCTTGTTTATCAAACCCCAAAACCATAGTTACAATCACTATGTTAGCTTTAGAACTCAATTTAATGGCTGCTAATTTAGTGTCCTAGAAAACCATCCACAAACTATAAACACCACTCTCCCAACACATATAATTCACATATGTAATGTCCTATGCCGAAAATGATAAAGAAGTGAGGGAGAGATTAAAATGTTGGTAACCCATGAGGTGAGCCAACATGCACCCAAGTGATTGAACATATCGGGACTTTGTTTGATTAATTCAAATCAAATTCTTTCCCATCTCTCTCATACCCAAACTAATGTTGCTTGTTTTGTGCAAACCTTCCTCTTACTCCGTTGGGGGAGAATCAAAAATTGGATTGGGGTTCAACCCCCATGAGAAGCCCAATCATGTGTGTTGTTTAGTCTTGTAATTATGTTCAACATTCAAATTTTGCATGGGTTGCAAGTTCTTAGCCCATTCATTCATTGTTCTCACACAATGCCCAACCACATGTACTAGTATTTGGTCACAATCTTTTAGTTTTGGTTGCGATTCAAATCATAAATAAAAATTAAACTCGAGAATCCTTGTCACCACCCATGTTATAGTCCTAAAATGCCATGTAAACCCCATGTCCCTAAAAGTCCATGCTTTGAAACAAAAAAAATTATGCTCTAAAACATTTAAATATCATGTTTCAATGAACATCAAATGAAAATTACCAACAACACTTCATCCAACAAATGAAAAACAAATTAATCTAGATACTTATTTGGGTGTAGTCTATCAATATTTGTTGATTATGAAAAAATTGTTAATTTTTAATAAGTATAATGGGTTGATTATTGATAACTTGTCAATTCTTAATTTGGTTGAAAATTGGTTGAAGAGTCTATTCCTTTAATAAATATTATCCAAAAAATTAGTAAGACTTTTATAAGTCAAAAGGATAAATTATGGACACATTGTTGTGTTTTTGCATCCTTAATTGTTGTCGTCGTCATTTCTTACTTTGAATTTTAACAACATAATATATAATGAAAAGCTCCATGCAAAAAATGACAAGATTCTAAAAATGTATTCATTTTGAAAGCATAATTTTTAAAAAAAATCTAAGTAGTGGATATGCCAAAGTTGGCTTCTGAACAAAGAAAGAAAAAAATGCACCCATGAGCACTGGCTGCTCCAATTCAACCCAACTATCCAACTATCTACAACTACATAAACAAACCACAAAAAACCAAATTGAGTGTCAAAGCCCAAATTCTTACATTTGAACATGAGTTCCAATGAGAGAAAACAAAATGATCTTAGAATGGCATTCTTGCTCAAAACATGATAGAGGAAGGAAACAATGATGCGTCATGTAGACATGACACATGAGAGAGATGATGATGGTAGTGTCAAATGAGTATTGTGGATGAGGAAAAACTTCGATCGCCATGGCAACTTGTCATTTTAAATCACTAGATTTAGGGTATTGTGTTGGAAAGTGAATGAATAGTGGGAAATGCCTTAACCTTTGTTCCACCTTGCTTCCATATCTTGTAATCCCTCTTGCTTTCTTCCCCCTTCTCCTACCTAGATAATTACCATTTTGACCAATTATTGAAAAAATGTTTAGTTGTCAATAAATGTTTCGGGGTAAGTTATTCATAATCAATTTTGAAGGTTTGAAATGGGTTGAGATTTGGACAATGAAGGGTTTAGGGTTTAGGGTCTTCTATATATATATTATAAAGACCTAACAAAACCTTCGTGAGTTAAATGTTGTGTTTATGAAAACCAAAAATTGACTTGTACCTTTCCGTGTTTAATCTCAATAGATTTTTCAAACCTTAAAGCTTAAAAGGTCCTTGTGTCTATGACTTTTCATTTGGCTGAGCTTCTCCGATTTGAGATCCATTTTCATCTTCCCTTTTCACTTGATTTGACCATTGCAGGTTTGCAATTGTTAGAAATGCATGGGAAATGAAAAAATCTAATGAGGATTTTTTTCTCTTCGAAAACCTACCTTGATAGTATGCTAGGTGATTATTGAAATGGGTAAACTGACTCTTATGCATTATAGATTGTGAGGGCATTATTCAAAGCATACTTGAAAATGTAGGAATGGATTGTGCAGATATTGTTTCAACAAGCAAATTATGGTTTTTTTCTTCAAATTCCTTAAGTTCTAAGTCCATTAGTGTGTATCCACAACTTTAATTAACGTCAAATGGCAACTATTCAATGTGGGTTGTAGTATTTTAAGAAAAGCACCACTCAAAGTGGTGACTTAAGAAGTGCCTAGATCTAGATTTGGTTAATTTAATTATTTTTATTTCAAAAAATGGTGAAATAAAAATTTAAGACCACAATTTTTGTGTGTGTTTCTTTTCCTTTTTTGAAATAAAATCACCGAGTTGTGAAATTTGCCTAGAAAAAAAAAATTAAAGCAAAATGATAAAAGGTGAATCTTCAAAAAATTGAAAATCCAATTATTTAATAAATTGTGTGCAATAAAAAAATAATTTCACAAAGACCTTGCCATAGTAATGATAAAAAAGACAAAGAACCAACCATCAATTTGTAACTACTTATGGAAATGGTTAAATATCATAGTGTGCTTAGTGACTAGGCATCATAATGTTCTTATTTCTTGAGGCTAGTGTTTTTTTGTTTCAATTTTGTGATGTTGTCACAATGTCAATCATCCACAAGGAGATTTAGCAACATTTGGCTATAGACCAAGTATGAAAGTAAAAATTTATTAAAATTTATTTATATCTTGGCTACTTGCTTGAACAATGTGTTGAAACATGGCGATTTTTTCTAATGTGTTTTCCATTTTTTGGCAAATTTGTTTTGGAAAAAAAGTACATTCAACAAAAATATTTTCTTTCAAATTTTTTTAGTTAAATGGAAAAAATTCACCAAAAAAAAAAAACTTTGCTTGAGACATGCGATACCTTAATAAACATTAAAAAATATTGTGAAAATAAGAGGCATGTTTTTTTTTTTTTTTTTTTTTTTTT
>Ga0116227_10010563_pt1 | contig 16037 bp, 14 predicted proteins | sample S1TSphgellanicum_FD_89693 | JGI IMG/M metagenome (GOLD analysis project Ga0116227, IMG submission 89693) | Host-associated microbial communities from peat moss isolated from Minnesota, USA - S1T2_Fb - Sphagnum magellanicum MG | ecosystem: Host-associated > Plants > Peat moss > Unclassified... | reverse complement strand
GATGAAGACGCCGGGCGTCTCGACGTCGCAGAAGTTCGACAAACTCGGGATGCGCGCGTCGGATACGGTGCAAGTGTTCTTCGACGGCGTGCGCGTCCCGCAACGCTACCGCATCGGCGACGAAGGCATGGGCTTCGTCTATCAGATGGAGCAATTCCAAGAAGAACGTCTCTTCGCCGCGTCGAGTTCGCTGCGCGCGCTCGATATCGCGCTCGAGGACACGATCGCCTACGTACGGCAGCGTCACGTGTTCGGGCGCCCGATCCTCGACAATCAATACGTGCATTTTCGACTCGCCGAATTGAAGACCGAGGTCGAATTGCTGCGCTCGCTCGTCTATCGTGCGGTAGAGGAGTACGTCTCCGGCAAGGACGTGCTGACGCTCGCCTCGATGGCGAAGCTCAAGGTCGGGCGCCTCAACCGCGAACTCGCCGACGCGTGCTTGCAGTATTTCGGCGGGATGGGGTTCATGAACGAAACGCCGATCTCGCGTTATTATCGCGACACGCGCTTGGCGTCGATCGGCGGCGGGGCCGACGAGATCATGCTCGGCATCATCAGCAAGAACATGGGAATCGCACCGAAGCCACCGAAACCAGCAGCTCTCCGTGCGGAGACGCCGGCGTAAGAGGGGCGACCCTCAGGGAGTGTACCAATGATCGATCGCGAGAACGCTATTTCTCCGGAGGTCTCAGGTCCCGGCCAGATCGGCCGTATCGCTCTTGGAGATATCGTGCGACGCAGCGCGCGAACGCGGCCGAACAAGACGGCCATCGTCGACGGCGCGCGCCGGGCGACCTACGCCGAACTCGATGCCGACGTGAGCCGTTGCGCGAACGCCCTGCTCGCGCGCGGATTTACGAGCGGGACGCGCGTCGCGACGCTTGCGACCAATTCGTACGCGCTCGTCGTCGCGATGTTCGGTATCCAACGCGCCGGCCTCGTGTGGTTGCCGATCAATCACAACCTTCGCGCGGACGACGTCGACTATATCTTCGGACATGCGGAACCGGCGTTCGCGATCGTCGATGAGGCGTTGTACGCGGGCCCGCTCGGTGCGGTGATCGACGCGCGCATCGGAGCGGCCGCGATCGTCGCGAGCGGATCGCTCCCGGGTGCGCGCTATCCGACGTTCGACGCGTTCATCTCCGGCGCGTCGCCGATCGATCCCGACGTGCCGATCGACGATCGCGACGTGGCGCAGATCATGTATACGAGCGGAACCACGGGGCGCCCGAAGGGCGTGATGCACACGCATCTCTCCGTGTATCTCGCGCTGCTCGCCAACGCGATCGAGTTCGAGGTGCGAGCGACGGACGTCGGCAATGCGATGCTGCCGCTCTTTCACTGCGCGCAGCACACGCTGAGCGCGGGTATGCTTCTGGTCGGCGGGACCGTCGTGATCATGCGTACCGTCGACCCGGGCGATTTCATTCGCGCGATCGCCGCCGAGAAAATGACGATGGTGCTGAGCTTACCGCCGATCTACGGCGGCATGCTCGATCACCCGGCGCTCGCGGAGAACGACATTTCGTCGTTGCGACTCTGCGTGTACGGCATGATGCAGGTTCCGGAGCCGATGTTGCGCCGCCTGATCGCCGAGATCTGTCCGAATTTTCAACTCGGCACGGGCCAAACGGAAATGTATCCGTCGACGATGAGCTTCAAGCCCGAAGACCATCTCCGCAAGTTCGGCTCGTATTGGGGCGAATCGGGCGTGATCACGGAGACGGCCGTCATGGACGACGCCGGCAATCTGTTACCGCCCGGCGAGATCGGCGAGATCGTCCATCGCGGTCCGAACGTGATGGCGGGCTACTTCCGCGATCCCGAAGCCACGGAGAAGGCGCGTGCTTTCGGCTGGCACCACACGGGCGACCTCGGGTGGTTCGATGCGGAGGGAACGCTGATCTTCACCGATCGCAAGAAAGACATGATCAAGAGCGGTGGCGAGAACGTCGCATCGATCGTCGTCGAGCGATCGTTGCTCGCTCACCCCGCCGTCGCGGCGGCTGCTGCGATCGGCTTACCGCATCCGCGTTGGTTCGAAGCGGTCACGGCCGTCGTGCAGCTGCGTCCGGGAGCCGCGGCGACCGAAGATGAGATCATCGAGCATTGCCGCGCGCGGCTTTCGCCACACGAAGTTCCGAAGGCCGTGCGTTTCGTCGAGGCGTTTCCGCTTACGGCGACCGGAAAGACGCAGAAGAATCTCTTTCGCGAGCGCTTCGCGGATCTCTACGACGAGAAGCCCGTCCCCGTTTCCTAGCGCACGGTAATCGGTATCGTCGTCGACGCTCCCGATTCGTCGCGGACCGTCGCGCGACACGATCCCGACGCGAGCGGCCGAACGGCGTACGTCGCCGCCGTATCGGCCGTCGAGGCGACGTACACGTTTGCGATGCCGTCGCAATTGTCGTGCTCGCGGAATCCCGCGACGGGCGCGCTCGATTGCACGAGAAAGAGTGCCGAGTCTTCGCTCGTGTCGATGACGAGTTGGCGCGGCGTCGCTGCGAGTCGCGCACCGTACCCGTACCCAGGCCCCGGCCCGTACCCGGGCCCATAGCCGGGTGGCGGTGCCGGCTGGCCGCGCCGCCAAATGCTGCCGTCGGCAAACGTCACCGACGCGACGTGACAGCGAACGCGTGGTGTGATAAACGCGGGTAAGATGTAACTCTGGCCGCGTCCGTTCGCATACTGGTGAGCGATGGTCACGCCGGGAGAGAACGTGCCGACGTCGCGGATCACGAACCGGTTACCGTTGTCGTCGACGTCGAAGTTGACGAGCGTCGCGACGCGATTCGATTCGTTGACGAACGTGATCGCCATACCGCTGCTCGTCGACGAGATGGGCACGCCCATAAAGCTCGGCGGTGGCGTTTGCCACACGAAGGTCTGCTGCTGGCGAATGATCGGCCCGCAGCTGTTGATCGTAATCGGCGACGGCGTTTGCGCGCTCGAAAAAGAAAACGCGATCGCGACGATCGTCGCTGCGCAGAAAGCGATGGCGGCAAAGGTTCGCATGTTCCGCGATTTCGGAAGCTGCCAAGCCCTCACCCTCTCGCTTTCGCCGAGAACCCTACCCGCGGGTAGGATTCTCTTTCCTCGGGTGAAAGAGCGTTTGGTGCCGCCGCTCGTTTCGCGCATCAATACGTCGTCGCGAGAGTTCGATCTCAACCGTCGATCGATGTCGGATCTCGTGGAGCGATTGCGCGAGATCGAAGCGCGCACGCGCGCGAAATCGGAGGCGAGCAGGCCGCTCTTCGAAAAGCGCCGGCAACTCCTGCCGCGCGAACGCATCGGACGGCTCCTCGACTACGGGTCGCCCTGGCTCGAGCTCTCGTCGCTCGCGGGCTTTCTCGTCGATTCGCCCGATCCCGAGCAGAGTATCCCCGGTTCGGGCGCGATCGCGGGCATCGGCTACGTATCGGGCGTCCGGTGCCTCGTCTATGCGAGCGACTCGGGAATCAACGCGGGAGCCATCGGTCCGATGGGGCTCGAGAAGGCCGTGCGGGCGCAGCGCATCGCGCTCGATCAGAAGCTGCCGTTCGTCTTCCTCGTGGAGTCGGCCGGTGCGAACCTCATGCAATACCGCGTCGAGGGCTTCGTGGAAGGCGGCGCGATCTTCCGCAATCTCGCGCGCCTTTCCGCAGCGGGCATTCCCGTCGTGACGGTCGTGCATGGATCGTCGACGGCCGGCGGCGCGTACTTTCCCGGACTCTCGGACTACGTGATCATGGTGCGCGGCCGCGCGCGCGCGTTTCTCGCCGGGCCGCCGCTGCTCAAGGCGGCAACGGGTGAGATCGCGACCGAAGAAGAGCTCGGCGGTGCGGAGATGCACGCGACCGTCACCGGGCTCGCGGAGTATCTCGCCGAGAACGATGCCGAAGCGATTCGGATCGCGCGCGACGTGGTGTCGCGGCTCGGCTGGGGGCGCGTCGACGCGCCGTACGGGCCGCCACCACGGTATCCGGAGAGCGATCTCCTCGGGCTGATGCCGGCGGATCCCAAACGTCCGATCGATATGCGCGAGATCGTGGCGCGCATCGTCGACGATTCGGATTTTCTCGAATTCAAAGCGGCCTACGGGCCGGCGACGGTGGTCGGGCATGCCGCGATCGAAGGCCAACGCGTCGGCATCCTCACGAACAACGGCCCGCTCGACCCGAACGGCTCGGCGAAAGCGACGCACTTCATTCAAGCGTGCTGTCAATCCGACACGCCGCTCTTGTACTTGCAAAATACGACGGGCTATATCGTGGGCAAAGCATCGGAGAGCGACGGCATGATCAAGCACGGCTCGAAGATGATCCAAGCGGTCACCACGGCGAGCGTTCCGCAGATCACGCTGATGTGCGGTGCGTCGTTCGGTGCCGGGAATTACGGTATGTGCGGCCGCGGCTTCGAGCCCGATTTTCTCTTTAGCTGGCCGAACGCGCAGACGGGCGTGATGGGCGCGCAACAAGCGGCGAGCGTGATGGCGATGGTCACCGAAGAAGGCGCGAAGCGCCGCGGAAAGCCGGTCGAACCCGAGCGACTCGCGGCACTCAAGGCGCAGATCGTCGAAACGTTCGACCGGCAGACCTCGGCCTTCTGCACCTCCGGACGCGTGCTCGACGACGGGATCATCGATCCGCGCGACACACGCCGCGTGCTTTCGCTCGCGCTCTCCATCGCGCGCGAGGCACGCGAGCGGCGCGTCGTCCCGATGCAGTTTGCGGTCGCGCGCCCGTGAAGCGGCTGCTGATCGCCAATCGCGGCGAAATCGCGATGCGCATCGCGCGCACCGCGCGTCGGATGGGCCTCGAGATCGTCGCCGTGTATTCGGACGCCGATGCGAACGCGCCCCACGTGCGCGTCGCGGACGCCGCGTATCGCATCGGCGAATCCCCCGCCGCCGCATCGTATCTCGACATCGACGCGGTCATGGCGGCGGTCCACGCCTCGGGCGCGGATGCCGTGCATCCGGGCTACGGATTTCTCGCGGAGCGTGCGGCGTTTGCGGAACGCTGCGAACGCGAGGGCATCACGTTCGTCGGCCCGTCGTCCGCCGCGATGCTCGCGCTCGGCAATAAGTCGGCGGCGAAGCGTCTGCTCGAGGGAACCGGCGTGCCGTTTCTGCCGGGCTATCACGGAACCGATCAAAGCGACGACGCGCTGCTCGATGCCGCTCGCGCGATCGGTATGCCCGTGATGATCAAAGCGTCGTCCGGCGGCGGCGGCCGCGGGATGCGTCTCGTGGAATCCGAGGACGATTTTCCGGCGGCGTTGCGCTCGGCGCGCTCGGAAGCGCTCGCCGCGTTCGGCGACGCCGACGTGTTGCTCGAGCGCGCGCTCCTCGCGCCGCGGCACGTCGAAGTGCAGATCTTCGGCGACGCGTTCGGCAACGTCGTCCACCTCGGCGAGCGCGACTGTAGCGTTCAGCGCCGCCATCAGAAGCTGATCGAAGAGTCGCCGTCGCCCGCGGTCGACGCGGCGCTCCGCGGGCGACTCGGCGCGACGTCGGTCACGATCGCGCGTGCCGCGAACTATACGAACGCCGGCACCGTCGAGTATCTGCTCGATGCCGATGGGTCGTTCTACTTCATCGAGACGAACGCGCGCTTACAGGTCGAGCATCCCGTGACCGAGCTCGTGACGGGATTCGATCTCGTGGAGTGGCAGATCCGGATCGCGCGCGGCGAGCCGATTCCCGTGGCACAGAGCAAGATCCACGTGTTCGGGCACGCGATCGAAGCGCGACTCTGCGCCGAGGATCCGGCGCGCGACTACTTACCGCAAACGGGAACGCTCGCGATGTGGAGCCCGCCGTCGAACGTGCGCGTGGAGCACGCGCTCGAAAGCGGCATGGAGATCTCGCCGTACTACGACTCCATGATCGCAAAGCTCGTTGCGTACGCCGACACGCGCGACGAAGCGCGACAGAAGCTTGCGAAGGCCGTCGTTTCGTGCGTGGCACTCGGCGTCGCGACCAATACGGAAGCGCTCGTTGCAATCCTGAATGACGACACGTTCGCCGCGGGCGAAGCGACGACACGATTCGTCGAAGAACGTCTCGCCCATGTCGCATTCGGCGCACCTCCCTCGCACGAGGAGGTCGCGTTCGCAGCCGCGCTCGAGTTCCGGCTGGCCGCCGAGCGTGGACGGTTTGGATCCTGGACCGCATGGAGTTCGTCGGCGTTACCTGCCGTGACGTTGCCGCTCGCGTTCGATGGTGACGAGCCGCGAGAAGCGCGCGTATCGGGCGCGGGCGTCGACGTGTGCGTCGTGACGGTCGACGCCGAAGAATTCCGCATCGAATTCGGAAACGACGGTCCGTTCTTCGATGCCGACGCGCGCTTTCGCGTCGGCGACGGGCCGTGGAAACACGCGACGTTCGCGCGCGACGGCGGAACGACGTACGTCGATCTCGCCGGACGAACGTACGCGTTTCGCAACGCTGCGAACGAACCCGCGCGATCCGCGAGCGAGGCCGTCGGCGACGGGTTCTTACGCGCGCCGATGAGCGGCCGTATCGTGCGCGTCGGTGCGTCTGCCGGCGACCGCGCGAGCGCCGGTAGCATGCTCGTCGTGCTCGAGGCGATGAAGATGGAGCACGTGCTCTCGCTTCCGATCGACGTCGCGCTGCGTTCGGTTATCGCCGTGGAAGGCGCGCAGGTTCACGCGAACGACGTGCTCTTGGAGTACGACGCCGTCGTAGCCGCAGCAAAAACAAGTGCGTAGTAGCAAGTATTGGACGGACGATACGACGTAATAGTAAATTCGAAATAACGTTTACGAGCGCGTTTAGATGTGTGTGGGTCCTCACTCTTTGAGAGTTACTTTAATCGCATATCATCTATCAGCCGATATGCCTTCCATGCAGAGCGTGCATGAAAGGAGGGGCCGTCGACCGTGTTGCCATGGAAATCGAAGCGTTTTTCGATCTTCACGCGCGTCGCGCTTGCCGGCTCGTTCTCGCTCGTGTTCTTCGCATTCTCGATGCTCTTCGTCATCGAGAACGAGCTCCAGCACGCGATCTACCGCGAAATCGATGCGCGCGTTCGTAGCGCGGGTGGAACGCTCTCCGAACTGACGCTCGCGAAGGGGCCCCCGGCCGTTTCCCATGGCGTCTTGAGATTCGGCTCGTGGGTTGCGAACGGGGACGTGACGCTCGTCGATCGGGTGCGCGAGCTCTCCGGTGCCGATGCGACGCTCTTTGCCGTGCGCGACGGGAAGCCGGTCCGCGTCGCGACGACGATCCGCAATCCCAACGGGTCCGCGCGAAATACCGGCACGGAACTGCGCGGGCCGGCGCGCGCGGCTTTCGACGCGGGCCGTGATTTCGTCGGCGTCAGCACGGTCGCGGGGCGCTTGTTCATCGATCGCTACGTCGCGGTCAGAGACGCAGGCGGGCACCGCGTCGCGATCCTCTACACGGGCATCCCGCTCACGGATATGGACGTCGCCGTGGCGCACGCGATGCGCGCGGTCGTCGTCGCGACGGCGATCGGCCTCCTCGTGTGCATCTCGCTTCTGAACGCCGTCATGGTGCCGATGCGCCGCGCGTTCCGAAACGCGGTCGCGATCGCGCAGGGCCTCTCGGCCGGCGACGTCGATCAACGCAGCGACTACGTTCCCGAGGGTGAGCTTGGAGCGATGAGCGCCGCCTTCAGCGACATGATAACGTACCAGCAGCGCATGGCCGCGCTCGCGGATAACCTCGCGGCCGGCGATTTCACGAACGAGGTCGTCCCGGTCTCCGACCGCGACCGGCTCGGCATCGCGTTCGCGCAGATGAGCGCGAACCTCAAAGGTCTCGTGCATCAGCTCGAGGCCTCGGCCATGACCGATAGCCTCACGCTGCTCGGAAATCGCCGCGCGTTCGACGCGCGCATGCGTACCGAACTCTCCCGCGCCGCCCGCCACAACGGATACGTGTGGCTGGCGCTCGTCGACATCGATAACTTCAAGGTCGTGAACGACGAGAACGGCCACCAGCACGGCGACGTCGTGCTCTCGCGCGTCGGCACGCTCTTGCGCGGCATTCGCGCGGAAGATTCTGCCTATCGGTTGGGGGGCGACGAGTTCGCCGTGGTCTTGACCGATTGCTCGCGTGGCGACGCGGAGCGCGCCCTCGAGCGACTCCGCTCCGCGGCGCCGGGTCAACTCTTCGGCACGACGATCAGCATCGGTTTCGCCGGTTCACCACAGGGCCTGCTCGACACCGAGTCGCTCTTGCGACAAGCCGACGCCGCGCTCTACGTCTGCAAGCAGAGCGGTCGCAACACGCTCGTCGATTTCGATAGCGCACAACGTCGCGGCGATATTCCGCAGCAAATGAGCATGCACGCGGTCTCCCGGTTAATCGCAGAACGTGGACTTGTGGTCGCCTTTCAACCGATCTGGGATATCGCCGGCGGGAAAGTCTTGGGCTACGAAGCCCTCGCGCGTCCGAATCCGAAGTACGGTCTCGACGGGCCTCAAGAGGCGTTTGAGATTGCGGCGAAGCTCGGCCGATCGCACGATCTCGACCGCGTCTGCCGCGAAGCGGCAGTGCTCGCGGCTGCCGAGCTACCGCCCGAGTCGTTGCTTTTTCTCAACGTCGCGCCGGAATCGCTCGTCCGCGGAGAGATCGACCGACATTCGTTGGCATCGACCCTCGAATCCGTCGGCCTCCGCCCCGATCGCGTCGTCCTCGAGATCACCGAACGCTACAGCGGCTCGGTGGGTCCCGTCGTCGCCGCCGCGCGCGCCTTCCAACGCTCGGGCTTCCGGCTCGCACTCGACGACACCGGGGCGGGGAACGCCGGTCTGCACTATCTGAGCCGCCTCAAAGTCGACTTCATCAAGATCGATGGGGGGATCGTCGCAAAGGCGGCGACGGATACCGCTGCCCGCGGCGTCGTCGCGGCGATCGTCGCGCTCGCGAAGACGACGAAAGCGTACGTGATCGCCGAGGGGATCGAAGACCCGAAAGTGCTCGAGATCCTGCGACGCTCGGGCATCGCCGGCGCGGCCGAGCCATTTGCGGTCAACGGCGCGCAAGGCTACTATCTCGGTCGCCCCGGTTCGATCGCCGAAGCGCCGACGGAAGGCGCGCGCCGCTCGATGCTACGCGTCGTGGAACAGGGCGCGTAAATTCGACGCTCCCTCGACGCTGCGTCGTCGCACGCGTGGCAAGATGGGTCCAGAGCCGGCAGCTACGCCGGCCGAGCGTAAGAAAGAGGATCCATAATGTACGAACTGTTGCCGGTTGCCATGTTCCGCTTGTTCCGCCCCGAGTTGTTCCTCCACGTCGCCGCGATCGCCCACGAGTTCTTCCGCGTTTACTTCTAAAGCGCGCGGGCCGCAACGCTCTGCGATGGTTGCCGCCACGCCGCCTCGAAATGGCGCGCGTGGAACGATCGGGCACCGTCCGCAATACGCGGCAGAAACAAGCGATTCGGGACGCCTTCGAGCGTGCCGGTCGGCCGCTCTCGACGGAAGAAGTGCACGGCGAAGCGACGCGTGCGAGTCGAGGGCTCGGCTTGGCGACCGTCTACCGGTCGATTCGCTCGCTGCTCGACGACGGATGGCTATCCGTCGTCGAGGTTCCCGGCCGCAGCCCGCTCTACGAAGTCGCGGGGAAGGGGCACCACCACCATTTCTCGTGCACGGCGTGCGAACGCGTTTACGAACTCGAAGGGTGTGCCAGCGTGAGCGCCAAGCTGCCGCCCGGTTTCAAGGCGAGCGGCCACGAGCTCACGTTCTACGGAGTCTGTTCCGGTTGCTCCGCGAACGGCGGCCGTGGTACACTTGCAGGTCCCGCGTCGTAGTCACTCGAGGTTCGCACATGGAAACGCACGTTCACAATCGCCACGACCACCTTCACGGGGCCGCTTGCGGCCATCTCGCCGTTCGGCATGAAGATCACGTGGACTACGTGCACGACGGGCATCTCCACCATCCGCACGGCGATCACGTCGACGAGCACGAACTCGGAGAGAACGATCTCGCGCGCTGCGACCCGAGCCACGCGTGCGATTCGCATCCGGTCGATCACGTGCACGGCGTCGGCTGCGAGCACGTCGCGATCCCGCACGCGGGGCACATCGATTATATCGTCGCCGGGCACGTGCATCGTCAGCACGGCGCGCACTGCGACGATCACGGAGAACTGCGGCTCGCCTAGCGTGTCGCCGGGTTAGCCGGCGCTCGTCTCCCACATTTTCGGGCACAGCAGCGTATCGGTTTTTTCGGTCGCGATCCCGTCGATCATATCTTCGGTCACGTTGAGTTGCACGCTACCCGGCCACCCGCCCCACGGCGTGGGAAACGGAATCGGTAGCCGGACGTAGTGTGCGAGGCCCGTCGTCGTTCGCAGCTTGAGAGCGACGGTGAGCGGACCGTGCGCGGCGATCGTCGGATCCTCGTAGAGCCAGACGTAATACGCGCCCTGATCGTACTCGACGTTGAGGTGGGTTGGAATCGGTTGTGAGATCGGTCCGTCGCACGCGACGCTCTTGTCGAACGCAACGAACGTGGGCTTCACGTAGAGAAAAGAAAGCGGAGCCGTTCCTGCAAAAAGCTCGACGGGCGGGGGCGGCGCCTTCGGGCCGTCGTTCAAGGTCTCGGCGATCGCGCGGTTCTGGTCGCCGAGCACGTCGACGAAATCGGTCGTCGAGCAACGATACTTCGGAACGTCGAGTTGCAACAGGTACAGCGAACGCGGAACGTCGAGTTCCACGACCGTTTGCGTGTCGTCGCCGCGGTCGAACGTGACCGTCTTGTCGATTTCGTTTCCGCCGACGCGATACGACATCACGACGTGCATCGCGATCTTCGTATCGGGCGCGGCGCTTGCGATCGCGTTGCACAGTCCCACGTGCAGGAAGAGATGGCTCAACATCGCCGCGTTCTTCGCGCGGCCGGGCGCGCGCTACTGTCGCGCGCGCGCGTACGCTCCGGCTCCCAGATATTCGAGCATCGCGATGGCGGCGATGAAGAATCCGACGGGCCAATCCGTTTCGTATGCGAGCGCCACGCCGAGTGCGACGGCCACGAGCCCGAAGACTATCGCGAGCGCCACGGCGATCGTGGGGCGCGCGGTGATGCGTGCCGCTGCTGCGGCCGGCCCGATCGTCAAGGCGAACACGAGGAGCGCTCCCACGATCGGTACGGTGATCGCCGCCGCGAGGCCGATGATTGCCAGGAATGCCAGATCGAGGGTGCCCACGCGAACGCCCGCCGCGCGAGCCGCGTCGGGCGCGACCGTTGCGAAGAGCAGCGGCCGCGCGATGCTCGCGAGGAGCGCGAGCGCGCAGAGCGCGGCGACGAACGTAATCGCGACCTGTGCGCGATCGACGCCCACGATCGTGCCGAAGAGAAAGCTCATCGCGTCCGATCCGAAGCTGTTCGCCAGTGCGAGAAAGAGCGCGCCCGTTCCGAGCGCGCAGACGAGCACGAGTGCCGTCGGCACGTCGCTCGAACGCGTCCGCGTCGCGAGCGCGCCGAGGCCGAGCGCCCCGGCGAGCGAGAACGCGATCAGGCCGATCAGCGGCTCGATCCCGATGAGGACGGCGCCGGCGGCACCGGCGAAACCGATCTGCGAGAGCGCGTGCGTCGCAAACGACGCGCCGCGCATCACGACGAAGTAGCCGACGACCGCGGCGAGAATCGCGACGATCGCCGCGCCGCCGAACGCGTTTTGCAGCCACGGATGCGAGAGCCCGGCGAGCAGATTCGGCATCGGTTAGGCGGCGCGCGCCCGGGCGTACGCGCGCGCGCCGACGTATGCTCCGAGCGCGACGATCGCGACGAAGAAACTGACGGGCCAACTCTGCGTTCCGTGGCTCCAATCGAAGCTCGCGAACGAAAGCGCGATCGCGAGCCACATCTCGAGGACCCCGAGCGCCATCGCGAGCGCGATGCCGCGCAGCGGTTCGCGAACGAGCGCCATCGCGGTTGCGGCCGGCCCGATCAGAAGCGCAGTCGCGATCAGCACGCCGACGATCTGCGCGGTCTCGGCAACCGCGACGGCCATCACGATGAGGAACGCGAACCCGATCGCGCGCGACGGAACGCCGGCACTGCGCGCGGCTTCCGGCGCGACGCTCGAAAAGAGCAACGGCCGGTACATGAGTGCGAGCGCCAAGAGTGCGACGGCGGCGATTGCGGCGACGATGCGTAAGAGCGTCGGCGCGATATCGAAGACCGATCCGAAGAGTAGCGTGCTTTGCGCGTTCGCGAACGTCGTTTGCAGGTGCAGGAAGAGCGCGCCGATGCCGAGCGCGAGCGCCAGCACGAGTCCCGTCGCGACGTCGCGTTCGCGCGCACGATCGCCGAGCGCGCCGACGGCCGTCGCGGCACCGACCGAGAACGCGATCAATCCGACGAGCGGGTTGACGCCCGCGAGCATCGCGCCCGCGCCGCCGGTGAGTCCGATATCCGTAACGGCGTGGCCCGCGAACGAGAGGCCGCGCAACACCACGAAGTAGCCGATGGCCGCCGTGAGCGCGGCGACGATCGCGCTCGCGAGGAGTGCCGCATCGACGTTCGGGCTCGCGAAGAAGGCCTGCACGCGTTAGCCCGCCACGACGATGATACGGCCGCGGACGCGCAACACGTCGACGGGACGATCGTAGAGGCGGCTCAGCGTATCCTCGTTGATCACCGCGTCGACCGTTCCGATTGCGGCACGTCCGTCCGCGAGGTAGAGCACGCGATCCATATGGCCGACGAGCGGATTGACGTCGTGCGCCACGAGCATCACGGTGATCCCGCGCTCGCGAGCGATGCGCGCGGTCGTCTCCACGATCTCGGCCGCGACGCTTAGATCGAGATTCGCGAGCGGCTCGTCGAGTAAGAGCAGCTTCGGGCGGCCGACGATCGCCTGCGCGATCGCAAGGCGCTGCTGTTCGCCGCCGGAGAGTCGGCCCACGGGCTTGTCGGCGAACGCGGATGCGCCGACGTCGGCGAGTGCCTCATCGACGAGCGTGCGCCGTTTTGCATTCGGTAGCGGGAAACCGAACGTCGCGCCGTCGACTCCGAGCGAGACGAAGTCACGCGCGCGCAGCGGCAGATCGGGATCGAGTTCGATTCGTTGCGGCACGTAGCCGATCGAACCGCGCGCGCCGTGCGGCGCTCTTCCGAACACGCGCACGTCGCCGCGCGTCGGCGCGAGCAGGCCGATCGTGAGTCGGAGCAGCGTCGACTTTCCCGCACCGTTTCCGCCGATGATGCCGACGAACTCGCCGGGTGCGATCGCGAACGTGATGCGCGTGAGGATGTGCCGGTCGCCGCGATCGAAATCGACGTTCGCAAACGAGACGGCGGCAGCCGCATCGCTCAAAGTGCGCGAGCGAGGGCGCTCACTTCGGCGTCCATCCAGCTCTGTGTCGTGGCGTTCGCGGGCAACGTCTCCGTGACCGGAACGATCGTGATGCCGGCGGCTTTCGCGGTCGCGAGCAAGTTCGTCGTGCTCGTTTCGACCGTCTGCGAATTGTACACGAACGCTTTCACGTGGCGTCCCGAGAGCAGCGCCTGCATCGTATCGACGTCTTGCGGCGCGGGATCGTTGCCCTCTTCGATCGCATGCGAGAACGATTTCGGCGTCGCGATGTCGAGCGACGCCGCGTGGAGGATGTAATCGAAGACGGGTTCCGTGATCGCGACGGGCGTGCCGGTGTGTTGCTTGCCGATCGCGGTGAGGCGCGTCGAAAGTCTGTCGATCCATGCGTCGATCGAGCGCGTTCTCCGTGCGATCCCCGCGGTATGGCCGGGCTTACGCTTCGTAACCTCGGCGCCGATCGCATCGACCACGCGTCGGAGCGTGCGCATCTCGTACCAAACGTGCGGGTTGTCGCCGAGCTTATGGCCACCGAGCGTTCCCGCGTTCAGAACGACTCGCGCGGCGGTCGGCGACGCGGCCACGAGTTTGTCGGCGAATGCGTCGTACCCGAGGCCGTTCTCGATGACGATGTCCGCCTCGGATATCGTCCCCGCATCGACGGTTGTCGGCTCGTATTCGTGCGGGTCGGCCGTCGGGCTATCGAGCAGTGTCGTCACCGCGACGTCGTCGCCGCCGATCTGCCGCGTCAGGTCGCCGTACACGCGCTCGATCGCGGCGACGCGAATCGGCGCAGACGCGCTCGCGGACGGTCCGGTCGCTCCCGATCCGCTCTGCGAACTGCACGCGCCGAGCGCGACGCATGCGGCGGCCGCCGAGAGCCGATATTGAGAACGCGAGGTCATTTACGGGTTCGTTCGCGCAGCGCCGACCTTTCCCGCTAGGTGGCGACGAGCACGAATTGCGCGACGTGGAGGCTGCCGCCGCCGCGGAACTGCAGCCACAGCTTGTAGCGGCCGGGCTCGTGCACCGCGACGTGGAGGAGCATATCGCCGGAAAGCGCGGCACCCTCGGGCATGGGCGTCGCGCTCATCGACATCCCGGGCATATCCGCCATCCCCGGCATGCCGCTCATACCGGCCATCCCGCCCATCGATCCGCCGGATCCCGGCGGCATCGGATGCACGTGGACGTACGTGACGTCGGATGCGCTGAGGAACACGGCATGCGCCGGGGCGCCGAGATACGGATGGAGATCCTTCGCGGGTGCTCCATTTTCGGTGATGTGGACGTGCAGCGACGTTTCGTTCGCGGTCGATAGCGTCGTGCGGTCGAGCGTGACCGTGTACGGGTACGCTTGCGCGACGTCGTTCGGCGCGCCGAGCGAAGGCGGCGGCCCGGACGTCCGTTCCGCGTCGACGTCGAATCGGAAGACCTGTTGTCCGACGCCCGTCGGGTCGGTGTCCGCGTACACGTGGTACACGCCCGGGCCCGGGAAGCGATACGTAATGTGGAAGTGGCCGTCGGGCGCGTAGGTCGGGTGGATGTGGCCGAACGTGCGGAAGTCGCTGCGCACGACGATCATGTGCAGCAGCTTCGTCATATCGACCGAGTAGGCGACGATCGGCTTGGCCGAACCGGGCTTCGTCGCCCAGAAATCGAGGTCGTACGCGAGCGGACGACCGGCGACGGGGGTCGCGCGAAGGTAGCCGTTCGTCTTGGGCGCGCCGCGCTGGAGCGCGTAGGTTCCCGATATTGGCGGCGCCGCTGCGCCGAGGGTGGAGGCGAGTGCTGCCGCGAGCCATGCGATCCGGCCGTAGTTCATCGCCGCGGCATTCTCCGCGTGGGGGGCGAAGCACTACGAAAACTCAGGCGCCGATCCCGGGTTATGGGACACACTGATGAACGACCGTTTCCAACTCGTCGCTCCCTACTCGCTTGCGGGCGACCAACCGGCGGCCACCGACAAGCTCGCCGCCGGGATCCTCCGTGGCGACAAAGCGCAGACGTTGCTCGGCGTCACCGGCTCCGGAAAGACGGTCGCGATGGCGCGCGTCGTCGAACTCGTGCAGAAGCCGACGCTCGTGCTCTGCCACAACAAGACGCTCGCCGCGCAGCTTTGCGCCGAGTTTCGCGATTTCTTCCCGAACAACGCGGTCGAGTATTTCGTCTCGTACTTCGATTACTATCAGCCCGAGGCGTACATCGCGCATACGGATACGTACATCGAGAAAGATAGCTCGATCAACGACGAGATCGAGCGCCTGCGCCATGCGGCCACACAGTCGCTGCTCACGCGCCCCGATACGCTGATCGTCGCGTCGGTTTCGTGCATTTACGGCTTGGGCTCGCCCGCCGACTACATGGAGATGTCGCTCAAGATCGGCGTCGGCGATTCGATCGATCGCGACGTGATGCTACGCCGCCTCGTCGACATGCAGTATCGTCGCAACGACCTCAACCTCGTGCGCGGCACGTTCCGCGTGCGCGGCGATACCCTCGAGTTCGTCGGCGTCGAGGAAGAACTCGTGCACCGCATCGAGTTTTTCGGCGACGAGATCGAAGCGATCAACGTCGTGAACTTGCTCACGGGCGAGTACGTGGAATCGAAGGACGCGATCACGATCTTCCCGGCGAAACACTTCATCACGCCGGACGAAAAGCTTCGCCGCGCGATCGAAGGCATCGAGATCGAACTCGAAGATCGCCTGAAGTATTTCAAGGACAACGG
>Ga0116227_10010561_pt1 | contig 16040 bp, 15 predicted proteins | sample S1TSphgellanicum_FD_89693 | JGI IMG/M metagenome (GOLD analysis project Ga0116227, IMG submission 89693) | Host-associated microbial communities from peat moss isolated from Minnesota, USA - S1T2_Fb - Sphagnum magellanicum MG | ecosystem: Host-associated > Plants > Peat moss > Unclassified... | reverse complement strand
GATCAAGATTTATTGCATCCTAGATAGTGTGATTTCTATGAATTAGTTTTTTAGTGCATTGAAAGCCCGAAACCCTTTTATTTTGTGATGGGTCTTGTTGTTTTTATCCAAAATTGCCCAAAAACAAGCAAATTGGCGATCAAGGATTATTGCATGTTAGATAGTGTGATCTCTATAAATTATCTTTTTAGTGCATTGAAAGCCCAAAACCGTTTTATTTTGTGATGGTCTTCTTGTTTGAAAACCGTCACAAAAACTATGTTTCCAATCCGTGGACATTCCCTGGATAGAATTCATATGTGGTTCAATCATTCAACCTAGATATGTAGGTCAAAATAGAGGACCTTTGGGCCAAAAAGTGGTGTCATCAAGCACAAGGTAAGGAACAATGAGAACAACATAAAGAACATTTCACAAGCATATATGAGATACAATTCAGGAATACACACCCTTAACACACTGGGAATACTAGTAGCCTACTCACTACCTTGGCACCTTGGACACTAACAAATAATTATCTTCAGAAATGTTGAAATTTTCAGTTTTTTTTTTTAAACTAAAAAAATTGTGAATGAAAATCTTGAATAATCAAGAATATTTTATTTGTTGAAATGAAAATGTCAAAAATTGATTAATTATTTGACATACATGCATTGAAGATGCAAAGGTGCTAGGGGTGAACTTTGCTAGGAACATAAGTAGGAAGAGGAGGGGTGAGGGGGAGGAACAAAATCCCTCACCTCCAAAGGGAAAAAAAAAAAAAACAAACAAACAAACAAAAGAAACTTCAAGTTCCCTTTATACTTTCACAACTCATACTAGCTAACCACCTCATTGGATTCCAAGAAATTATTTTCCAGGTGGTGTTTAGCAAGCCTTGGCCTAGGCTAAGATATCGGGCAACCAACCAAGTGGGGTGGGTAGTGTTCTAGAGAGCCCAACAAATGATGTAAACATGTCCAAATTTGGCTCCAAATTGTCCATTTATAGATGACAAGCTGGTCCGACTTGCAAGGTGACTTGACAAAACAAGCTTAGTGTATTTGCAACATGGAAGGAGGGAGAATCTCACTCAACATGAAATGAGCACACATGGAAGCAACAAAGCAAATGAAAGTAGTCCTGTAAAAAAAAGTTATATTCTGAAGGGATGGAAGCTAAGTCCTAACAAAAGCTGCACAGAGTGAGTAAACTGATTTGATTGGTGCAGCAAACGGATTTTAATAATGTAAAGTGTGTGGATGAAAAGTGTAACAAAGCTTTGATGGAAGCGAGGAAAAAGTCAGACGAAAAGTATGAAAAGTTTGGATGAACGTGAAGAAATGATGTCACATGAAAAAGGATCAAATATTGGTTTGGACAAAAAAGGAAGAGATGAAGAAGTTGGGTTGAAAAATGATGGTGTTTGGATGAAGTACTTGGGATGAAATGAAATGAAGACGTTAGGGTAAAAATAACTTAAAATGATGAAGTGGTTGGAATGACAAGGATGGAAAATGAAAAACGATGAAGAAGTTGGGGTGGAAAGTGATGGTATTTGGATGAAGTAGTTGGATGAAAGGGGATGAGGTAGTCTGGATGAAAGGAAATGAAGACGTTGGGGTGAAAAAATTTAAATTTTTACATCCTTGTGGATGAAAAATGAAAAGAGATGAAGAAGCTGGGAAGTTGATGAAGAAATTGGAAAGAAAAATATGGAGAGGGTTGGGTTGGAAAAAGATGAAGTAGTTTGCCTTGGTAAGATAGCCACGTAATTACGTTATCTTGAAAGAAACACCTATCTTTAGAATTGGGCTCTGGCTACTGAGAAGTAGTTCATGAGCCAGTTTTGCTCTCATTTATAGCCTATTTTTGCCACCCCCCCCACCCCCCAAACTTAATGCCAACATTCCTGCTGCTGCTTCCTGTCTTTTTTTTTTACAATAAAGTTCTGAATTGGGCTATATTATGGGCTCCTCGGTCCACCAGTGTTGTTTTAGTAATTCTTTTTAGCCAAAATAATGATCATCCATAGGAAGTTGTAGAAAATATGGCGATCATTCATCCCTACAAAGATTTATCCAAATCTGGCTATAGTTTCTAGTTTTGAATTTCGCTATTGGCGGAATCTCGCCATATATGAAGCGCAAAACTTTAATCATCCTTTTACATTGTTGGTCACAGACTGAAAACCCAACATAAAAATCTGTCTATTTTTACTATTTTTTTCTTCCTCACTTCTGGCGATTGAAAACGTCCAAAACCACAATATTTTCGAATTTTTAGTTTTCCTATTTGGCGGAATCTCGCCATATATCAAGCACAAAACTTTAGTCATCCTTTTATATTTTTGGTTATGGGACGAAAACCGAACATAAAAATCTGTCTATTTTTACTAATTTTGTTCCCTCATTTCTGGCGATTGAAAACTTCCAAAATCACATCATTTTCGAGTTTCGCTATTTGGCGGAATTTCGCCATTAAAAAAAAGACTGGGCAGCCGCCGCTTCCTACAGTACACGAGGTCTCCCCCCCTCCGCCCAAAAAAAAACCGCCCCCGAAAACAGGCAGGGAAAGCGGGGAAAAGGGGACCAAAGAACCGGTCAGACTCCGATCCAGAGTTCGAACCCCAGTTCGGGCCATCGGGAAAAGTAGGTGCGTATCGTGCGGCGCGTGTTCGGAAGCTTCCGCACTGCAACGACGACACAACGCCCACTCCGCTCGCTGCTTGCCCTTTGCGCTTCCTTCCCTCCTCCGACCATCGCAATTCTCCGCACACGCAACTGGTTCGCTCGATGGCCTGATAATCGCGACTTCAATCCTCTTGTTTACCCATTGTGGTTTTTGGAAGTAGAAAAAATTGGGATTATTTGTGCAAATTTTGGTGCAAATTTGCGAGCTTTGGAGTTCGGGGGGAGTTTTGGTTTTGGTGGGAAGCTTTTGTAGAAGCGGGATTCCCAGTTTTTGCGGTCCTGGAGGCAGCAAAGATGTCGTCGGCAAGTGTGATTGCGGACAAGGCTATGAGCGAGATGTTGGTCGGACCTGACTGGGCGCTCAACCTTGAACTTTGTGATGTCATCAACAGCGACCCTTCGTGAGTGTTCTTCTTTTGGTTGGGTTGTTGGTGAAGTGGTGTGGTTTTTGATTTTTCCCCCCCCAATTCTTTTGTCACTAGGGATGATTGAAGCTTGGATTTTGGAGGGGATGATGGCTTTCAGAAAGGGCTTTGGGTTTGCCCTGATGTGTCTGGGGTTTCTTGAGCTTGGTTGGTCTTTTGGAGTTTTGGGTTTGTCCCTCCCCTTTGGTTCAGCGTCAGCTGGTTTGTTGAAGGAAAGCTATTTGGGTGTCTAATTGGACTTCTGTGCAAGTGGTGTTTTGAGGCTCTTTTGCTTCTTAAGCAAGGTGCGGTTTTCTGGTGCATAATTGGGCCTCAACCAGCTTGGTTAAACTCTGATGGAAGAACCTTGCCAACGGTAGGAGTTTTTGGTGCCTAATTAGGCTTTTGACAGCTTGCTTTATTTCTTCATAGTTTTGGATTCCTCATGAAGTTTTGGTTTGTGAACTTTGCATGTTGGTGGTGCCTAAATTAAACCTTTTCCAGTTCAAGTCTTTTGGAAGGTTTTTGGGCAAATTATGCTTTTTCGGAGCTTTTTTGTATTTTCTGTGGGTGCCATTGTTGCCTCAATAAGCTTTTTGAGCTTGGTTTTTCTTGGAAGAATTTGGTCCTGAATTAGCACTTTTTGTGTCTGGCTTTCAGTGTCAATTTAAACCCTATGTTGCTTTCTCTCACACATTTTGAACTCTTTGGTTTTCTCTTAAGTTTCTAATGCACTTGCCTTTTAGTTCTTAATGAATTACTTGGACAATTAATCCACTTGGTAGTTTTTGAGCTGGGTTTCTTGAATGTTTGTGGTGCATATTTAGGTCTCTTGTGGTGTAGATCAGATGTAATCTGATAGGGTTTTATGAGTTTGTTGACGGAAAGCTGAATTATCCTTTCCAGAACTTTTTTCTCTTTGAAGATTGTTGTCAAGGTTAGTTTGTGAGAGTTTTGGGGTGTTCTAGGTCACCTTGGTTTTTTGAAGGTCTTTGGTACATTTTGGGCTTAGTTTTCTTCAAGGTTTTCATGTCTAACTAGGCTTTTCATTCCAGCATGATGATGTGTAGGAGGTTTTTCCTAACTAGTTAGGGTTTTGAGCACTTCAGCTGAGGGTACAAGGGGTTGGAGATACATTGCTTACTCCTTTGCTTTCAAACTTCATTTTCTTGAGGTTTAACACAAGGGTGTCTTGCTTCCCCAAAGTTTGTGCAGTGGAGATCTTGTTTGTTCAATCTGTTTCATCCTGTGTACTCATGTGCTTATGTTAGTAGCATGTCCCTTCTGCTAGTTGGGGGTTAGTGGAGGTGCCTTGTGCCTGTTGAGTGGCTCCTGTTGCAGCCTTATCTTGTTGCTTCATCAGGGATTTTGAGCTCATGTACATGTAATGTGGACACAATGTCATCTTCAGTATTGACCTTCTGAAGTGCAATGAGTTTTTCAAGGACAAGTTTGCCCTATTTGGGTTGTATTTATTGTAATCTGGATTTCATGGTGGTACACTGTATCAGGCAAGCAAAGGATGTCATCAAGACAATCAAGAAACGGCTTACAAATCGGAGTCCAATGGTCCAGCTTCTTGCCCTGACGGTGGGTGGGCATCTTTGCTATTCCCCCTGGTCTTGAGCTACTAACTTAAATCTGGGTTTCTGGTTTAACATTGTTTACAAGTTGTGTGTATGAAGGTCTTATGAGCAAGATGGGTATTTGAGTTTTTCTGTGCAGGTTCTGGAAACATTGGTAAAGAACTGTGGAGATAATGTTCATCAACAAGTCCAGGATAGAGGTGTGCTGCAAGAAATGGTGAAAATTGTGAAGAAGAAAGTAAGTCCATCAAACTTTGGTTTCTCAATTTGGTCTGTCTTTGCTCAAGGAACATGTCTCATGCTTTTGTTTCATGGCATCTTTCTTGTCTCCACATCCAAAATGTGGGCTGAGGTGTTGATTCAAACAGCTGCTCCTGGCTGCATTAGTTGGAATCACATTCTTGGGGTTGTAGTTAAGCTTCTGAGAAGCTTTGCTTGTTGTAACTGTAAGCTCATTTCTAGCTATTATCCTGTATTGTCTCTGAAATGTGCTTTGGAGCCACAGTTATGGAAGTGGTTAACTTTTTTTGAGGATAGAACTTGTCCTGTGAATATCATTGATTTTCTACAACACATAAAATCAGTTGAATTTTGTAACTGCAGTGAATAGTTCTACCTGGTTTGTCAAGGCTTTGTTTTGGTGGTTTTGGTTTAGCTGCTCTATTGGTGAACATGGGTGATCTTTCTACATGTGAGTTTTGGCAGGCAGACATGCGAGTGAGGGACAAGATACTTGTATTGATTGATATATGGCAAGAGGCTTTTGGGGGTTCGAGGGGACGGTACCCACAGTATTACAAGGTGTATAGTCAGTTGCAGGTGTGAATACAAAACTTTCTTCAACTGGATATTCTTTTCGGTTGCAAGGTTATGGGGCAGGATCGTTTACTCAGAACTGCTACTTATTGCACAACTTTCACTTGTCCCATCCAATTACAAAAGGAGGGACAGTGGTCCTGTTCCACATCAAGTTTTGGGCAAGGTTTGCATGATGTTTCTCATTGGCAGTTGATGAAGCCTGTGCATTGTGTATCTTGCAGAACTTAGGTGTAGATTTCCCTCGACGCGGGGAGGAGCACATGGTACCTATCTTCACACCCCCTCAATCACGGCCCATTGCTTCCCCTCACCGGCCTCTTTCCTCAGGACGGCGGTCTTCAGTGACAATTTCCCCAAATTCTGAAGCTGACATCCATATTCCAGCCATGAGGTATCCAGATCTGTGGCTCTATTTCCAAAGTTCCTTAGTCAATTCAACAGGAAGCTTAGTGTTTTGTTGTGCATAAAGCAGCAGAGGAAAAATCAATTTCTTACCAGGATAGCATTTGACCTGTTGTTTATATGATGGTTTTTCCAGATATTCATTCACATGGTTTGCCTGGTGGTTTTGCATTTGAAGCAGCTTGACAGACATTCAAAATACTCGTGGTATCATCGAAGTTCTCTCAGAGATGCTGAATGCTTTGCCCCCTCGTGACAGAATGGTATGTGTTTGTACATCCCTGTCTTTTCATCTAACACCTGTCTTTCCTTGGACCTGGAATACTTGAGCATGTATGACCCATCATTTGTGTTGTGAATAAGTACTATCTGTGTAACCCAAAGATATGGGTTCTTTTTTTGCTTTGTTATGGATACTTTGTTAACAAGTCATTGGCATTAGCATGCAGGCTTTAAGGGAGGAAGTGATAGTGGATCTGGTTGACCAGTGTCGGACAAATCAGCGTGCTGTCATGCACCTTGTCAATACCACCTCGTAATTCCTCTCCCTTTCTTCATGCCAGCTGTTTTAACCCTGTGGTATGATCTAGGCTAAGCATCTCCTGCACAAATTGTAGATGCACAGAATTGAACATTGATGAATTCTATGTGCTTGCAGCCTCATAAACCTCGAGAAGGAGGCCTTGGGCACAGGAGCTGTGAGCTGTTCCTGAAATTAGATCTGGCATGCCTTGTTGGTCTTTATACAGTGAAGTGGCCATTGGTCAACATGTGCATTTTTTGCTTGAAATTCTAGACTGCTTATTCCTTGGTTGGCAAGACACAGGGATGAGGAGGTGCTGCGACAGGGTCTATCCCTAAATGATGAACTGCAGCGTGTGCTCGCCAAACATGATGCCCTTGCATCTGGAGCTCCAATGCCTGTTGAACCTGCAAGGCGCCTGAAGCAGGAGGAAGATCACAGGTATGACAAGGTCTCTTGGTGTGCACCAGCACAACTAAAACAATAGCTGATAGCATCATACATTGCAAGGTCAATTTTTCCTGCCTTCTGGTTTTGACTGGAAACACAAGCAGAGCGCTGTGTGCCATGGTTGTGACCTCCAGAAAAAGCTTTGGCAAACATCTTGCTAAGTTTAGGCCCCATAATAGTCTGAATTTGATACATGATACGTCTTGCATTCCTGGCTGGCATTTGTCCAAGATTTTTTTGTTAAGATTTGCTTTCCTCACAGGGGGGATGGTATGTCTACCACCAGATTAACATTCTCTCTTGATGTGGAGAGTTTTGTATTTAGCAGAGGTGTGTTTTTGTATGTTGCAGACCTGCATCACAAAGGCAGGAAGCAACTGGGACTGTACCTCTGGCCTCAAAGCCGAGCACAAGCATGTCTGCATTGGTCCCTCCACCACAGGAAAATTCAAAGAAACCTGTAGCAGTGACTTCTAGTACTGCAAATGCTGAGTCTCAATCGCCCCCACTTGATCTCCTCAGTGGTGATCCTATTGACCCATTTGCTCCTGCAGTTCCACCTCCTGCACGAACTGAACAATATGGTGGTCAGCAGCTGTCGTTGTTGGCTTTACCTGCACCAGAAGACTCTGGAAACCCATTTGGATCAACATCTTTCCATGCGACTCCAAGCTCACAACAACCTATCAATGGCTCATCCCAGCCTTCCCTGCAGCAGCAGGCCTCAAATGGAAATATGATGCCTTCCTTCCAGGCATTCCAACAGCAGCCCAGTTTTCATGCGCAGCTCCCTGGCATGGTACAGAATGACTATGCTGCTCCATGGTCCACTGCTGCTTTGGCAGCTGGACATACTCTCACTCCACAGCAGCGAGCAATGATCTATGGTGATGTGCACTCTCAGTCACCACAATCACCACAGTCACCGTTGAGTCCTTGGCCTCAGGCCCAGCAGACACAGAATCAGTACTCTCCAATGCAGCAGCGGCAGCAACCACCTCTGAGAACACCACCACCATGGCAAGATGATTCACAGATGGAAGGACAGCAGCAGTTGCAGGGGGGTTACCAGGCTCCAACTCAATGGGGGGCTGTAAATGGACCTCAACCATGGAGTGTGCAACAGGAGGCCATGATGTACGGTTCCCAGTCGAATGCAGGATCAATGATTCCACCATTTCCAGCTCAGTATGACCAAAGGCAACAATATTTTCAGCAGCTGCAACAGGGTCAAGGTTCATATGACCCGTACAGGATGGGCTATGCATCAGGCATGCAGGGTGATGTCTTTGGAAGGATGCATAATCTTTCCCTACAGGATACAAGTCAATATATGCAGAATCGACCTGTGGGAGGCCAGTACAAGCAATCAACAGTGCCCTTCCAACAGGTGTCACCTCCAAAGCCAGAAAACCCAGCTGATAAGTTGTTTGAGGATCTAGTTGATTTGAGGAGTATGGATGCAAAGTTCAAGGCTGCAGGCCTTGTGGGAAATATAGCAAGGCCAAGTAGCAGTAAGGTTGGCTCTTGATCCAATTGTATAGTTAAAAAGGGTGCATTTGAGCTAGGGGTTCTGATCTTTTACCAAGGGTTCTATCATGTTCTATGTCCTGACCATATTTTACTCCTGTCACTTTCTCTCTAGAAAAACCCTTGTAAAAGAAATGGTTTACATCACTTGCATGTAGGATTGATATTTTCAGTTGTGTTACAACAAGGGCTCTTGGAGTGCTGTTCATCCCCTTAGCAAGTATGCATGTATGATAGTCTGAATTATACTTCTTCCGCTGTGTATTTTGTGATAGCTAGCTGGAAAGTGGTGTGAGCAGCGCTCATGCTACTACATAATCTCAATGCACAACTAGTGGGTTTTACTGTTGTATCTTGGAATCATGTGTTTACAGTTAAGCAATTACTGTTGATGGTCTGAAGTGAAACTGAAATGTATTGTGAACCTTTTTTGTGAGTTGCATACACGTGAGATATTCAGGTTTCAGAATAAGTGTCTGCCCAAAACCTTGCCAGAAACTTCACTGGAATGATACCATGGCATACACCTAAGCTGAACTTTCTGCCAATTGTGTTAGTCTTGATGTTGCAAGCTCAAACGTACTGGTGTGATGATACCCAGAACTGCTCTATCTTTTGACACTACAGCAATACACAGCACAGGTTCATCTTCATACTGGGATCTTTTCCACTCTTTTTTGACAGAGCTGGACCTGAGTCCAAATGCACCAAACATAGTTGTCAATCATGCACTATGTGCCAGACCATGTGTAGTTACAATTGAGTCTTGAGATTCTGAAATATTCATGTTGGGTATTGGACTGCTGGAACCATTTTGTCGAAATGATTAAATGTTTTGGCAACACCATACATATTTATAATTGAGTCTTCAAATTGTGAAGTGTTCAAATTGGGGCTGTAGGACCCATTTTGTTGAAATAATTTTTGGGCAAAATCTCGTGATGAGCAGTGGTAGGACACATTTTGTTGAAATATTTTTTTGGTAAAGTCTTCCCATGATCAGTGGTAGGCACAGTGGCTTGAATCTCAAGGGTCAAATTTCTTCAAGTCAGTATGCACATAGTTTCTTCACGAGGCACTGAAAAGTTTCAGTTTGTAGTGAAGCAAACCCAGGCTGCAAGTGGTACAAGTAGCAAGTCATCTGGATTGAGAAACTTGGAGGTGGGCCATGGCTGCATTATACTATGTACAAACTTGCCAGGTGCATTGAATTCCTTGTCTTATTTTGAGGGTGGGCGATGTAGTGGTGATGCAACTGCACCTACCTCAGGTGCATCTGGCCAACTTGGAGGTGGGCAACTGTGCATGGGCTCCATTATAATATGTACAAACTTACAGCTTGCCAAACTTGGCAGGTGCCTTGTAACTCCTTTTATGGCCTTCCGTGGGCTATAATGGTGCAAGTGAAAGTCAGGTGCATACAGAAAATTGGAGTTGGACCATACAACTGTGGTCCTTTTCTTACTTTTGAGTTTCAGGTTAAACTATTTGCTACCACAGTTGGCATAGTGTTTGATTCCAACTTGGGCTGTGTGTAATCTATCTTTGTAAGTACTGTGCAACAAGTTCAAATCTGTTTTGGCCTTTCATTTGAAAAGCTTAAATAATTTCACCCTTTGTCTATGGCTCATTTGATTCTGAAGGGCATTGCAACCTTTGATTATGACAAAGTAAAATGAGTTGTGAGTGGTAGATCTTCAAAACAAAATTGGCTGAAAAAAGGGAAGTTAAGCACATTGACATCCAAGATTTTGGATGCATAGATATGAGTCTAGTTATGCAAGTTGAAAGTGAATGCATACGTACAATGCTAAAGCTATTATAATGGGCAACAAGCATGATGTCCAAAAACTTCAGCAAACCTAAACTTTAAATGACAAATGAATGTGAAAAATGCTGTTAATTAATTAACACCTATAATGATTTTAAGGTTGTAGATGATCTATCTATGATGCAAAGGTAGTTTGTTTGTTTTGTTTTGTACCAATGAGATCCACCGAACCGGGATGCTTCAGACGGCAATCTTGGTCTCTTTGGAAAGCTCTTGAGGAGAAAGGGTGCATCAGCTTGGTTCCATGCCGTTTGGACTTGTGGTGCAAAAATTCTTGAATATTGAATGATTTCTTCACTAAAAATTAAATTAAATTGTAGCTGAAATTTTCAGAGGAATTGAAATGTGCCTTTGGTGTTGTTGGAAAGATCTTGACAAGCAGGATTTAATGAAATTTATTTGGTAAGATTTGGATTCAGAATGTGGGAGATATTAAAGTGATTTCTGCCCCTGAAAATTCAAATAAATTCAAAAAAACCAAGTTTTGGAGTGAAAAATCAATTGAGGATGTGGTAACACTTGGGCCAACAGCACAGGCCCTCTAGTAAGGTATGAATGCAAGTCATGGCAACACAATATTGTTTAAAGCTTGGGCTGTGTAGTCTAGGTTTTTATTCATAATTCAAAGGGTTAAAAATGTTTCACCATAGTTGAACTTTTTTTGTAAATGAACAATTACAGAATTAAATACATCATGTTTGACATTTTATTAATGAATGTTAAATTGGTATTAGGGGTGTTTATAAGCATTTGATTTCTTTCAAGGTGAGTATGAGATATGACTGATTTTATTTCTGTAAATGTGTGTGAGGGTATTGCATAACAATCCTTGTGCTCCATTGAAATTTGTTATGTTGTTACAGGTAAGATTGGACATTTGGTCATGTTATATAGTGAAATTTTATGTAATGAAATGAAACTTATATTGCAAATTAAGGGTATTGCATACTGTAGCTTTTATACTTACTTTTTATTTAGTAAATGCATGAATGAGATTTTTCATGAATGTGCAATAAATTATAGGTAGTGAATTTTTTGTAGCCTGAGTGTCCATCTTATCATCATTCTAAAATGGGGAAAACATCAAATGGGTCTAGACTATGAAACTAACCAAAATGGGCTTTGGGTTGTACTGAAAATTACAAAACATCATGGTAATAGCAAGTTGTCTTGAATGATAGTTAGGGAATTAAAACTAAAAAATCTTTTATCCAATTTTGTGCAAGCCATCTAAATTTCTTCCAAGTAATTCTGCCATACCTGTACATTCCTTGTCCATCATCCTCTTTTTCCAAGTCCTGCAAGTAGTCCAATTAACAGCCAGATATCATCCCCCCAAATCAGAGGGGAAGAAAATCTCACTCATCGATAGGACATCAGCCCTCTAGAGTTCTCAGAAGCATCAACTTACTCAGATGACTTTTATCAATTGAAGTCTGTTATTGTAGTCACAACTAGTAACACTGCAACAATTATGTGTAGGGGTAATGCCTGTGTTGTGGGAATTACTTACTCTTTCCAGATTCCATCATTCCTTAAAATCCACATCAATTTGATCAATGATGAAATTGATAATAATGATATTCCAGACCTTCAGAGGATTGCTCATCATATTTCTTTTGGACTTTCCATGTGATAGATAAGCTCTTTGGAGCTCTCCTGTTACTGCTCCATTGGTTCTGTCTCAATTGTTAAAGACGTGGTCCTCTCGTAGTGATCTAATTGAACTATGCCCCCAAAACCTAGTATATCCCTCGTAACAAGGTACAGAGCATCTAAAACTAGTAAGTAGTTCACCTCGCTTTCACTGAATTTGGTGAAACCATCCTGCAGACCATACAATCTCAGTAAGCCGGCTGCATAATCATTCTGCACCACGTCATTGCAGAAATTGTCCCATTCTCCAGCGACAGAAATCTTCAAACCCTCTGTTCCACGAGTGTGAAGTTGACGATTGTGGAGGCCAAATCGCCAGTCTCGTGGAGTGAACTGCTCCGGAGGTACTCGCAAGTAGTTTGGCACCTTCGGTATGAGCAGTTCATGAGCGGCATCATTTTTGTAACTTTGAATCGCTGATCGAACTTTGGAGAGCCATGGTTGATCTTGTCCCTGATCTTCAACATCGTCTGCGATCAATTTGTATACAAGAAAAGTTGTTGACTTATACGATCTGAGAATCGCATATTGGAGAGGCCTATTTGGACATCCAAGGTGGGAATAGAATTCATGCAACGAGGGTCGCAAGAATCAAAGCAACTGCTTACGGGTCCCATCATCCCATAAATGGAATCATTCCCGAGAAACTTCGAAGGAGTCTGTCACGTGTAATTGTCACAAGATTTTTTTCCATTTGAAATCTTAAAGCTGGTTTCAAAACTGAATCTTAAAATTTCCTCGAAACTTTGTGAATGTGAAGAGTTAGTAAATCGGAACTCACCAGTATCTATTGAACCGGTCCTAATGCCTTCTGCCCTACCGCTACGCGCAAAGTCTCCCAAACTCTGCAGTATTTAGGTACACGCCTACTCAAATGGCAAACTACATCTACGATCTTGTGGATGTGCAAGCCGTCTGTTTTCTGGAATTGATTGAAGAAAGTTATTATATAGGAAGAACTACTCAACAATCCAGCTAAACACAAGAATTCAAAACGTTAACTCTCTGTGACAAAGCCTGGTCTGTTCATTTATCACAAAATGCTGCATCTATCAAGTCTGCCATATTCAGCACTCTGCAATCTGCTAACTAACAACCTAACCTCACAAAAACTACTTCCCAAGAAGAAAAGTCAGAAGAATATTTCAGACCCAAGAATAGTATAGCCCACTACCAATCTGCCAGGGTACATACAGAGTCACAAAACATAAAGGAACAAGAAAAATTGCCTTGTTTTCCACTAGTTTAATTAGATGCATCTCTATACCTTGTTACAAGGTATGTAGGTTTGGGGGGCAGACTTAAATTAGATTAATACTTGTATAACCCTAGGCTTATTGAAGATCTGGTCATGTTGGAAAATCAAGTACCAGTGGATCTATTGAGCAAGGTTCTCAAAACATGTAAGGCTGTAATTGGTGTGTTGTTCATTCGAAAAAGAGAAACAACTACTGAACTATCAACAGAAGATGTAATCTACTGGAAAGGATTTTAAAGAGATCAATGGAGATATTTGACATTAATCCTAATCAGCTATGCTTTCATTGTAATATTTATGGGCATGATGTAGATAATTGCTTTACATTGCATTCAAAGTTGCTATATGACTAATACCAAATTAGTAATGTTAGTAAGGGTTAGGGCTCTAAGAAAAGTTAAAAAGAGAAAAGTGTGATTAATAAGGAGTCAGACACCAAACTAGCCCCAAGTCAATTTAATACCATGAAAGCAATATTTGCACAATTTGAAGCCTTGGTTACAAGCATGGTGGTCTATGTGAAATCCAATGCATTTCAATTTGGGAAAGCAAAGGATCAAGAAGACACCCCATTTTTTAGTTCAAATGTCAACCCAAGCTATTTTTGTGGAGTTGGATTTTCATGTTTATTGACTTCAAATGAGGCTATGCCAAATGTTTCATATGCTAAACTTTGATGATAGGAACCAATTTAAGGATTTTGAATCACTAAAGATGTTGTCGATATCCTATTGTGTGTGAAGCTTGATCAATTAATTGCACCACCCAAGCCTATCAAATTAATTGCACCGTCCCTACCAAATTAACAACCAACCACCATTGTCTAAGTTTAGTGGTAGTTGGGTGAACTTGGTTGGTGAACTTGGTAGGTGGGAGTTGGTGGCAATTGGTTGGTGAACTTGAAACTATAAATACTCTTATAGTTTTCATTGTAACTATCTACAAGTGGTGTGGAGTGCCAAGTGGAGAAGTGAGAAAATTGTGACAGTTGAGAGAGATAGTACTTCATTATTGTAATTATCGATTTCATAGTGTGAGTTGAGTGCGGATGCGCTCTGTGGATGTAAGCTTTTGCTGAACCACTTAAAATCTCGTGTCCTTTATTTTTTCTTTTGACTTGTGTGTATATCCCCTAAGCTGGATTTATTCCTAACAACTGGTATCAGAGCGTAGGTTTCAAGGCTTAGGGTGTGTAGGATCTAGAGTTGAGGATTTTGGACTAGTTCAGATTGCTTGCCCGTTCTTAATTTGAGTCAGAACAATGGGGTCCGAAAAGGATACATACAAAATACAGAAATTCAACAGTATGAATTTCAGCTTTTGGAGGATGCAGATGGAGGACTATCTGTACCAGAAGGACTTGTATTTGCCGATAGTAGAAAAACCGAAGGACATGTCCGATGAAGAATGGGTGGTCAAACATAAACCAAGAGATATGACTGACGCGCAGTGGATGGTTTTGGACCAGAAAGCGCTAGGAGCAATTTGACTTAGTTTTGTCGAAATCAGTCGCCTTCAACATCAAGGGTCAAGAGACAACGGCAAATCTCATGAAGGCCCTATCGAATTTATATGAGCAACCTTCTGCGGCAAGGAAGGTCCATCTGATAAAGAAGCTAGTAAATCTGAAGATGTCAGAAAATCAGAGCTTCAAGGAGCACCTGAATGTGTTCAACAAGGTAACAGATGGGTTAAATTCGGTTTCTATAGTATTTGATGATGAAGTGTTGGCAGGCATAATTCTAGGCCAGATGCCAGAGAGTTGGAGTATGACATGCCAGTCGATCGCCAACTCATTCGGAAAAGAAAAGTTAGCCTTCCAATAGGTCGTAGACATGATTATGACCCAGGAAATCAGGATGCGTGAAGAGGGATCAGGGGCATCGTCTTCAGCACTGAACATGGAAGGTAGAGAAAGCAGAAACAGGAATCGGAACAGAGATCAACGAGGTAGATCAAAGTCAAGAGGAAAATCCAAGTCTAGGAATCACCAAGACAACAATTCAGGTAATCAACAGCGAAGCAAGAAAGACATCGAGTGCTGGAATTGTGGCAAGATGGGTCACTACTCTAGTGAGTGTAAATCTGGAAATAAGGACGATGGCAAGAGCAGTGCAAATTGTGTTTTAGAGGAGGTAGACAATTGCCTTATTTGCGCATTGGAAAGCAAAATGGAATCTTGGGTGTTGGACTCAGGGGCGTCATTCCATGCCACCTCACACATGGATTTGTTCGAGAACTATATCTCCGGAAATTTCGGTAAGGTGTATCTTGGTGACGATCAAGCATGCAACATTACCGAGAAAGGAGATGTGAAAATCCAACTGAATGGTTCAGTTTGGAAACTCGACAATGTGAGACACGTACCGAACTTGAGAAAGAATTTGATCTCCATTGGGCAGTTAGCATGAGACGGCTATGTGACGACTTTCACGGGAGATAAGTGGAAGATCTCGAAAGGAGCAATGACAATCGCCCGAGGAACTAAGAACGGGACTCTTTACACAACTACCGATGGGTGTGGTTTGGCCGCAGTGGCCAAAGGTAAAGAGGATCCAAATTTGTGGCACCAAAAGTTTGGGCACATGAGTAGTCATGGATTGAAGTGTCTGCAATCGAAAGGTAAACTGCCAGGGTTGAAGTCCGTTGAGGTTGATTTCTGTGAGAATTACATTCTTGGGAAGCAGAAGCGAGTGAGCTTCAAGAAGGCTGGAAGAGCACCGGCAAAGGAGAAGCTAGAACTAGTGCACATCGACGTATGGGGTCCAGCTTCAATCTCATCAATTGGAGGTAAACAATATTTCGTCACTTTCATCGACGACCATTCCAGGAAGGTATGGGTTTACTTCTTACGACACAAGTCTGATGTGTTTGAAGCTTTCAAGAAATGGAAAGCTATGGTTGAGAAT
>Ga0116227_10010560_pt1 | contig 16041 bp, 11 predicted proteins | sample S1TSphgellanicum_FD_89693 | JGI IMG/M metagenome (GOLD analysis project Ga0116227, IMG submission 89693) | Host-associated microbial communities from peat moss isolated from Minnesota, USA - S1T2_Fb - Sphagnum magellanicum MG | ecosystem: Host-associated > Plants > Peat moss > Unclassified... | reverse complement strand
TACTCATTCATTATTTTTTAAATCCTATTTCAAATATTGACAAGATTGATGATTCATGAATTCAATAAAAATGTCAGTATTATATAATATTAGATACATTTTACCTATAGTTTAGACTAAATTGGAGTTATTTTTTATGCCTTAATATTTTGCAGGATTAATATTAATAATTATTTGTGGGATCTTAATTTCATTCACGGGTATTGCTCTTAAACGAGCGCTTCAAGGGCTTGTTCTAAGCGTTCAACAGTATCTATTGCGTCTTGAATTTCTTGTCTTGGTGCGATTACAAGTTGAGCATGACTGAGGGGATTCATAATAAAACTGCGATAAAGTTCAACATGAAACACTAAATCTTCGTTAATATATTTTGGAGTGCCGTCTGAGTTCTTAGCATTCTTGATGGGTTCCCAAAAGTCATTGGTACTTAGGTCTTTTGGTTTTTCACGATACTTGATGGCAATATTCATTTTTTCGCAAAACCATTTGATTTTGACCTCAAAAGCTGTGCGTAAGTAAATTGCAGCCGCTTTGTGGTCATTCTTTTGCAAATAGGCTTTGGCTTGGTCGAGATATTTTTTGTTTTCGACAAGGATTGGCATTTCGTAATCGCTGCCATGTCCTGCATAGAGTTCAATAGTTTTCCAAGAAGGAAAATGTCGCTTCAGGATTTCGTACCATTCTTTATCGTAGGTCATCAAGAAGATTTGGTAATCGTTGAATTGGTCTTTTAGAATATTGATGATAGGCAACCGATTAGACATATCTAGACCAATCAACACGTCATCAAGTACCAAGACTTTTAGAGCGCTGCTTGGATTGATTCGCAAAGCAGCTAAGTAAATAGCAAGCGAGATTGCTGATAGTTTGGCTTCGTTAAGAAACTGATGAGCTAAGGGAAACTTAGTGTTAAGGAAGTCAACACGCAGAATAACTTCATTACCTTTTAAGCATTTGTTTTCTAGATCGGGAGTGACTCCCTGAAAGTCGAAGTTGAGAAGGACAGGATAACCAAAGCGTTTGAGAATATTCGATGCTTCGTTTTTAAGGAGATTTAGGGTAGTACTCAGACCATAATTGAAGTCAGTGAGGGCATTTTGTAGTTCTTGTATTTTGCGAGTATGCTTTCTGCTGCGAGGGACGCGTTGCTCGATTTCTGCCCATTCTTCACTAAAACGGTTGCCTGTAAGATTATTTATACTGTTGCTGAGGAGAGTTTTTATTAATAGGTAAAACAGGTCAATTTCGCTATCTTTGATATGGGGAAAGTAAATTTCTAAGAGAGATTTGTAATCCAGACTGCCCTTTGTTTTTGAGGCTTCGATGATGACAGGGGCATGGCTTTCGCGGGTGATATCCGACCATTCGTAAGTGGTTTCGGGGTCGCGTTCGCTAGAGCGCATAGAGATTTTGACATAGCCGCCATCAGTATCAGTTACAAAAAAGTTGCGATGCTGGGAGAATTGGATGTCGCGTACATGAGAATCGATGAATAGCTCAATTGCTTTGAGCAGGGAAGACTTGCCACTGCCATTTTCACCATAAATGAGTAGATTTCTACCTTTCTTACCTAAGTCAATTGTGTGTTCCCCATAGAAAGCTCGAAAGTTCTTCAGTTCGATTTTCGTGATTTTCATGCAACCCCTCGAATTGTACGCACGACAGGTACGCTATCCAAAAAGAATATACCTACACGGATTGGATGCTCTCTGTCAAACAACCGTCGAAAAATTTCGCGGAGTGCTTGCATTTTATCGCCTTGAATTTTGTCTAGGCTTTGCAAGTTCTCATGTAGGAGATGACGCATAAATTGTTTGTCGTGGGCATGGAGTTCGTCGGGTAAATATAGCTCTATCACAACTGCATCAATAATTTGCTCAAAATAACTCAGCATCAGTTTATCGTCTGCGACTTCCATGAGCTTTTCGCCATGACTGGGTATGTCTTTGAGTTGTTCTGAGAGATACAGGACATAGCCAACTAGGGTTTCTATTGCTTTGTGCTGTGGTTCGGTGGCAGTGGGGATAGGAATTTTTTCTACAAACTGACGTAAAAAACGTAATCTTCCTCTTAAAACACTTAAATTTTCTCTACAATAACTCCATACAATTGATGAGTTGAGTATTGCAATTAGAAATAGATCGTTCTTAGCAATAAAAGAAATTGTATTTCCCAGATAGTATTTTTTTGTATCAAAAGCAAAGCGAGATTCTTTTGCCATATCAGGATAGATTATTTTAGGCGCTTCAAAAGCTTGATAGTAGGCAAGTTCATCTTGGATTTCATACCACTGGTATCGTCCAGTTTTTCTGCCTTTTACATTTGAACTACTTTGCTTCGGGGTTAAATCTTCTCTCCATTGCTCTAGATGTTCCTTAATAGCAGGATAGTGATTAATGTTGATTCCTCTTATCGTAAAAATCAACCATCTATCATTTTCTTGAATGTGCCACTTTTGCACGTCCTCACCTACTGCTAAAGGCTTAATGATTTCTGCACTTTTCGGATCTTTGGCAACCAGTTCAGCGCGTTTGATTCCATCAATAACAAAAGCTTTATTGAAACCTGTTTTGATACCGGAATAAATTTTGCCGTTCACATATTCAGCCAAAGGCATTCCCATAGTTTCCATATCCGCCTCCAATATAATATCTTTAACAACTTGCATGTTAGTAATACTTCCTTGCAAGTACCCCAATAGCATTGCGAACCCTAATACTTCTACCATTTATTTGCTTGATATTTAGGGTAAACTCTGGACAATCTATTTTTTACTTTATGGCTCAAACCCTTGTCAATTCTTAAATTGAGAATTGCTGCGGTCAAGTACAAGTAGTTGACATAGAGTACAGGATATGCGTGTAATGTTAATCGAACTTTTAGGCGTTCGGTTTTAATGCGAGCGCTAAACACTCTTTCCTAAAAATTTAGCTGGAAATAGGCGTGTTGCCCTTATTCACATCATATATCTTTTGTCAAGATATATTAATCGCTTCAACTGCTTCATCTCCCCGTGACCCTTGAGGTGGAACACCATTAAGAACTGCGGCAGCAACAGATGTTTTTTTCGCTAATTTAATCAAATCGATAGTGTCATCGATGGCGCGTAAATCCACAATCTACGGGCGGCAAGGAACCAAGATAAAATCAGCTGCACGAATAGCGGCAAGATCTGCTGTTTCTGTGTGTGGGGAGGTATTAATAAAAACTAAATCTGCCCCCTCTTTTTCTGCTGCTTCCAATACCTTCTCCAATCGTGCTGCTTGTGCAGAAACCACAACGGGGAATTCAGCCGAGCGAGACACTTTATGGGCTAACATCCGCTGTAAAATTGCCGCTAATCTGGGACTCATACTATTTCACGAAAATCTTGATATAGTCCAACCCCTTTATTGCCTTGCTCCTGCCTCCCTAAATGTATCAAACTTAAGGTGAAATGGTATCACTCTTACCCACTGTTGCCAATTCCAGGTTAATTGACTCTCATCACTCCCCGTTCGCTCATTTTAAATCGAGTTACAAAAAAGCCGAACAATTTAATCAGGGGTTTTGATTATAGTGCAAGTGTACTGCAATTTACACTTTATCCAATGGTGGAGCGATCGCTTCCAGTGGGTGCCTGAAAATAGAGTTTTAAGAGTGAGGTAATAGTTTCAGGATAAATCAGGTAAATCACGATAACCCTTTTCACACCTACATTTCGCATATTTTTTGGCAATTTTTTCAACTCCGAAAAAAATGAGCGAACCGGGAGTCATCAAATAGATCAGCATGTTCTTTGCCGGTAAGCAAAACAACTACTGTCACCGCTAAGGCATACAAGTCACTACTGGGATACACTCTCCCTGTTTGCAGTTGTTCAGTGGGAGAATAAGTACTTGAACAGAATTAATTACAAAAACTCTAGGCTGGAATCCTTGATCCAGTCTAGATAAGATTAGATATTAGTTTGTAAATATTTCTGTTCGGTTACTTAGCCTAATTTACCGACACTTATGACCCAATCTGTGCCATATTGACCTTGCAATCGTGTCACTAATTCTTTTACCACACCACTGGTTGAGTGTCAGCAGTACGCAGAATAATATTTTCTGGTGAGATATCCCTGCACGGAGATTGGGGTTAAAATTGGAGAAAACAGTAGCTTTAGCGCCATGAACCTTAGTTTTTTAACTGCCCATACTCCAACCACAATAGCCATTGTTGGGGGAGGTTTTAGCGGTTCTCTAGTCGCTACCCACCTATTGAAAACCGCCAGCCAACCCCTCACCATTAAGCTGATTGAGCGTAGTCATCAAATTGGCAAGGGAATTGCCTACAGCACAGATACCAATTGTCATTTGCTGAATGTATCGGCAGGGAACATGAGTGCATTTGCCCATGATCCAGGGCATTTGTTACGTTGGCTTCAGTACAACCGCGATGAGTTAACAGCATTTTTGCCGGAAGAGGTCAATGCTAGTACTTTCATACCGCGTAAGGTCTATGGTTTATATATTCAATCGATTTTAGCAGAAGCAGAAGCCACAGCACCTGGTGATGTGCGACTAGAACGCTTCACCGATGAAGTGGTAGGGATACAGCCTGAAGGAAAAGGCGCAATGATGGCGCTGCGTAGTGGTCGCTGTTTTACCGCAGACAGAATTGTATTGGCATTAGGGAACTCACCCTCTGTAATCCCCACCATTCAGAACGCCAACAGTAACGCTTGGTCAGCCGATGCCCTAGCAGATCTTGATGCTGATGCACCTGTGTTGCTAGTTGGTACGGGACTGACAATGGTGGATATGGTTTTATCTCTCCACTATCGCCAACATCGGGGCAAAATTTATGCTGTGTCCCGACGAGGATTATCTCCCCTCAAACATCAAGCAACTCAACCCTATCCCTCCTTTTTAACCCCTGAAAATCCACCAAAAACTGTGCGTGGCTGGTTACGTCGGCTGCGTGCAGAGGTAGAAATTGCTACTGCCCAAGGCTACGACTGGCGAGCAGTAATTGATTCTCTGCGTCCCATGACTCAGAAAATCTGGCAAAAATTACCAACCGGGGAACAGCAACGTTTTTTACGTCATCTGAAACCCTATTGGGACGTGCATCGTCACCGCATTGCCCCAAGGGTGGCTGATGTTGTTACTAAAATGCTGGATTCTGCTCAACTCACTATTACCGCAGGGCGGATTGGGGAATATCAGGCTTTGCCGGACGGTGTAGCAGTAACTATTTGCCAGCGCAAAACCCAAGCTAATCATATCCTGCACGTCCACCGGGTTGTAAATTGTACAGGGATAGCAGCAGATTATCGCCGATCGCCTCATCCTCTGATTACCAATTTGCGATCGCAGGGTTTAATTCGCCCCAATGCCATCGGTTTAGGAATAGATACAGATCCCTACGGTGCTTTATATACAGCAGACGGTAAGGTTTCAACGCTGCTATATACCTTGGGAACTCCGCGCCAGGGCGACTTATGGGAAACCATTGCTATTCCAGAATTACGGGGACAGGCGCAGGAATTAGCAGCAGTGTTGTTGCAGTCACTACCAGTGCGTGTGCGTTCTATTCCCACGATGCCTCTGTTAAGCGATCGCAGTGCAGAGATACCTCGATCAACTTTACTATTTCGGCAATTTTTTGACCCTCAAACTAGCACTTATACTTATTTAGTTGCCGACCAACAGACAGGAGATGCTGTTCTCGTTGATCCTGTATTAGAGCAAGTTGACCGCGATTTGCAATCATTAGATGAACTGGGATTAAAGCTACGCTACTGTCTAGAAACTCACCTTCATGCCGATCACATCACAGGGGCAGGCAAACTCAGGCAACAAACAGGCTGTCAGGTGATTGTTCCCCAAAATCCGGCTGTAACAAAAGCCGATCGCTCCCTTGTGGGTGGCGAAATCCTCGAGGTGGGTTCGGTAATCATCGAAACAATTTCTACCCCAGGTCATACCGCCAGTCACATAGCATATTTGGTGAACAAAACCCATCTGTTAACTGGTGATGCCTTGTTTATTCGTGGTTGTGGACGTACTGATTTTCAGGGAGGTGATCCTGGAACTTTATACGATGTGGTAACACAACGCTTATTCACCTTGCCAGATGATACCTTGGTATATCCTGCCCATGACTATAAAGGACGCACTGTCTCTAGCATTGGCGAAGAAAAACGGCTTAATCCCAGATTTAGCGATCGCAGCCGTGGTCAATTTATTACAATCATGAATAATCTCAAGTTGAGTTATCCCCAGAAAATGAATGCAGCAGTACCTGCGAATGAATACTGTGGTGATTTTATCCCCCAAGAAAGCTTAGACCCGGCTACCAGTCTAGTAACAGATGAAGAACAGAAACAAATAGAACTCACAGTCATGACTAATACGGAAATTTACAATGATTACTTTGCTATGTATATCTAGAGTAGGTAGAACCCACATTCCGCACTTCAAAATGTATTATCTTGATTTTCAAGAATTATTCTGAATAATGTGCAAATAATCAAGCATTAATATTGAGAAATAGTAGCAATTTATGTATTTTTTATTGGAATCTACGCATATTACACGTTGAATTGCCGAAAGTCCGGTGGAAGACTGAAGGTTTAAATTCAATATACTAAAAACCTCTGATTACTGGACTTTTGCCAGTTAATCTTAAGCCCAATTTTAAACGTAAAGCTCCAACCCGTTTTTAAGTAACCGAATAGACAAATTTACAAACTAATATCTAGACTGGATAAAGGATTCCAGCCCAGTTCAATTACTTAGTATAAACTGTTCTAAACGTCACAATTTGAATTTGGAATTGCTGCATGAATCTAGAAACAGGGAAATACCTATGGTATTATAAAAATTTTATTGAAAACAGTGCAAAAGTGGTTGAAAATACAGGGTTTTGCAAATAGAGATGGAGAGTGGCTTACTGCTAGGCATCGCTTTTTGCGGCAGAGGTTGTATTTATGGTTATGGTTATTGTTCGTCTGTTTGTTGACTTTTACTTTAAGAAACATTTACAATTTTTACTTTCCGTTAAAAGAACAGATATTCAGAACTCAAGAGCTAGCAGTGAATTCTGCCATGATGCTGAGTCTGTTAATCTGTGTTATTATCCATCACACTAGGTTTGGTCATCGTTATCCAGGACTATTATTTCTGGTATCGTCCTGGTCAGTTAGTCTGACATCACCGTTATTTGTTGTTACTAAAGGTTTTACTCTACCCAATACCCTGGCCTGGTCACTACTATTTTTGAGTCAAGCCACATTTATTCCTACCCGTTTGACTCTACATTTACTGTCTCAATTAGGTGTCCTTGTTTACTACTTTGGCATCAATAGGGCAGGAGGGCTGAAAACAGACCTGATTTTGGACTTATTTTGGGCATGTATTATTTCTGACGTCAGTGTCTACTTATATGATCGCCTCCAACGTTCGGAGTTTTACGCCCGTAAAAAATTAGAGGTAGCGGAAACTAAATACCGAACTATTTTTGAAAACGCCCTTGAAGGTATTTTTCAAGCTAACCCTGATGGACGTTACATCACTGCTAATAGTGCCTTAGCCCGGATCTATGGGTATAAAACGCCCCAAGAGGTGATTGCTCACCTGACTGATTATGTTGACCCCCAGCGTTGGGTAGATTTTGTGGACTTGATTGAAAAGTATGGTGGTGTCTCCGAGTTTGAGTCCCAAATTTATCGTCAGGATGGAAGTATTGTCTGGATTTCCCAAAAAGCTTATGCCGTCAGAGATGAACAGGGTAAGCTACTTTACTACGAGGGCTTAATTGAAGATATTACCCAGCGCAAAGGGGCTGAGGTAGCTCTACAGGAACAACTAGATTTTCTCCAAGTTCTGATAGATACCATTCCTGCCCCAGTTTATTATAAAAATACCCACGGTTTATATCTTGGATGTAATCAAGCCTGTGAAGCATCTTTGGGTTTGAGCAAAGAACAGATCCTGGGGAAATCTGTCTATGACTTAGCACCTAAGGATCTAGCTGATCAATACTATCATGCAGATACGATACTATTTGAGCAACAACAGGTCCAGAGTTATGAAGGATCTCTAGAATATGCCGATGGCACCCAGCATGATGTCATTTTCTACAAAGCAGCTTTTGCCAAAGCTGATGGCACACCTGGTGGATTAGTGGGGGTAATCCTAGACATTAGCGATCGCAAACGCACGGAAACAGCTATGAGGGTATTTTTACACGCGGTTTCCCATGATTTACGTAACCCGGTACTGGGAACCTTGATGGTATTGAGGAATTTACTATCCTCCACTGGGGAGAGAATCGTCACCTCACGCTCAATTTTAGAGCGAATGGCCCAAAGCAGCGATCGCCAACTGAATCTGATTAACTCGTTGATGGAGGCCCATATCAGTGAAGTCCAAGGATTTGTCTTGCAGCTTCAACCCATCCAACTCCACCCAGTGGTCGCAGCGGCGATCTCAGATTTAGAACCTATGCTGGTGGAAAATCAAGTCATCCTCATCAATCTAGTATCTGCCGATTTACCAACAGTGAATGGCGATTTTACTCAACTGTGGCGTGTGTTCTCAAACTTGATTGTCAATGCCGTCAAACACAATCTTCCAGGGTTGCGATTGACCATCAATGCCGAATATAACCAGGAAAAAATTTATTGCACTGTCAGCGATAATGGCGTGGGAATCAACACTGAACAGAGTAGACGACTTTTCGATCTCTACTATCAGGGTAGTAATATTCGTAGTTCCGTGAGTCTGGGTTTAGGGTTGTATCTTTGTCAGCAGATTATCCATGCCCACGGTGGCGAAATAGGTGTGCAAACTGCACCACAGGCAGGGGCAACTTTCTGGTTTACATTACCTGTAAGAAGTGCCGATGGGGACCTGTAGAATTGAGCCACTACAAATTTTCTCCTGGGTAGATTGATCGCACCTCCCCATTACGACGGATAACTGCTCCACCATGACTCACATCTACCAATGTCCACCCGCTATCACCAATACTCTCCCCTAGATTAAACCGATGGGTTACACCATTCATTTTGAACAATGCCACCGAATTTTTACCTAACTCTAGCAACCCCTCTAACTCTGCGCTTGGTGCCGATGGATATGCCGCTGACTGGGTATTAGAGGACAATGTTGGTAGTGGTAATGGTGACAGAGCTAGAAGTTTATTACCTGGTTTTATGGTTGTATGCGTGGGTTGTAAGGTTGTTGCTAACATTTTGTCCCCAGGCTTAGGTTGAGGTAGTTGGGGCACTGATGGCAGGTCATAGCGCATGGGTGGTGGTGCTTGATATACGGGAACGTAGATCCGTTCCACCACATCTGACCGTGGGCTAGTGGTGGCTAGGGTATCATTAGTCAGTGGTGCTGGTGGTAGATTCCCGGTTGTGGGAATACTAGACAGACTCAGGGCGGTTAAGCTAGGTTTAGCAGGAGTCTGATTTGTGGTTGTCTCTGAGTTATCGATCACATTCAGTGCTGACAACATATAATCTACGAACTCTGCGGCAGTATTTTTTTGGGTCAGTAACTTTGGTTGTGGAGTCGGGTGCATAAGTTTGGTTAGCAATCCAGACTCTACCAGGTAAATAGTGCTAGCAGCCAGGCTAGAAATTGCGCCCACAATCAGCAGCATCTCCAAAATACTCCGAGTCGGTTGATACTTTTGGATGGCTGTTGTACTGGGAGGTTGGATGACTAAGGTACTTACATCCTTGATTCTGCCGGCTGGGATTGAGTGTGGCAGGACAATCTCCGACCCAGTGGTTTTTGCTTTTGGCGGTGTAACGGTTTGGGGAGGTAGATTCCCATCTAATATCTGGTCGATATCTGCGAAGAGTTCATTGATCAGGCTATCTGCATGGGTTTCTATGGTCAGGGCTTCGTTGGCGAGCAACTCCTCTGATGGTTCGGAAATTAGGGGGTAGGTACTGGCTTCTGGTGACATAGGCGTTTTGGCCAAGTTTGGATTTAAGATTTACAGATTGGGGAGTTAGGTCCCCGTTCAGGATGCTTAGTGCCGTTCCCAATTTTGTCGAGTGGTATTCAATTCAACCTTGAGTCCGACGTTTATACTATACCCACCCCTGATCCAGTTTTAACGCCACAGATGCTGGAAAATCTTGTTGGATCTTTGTTTTACGCAATTCTAAATAAATTAGTAGGGCATTAATGTCTGCTGGGTTTACGCCTCCAATTCGGGCAGCTTGACCAATGGTTAAAGGTTTTACCTTTGTGAGCTTCTCCCTGGCTTCCTTGGATAGTGTATCAATTATGCCATAGTCTAAATCAGGATGTAGGGGACGATGGGACTGACGGGCTATCTGCTCGATTTGATTTTGCTGTCTGGCAAGGTAGCCGGAGTACTTGATGTCAATTTCTGCCCCTGCTTTTGCCGCTGGGTTAAGGCTCGAGTCCCCTAGTCCGTATCTATCGAGGTGAATGTAGTGAAATCCGGGACGGCGCAGTAAGTCAGCTAGGCTAATGGAGCCTTTAATAGCTTGTTGGGTGTCTTGAGCGATCGCTTGCCCGATGTGGTCCAATTCTTTGATTCTTGTGCTGTGCAGCCGTTCTTTTTCCTTGGTAATCTCCTCTTGTTTGCGGCTAAAGAGATGCCAACGGCGATCATCAATCAAGCCAATTTCCCGCCCCAAGGGAGTGAGGCGTTGGTCAGCGTTGTCGGAACGCAGAAGTAACCGATATTCTGAGCGACTGGTGAGCATTCGGTAGGGTTCTCGCAGGTCCTTGGTACATAGGTCATCAATCAAGGTGCCGATGTAACTTTGCTCACGGGGGAAGACAATCATTTCCTCTTTCCGAACAAACCGTGCTGCATTCACTCCTGCCACTAAACCTTGGGCTGCGGCTTCTTCATAGCCGGTGGTACCGTTAATTTGTCCAGCACAAAATAACCCAGCTACTTTCTTGGTCATCAGGGTTGGATAACATTGGGTTGCTGGTAGGTAGTCATACTCCACCGCGTAGGCAGGACGGAGCATCACGCACTTTTCTAACCCTGGTAGGCTGCGGAGCATGAGGAGTTGGAGATTTTCCGGCAGTCCTGTGGAAAACCCTTGGATATATAAGTCTGGAATTTCTCGTCCTTCTGGTTCAATGAAGATTTGGTGGCTTTCTTTGTCAGCAAAACGGACAATTTTATCTTCAATGCTGGGACAATAACGGGGACCTTTAGCTTCTATCCAACCCCCATAGACCGGGGACAGGTGCAGATTTTCTTGGATGAGGCGATGGGTTTCAGGGGTGGTGCGGGTGATGTAGCAGGGCATTTGTTCCCGTTCCACCCAAACTTCGGGGTCAAAGCTGAACCAGTGGACTTCCTCGTCCCCTGGTTGAATGGTCATTTGACTGTAGTCTACTGATCGCTTGTCTACCCGGGCCGGGGTACCGGTTTTCAATCTCCCAGTTTCAAACCCTAAGCGGTTCAGCGTTTGGGTAAGTCCCTCGGCGGCAAATTCTCCTGCCCTCCCTGCTGGCATGGATTTGTTACCTACCCATATCTTCCCCCCCAGGAATGTACCTGTTGTCAAGATTACAGCTTGACATTGGAAGGCCATGCCAAAGTAGGTTTGGATGCCGATCACTTCATCATCGGCACTAAGTACTAGGTCCGTCACCATGCCTTCACGGATGGACAAATTTTCTTGGTTTTCCACAATGCCCTTCATCAGGGTTGCATATTCCCGTTTGTCGGTTTGGGCCCGTAATGCCCATACTGCTGGTCCTCGTGAAGAGTTGAGGATGCGTTTTTGCAAGTAGGTGCGATCGGCCATTTTGCCAATTTCTCCCCCCAGTGCATCCACCTCGTGGGTCAACTGGGACTTGGCAGGTCCACCAACCGCAGGGTTACAGGGTTGCCAAGCAATCCGATCTAAGTTGAGGGTCAACAATAGGGTACGACAGCCCAGGCGAGCAGTAGCAAGGGCTGCTTCGCATCCGGAGTGACCTGCACCGACGACAATGATATCGTAGGCGTCGTGGAATTCAACTAAGTTGGACATGGTCGTACATAGGGGGACTTGGGGGATTAATATCTAATTTTAACTGTTCTCTTGATTTATTGGGGGTATAGGATGGATATTTGGGAACAGCTTAGTTAGGATCAAGTAAAGTGCATGGATTGAGATTATCCATATTTTTAGTTGTGACTGGAGGTAGGAATGAAAATTAACCAACTCAGCTATTATGACCACAGCCGAGGGTGGCGACTTGAGCCAGTCCAGTTTTCTGAGTTTAACTTGTTAGTTGGTGCTTCTGGTGTTGGGAAAACACAAATCCTCCAATCTATTATGACGATTCAAGATATAGCCAAAGGTCAATCTGTAAATGGGATTGAATGGGATATTCATTTTATAGACCAGCACAAGTTAGAATATCGTTGGCAGGGAAAATTTGAAACCAAAAAAAATACACCTCTAACGAGAATTTCAGATGATGAAGGAAAAGGGGAAAATAGATTCAAGATTACTAGTGAGTTTTTATCTAAAAATGGTGAGACTATTATTGAGAGAACCTCTAATGAAATTAAATTTAAGGATAAAATATTACCTAAGCTATCTCCGTTTCAAAGTGCAGTTGCAATATTAAGTGAAGAGGAAGATGTTTCACCAGTCCAAGATGGTTTGAATAAAATAATTTATAGTGATCAATCAAGGTCTGCATGTGCAGTAGACATTATAAATTATTCTCCGTTAATCAAGAAATACGGTTCGTCATCCCTAGATAAAGTTCAACAAAGTTACTTACCGATTCAAATTAAACTGGTATTAGTATACAAGAATTTCCCAGAAATTTTCAATAACATAAAGGAGCATTTTGCAGAAATTTTTGTCCAGGTTGAAGATTTAAAGCTTGAACCAGAAGATATTAATGATGATGAATTGCCTGTTACTTTAATAGAATATCCTTTTATTAAAATCAAGGAGAAAGGTGTAAATGATTGGATTAGTCAAGACCAAATTTCTTCCGGTATGTTTAGAACATTGATGCATATTAGTGAGCTTTATCTATCTGCGGAAGGAACTGTAATTTTGATTGATGAGTTTGAAAATAGTTTAGGAGTTAATTGTATTGATATTGTAACGGAGTTACTCTTAGAAAATAGGCAATTACAATTTATACTCACTAGCCATCATCCTTACATCATTAATAAAATTGGTATGGATCATTGGAAAATAGTCACCCGCAAAGGTGGTGTAGTTACTGCGAGAGATGCTAAAGATTTTAACTTGGGAAAATCCAAACATGAAGCTTTTATGCAACTCATGAATCTTGATGCTTATGCAGAAGGAATCACAGTCGAATGAATCTCTATTTTCTTGTTGAAGGTCAAAGTACTGAAAAAAAGGTTTATCCAGCTTGGCTTTCCCATTTATTGCCAGAATTGAACCGAGTTAATAACTACGATGAAGTAGATACAAATAACTATTATTTATTTAGTGCTGAAGGCTACCCCTCAATAATTTATCAGCATCTACCTAATGCTGTTGAAGATGTTAGCTCACATGGAAAATACAACTATCTGGTAATGTGCTTAGATGCAGATGAAGTTAGCGTTAGTGAAAGAGAACAAGAAATTGAGAAATTTGTCGTAGCTAACAGCATTAATTTGAAACTGGGAAGTACTAAGCTACTTATCATCATCCAAAATCGGTGTATTGAAACTTGGTTTCTAGGAAACAGGAAAATTTACTCAAGACAACCACAAAGCAGTCCATTATTAGACTATACTCGCCATTATAATGTTTCTATTAATTGTCCAGAGTTAATGGCTAACTACCCGACATTTAATACTCATGCTCAGTTCCATGAAGCTTATTTAAGAGAACTATTTAGAGCCAAGAATATGAATTATGCCAAAAAGAATCCTGGTGATGTTGCTAAGTCACATTATTTACAGCAACTCTTGCAAAGAACCCAAGATCAACCCACACATCTACGCAGCTTTCAAGAATTTATAAAATTTTGTCATACAATTAAGGGTCAACTAGGAAGTTAATAGCTAAACGAGTTTTTCCTCACTTTCCGCTAAAAAAATACATACGAGAATCTAGGAGTTATGAGTTGTGATCTAGAGGGTGCATATTCTCACAGCTTCGGTACCCAATAGAGTTAGGGGTGGGTAGTTGACTGTTTCTGCTACCATATTTACTTGGTACCAAATATGACATAGCTATAGGAATCCTATTTGATTTTTCCTGTTAAGAGTTAAGAAGCCCACACAGATCCTGTTAGTAATCAAACCGGATTCCTATATGAGTGATTCGCTAGTTTAGGGGAGACATTTATTCTCTTCTCAATCTGAAATCTTAGATCCAAGAACTAAACCACATCCGGATTTTAAAGCCATTATCAGATAGAGGTAGACCCAAATAAATGGGCATCCAGAAAATAAAAGCAGCGATGATAGTAAAAGTGATAGTGACACCAAGAATTCGGAGCCAAAGTAAATAGCTACGAAGACATTGATCTACAACCCAGGCGATCGCTAAAAATAGAAATGGCAAAGCACAGATATAATGGTAGATAAAAGTACATCGGGTTACAGCAACCCAAGGTAGGAAGTTAGCAGCATAATTCAAAACTATATATAGGGCAATCCAAGTGTTAAAATCCACATTTTTCCGCACTAAAGAAACTAAAATTTGTCCTCCTAAAAGTGCAATTGCTGCTAGACCAAACCACCAGAGAAAGGGGTTGCCCATGGCATGCACATCGTAGATGACTTTTCCAGCAGCAGAGGGTAAATCTGGACCATAACCAGGTAGGGGATCATCAAAACTATGAGTAGTTTGATAAAAATAGCTCATTGTCCGAGTCATCAAGGGCCATTTGTACCACGCAGCACAGTAAGGATGTACACTAGGGATATTTCCACCCATCCGCAGGTGGAAACCCAAAATTTGTTGGTGGACGGCAATAAATCCAAACCTTTTATCGAGCTGAAGATGGGGTATCCAAATCAATCTGTAGACCACAGCCGGAAGCAATCCCAGGGCAAATAACATTTGGAAAATATTGATCTGAGTGAGTTTTGTCAGGGGAGTTGTAGAATTTGCCGTAGTGCGGGGTTGCCACCAACGAATTACCCAGGCTACTATCCACATCCAATAGGCACCCAACAAAAACCACAGGCCATTCCACTTTGTCCCAGCTGATGCTCCAAAAGCAGTGCCAGCAAGTCCCAACCACAGCCAACGACGGTAATTTTTGTTCTCTAAGGCTAACAATAGAAACCACTGCCCTAGTAAACCAAAGATGACAATATAAATATCGCTCAGGGCATAGCGAGACTCCACCAGCAAAAGTCCATCACAAGCAGTAAAAAAACCTGCCAGCAAAGCAAAACTTCTTTGATAACTTAGACCATAGGCAATTAGTGCCACAACTAACGGAACAAATGAACCAGTTAGGGCATTTAACCACCGATAGTTCCAGGGTGAGAGTACAGAACCTGCTAGCCCGTTTACTGGAGTTTGCCAAAGGTGAACGTGAGTGCCAAGCCAAATGCCAATTCCAATTAGATATTGACTTAGCGGTGGATGGGCATTAAAAAAAGGTGTATGGGTGAGATAGTTGTTGCCAAATTTAGCGTAATAAACTTCATCAAATACTAAAGTATTGAATCGATCCAACCCCCAAAACCGCAAGGACAGTGAGAGGATAAATATTCCTAACAAGCCAATTCGGAAGCAATTTTTAGTCATTAGTTGCTGTACTAAAATTAAAAGAGGAGGCAGGGGGCAGCCCCAATGAAAAAAATTTCACCACTAAGCATGAAAGAGGTTCCTTTCCTACACCCCACACCCTTACACCCCTGTTTCAGGTTAGAAGGGATTTATTCCTTCTGACGACTAAAGGGAGTAAGACCAAAGATTGAGTGGCTCCCGTAGATTCGAGGTCTGAATCCCCTTTCAAGAAACACATTTTGAAATCCATATATAGCAAGGCTTCTAAAGATTTGAGTCAAATGTGTTTCTTTCATATTTCACGGGAGCGATCGCCGCGCCCGTTA
>Ga0116227_10010559_pt1 | contig 16041 bp, 15 predicted proteins | sample S1TSphgellanicum_FD_89693 | JGI IMG/M metagenome (GOLD analysis project Ga0116227, IMG submission 89693) | Host-associated microbial communities from peat moss isolated from Minnesota, USA - S1T2_Fb - Sphagnum magellanicum MG | ecosystem: Host-associated > Plants > Peat moss > Unclassified... | reverse complement strand
GATTGGTGATGAGTTAGTTAGGAGCAGGTGTTAGGTGTTTGTTTAGAGTTCCTCCTAATCTAAAATCTAAAATCCTTGCATCCAAAATTGATTGACCTTAAGAGGGTGTTTGAAAAGTCCTTTAGCGTAGATTTTACTACCCCGACCCCTGAGAAGCGGCTACCAGAGAATAAGGGTTTTAGGGTTTGCAATCGCCCCGCTGAGTTGCACTTGAGGCTCAATCTGACCCTTTTCAAACACCCTCTAAAGATTTGAGTCAAATGTGTTTCTTTCATATTTCACGGGAGCGATCGCCGCGCCCGTTAGAGGCTCATATCTTGCACATGGAAATAGTGATGTCAATTCCGTGACCAAGTGCTAATAGTCGAAGTCGTTCAATGTCGAATAATAACAAAGACAGGACTAAATGAGGCAGAAAAGTAGAGAGTGCAAGAAAAGCAGCTTTGCCCCAATCCAAAGAATCAGGTAAACAAGATGAAAGATTGGGTTTAAGGCTATCAGATAACAATGCTTTGATATTGGTCTCCATAAAATAAACGGAATATCCCTTTAATGGATACATCAATATCCTCTAATGCTTTCAATTTTTCTACGTGCTTGATCCACTGCAATAAGCCTTCATCCCGCAGTACTTGTGGTGCTGTCCGACAACCACGAATGCGGGAAGTTAAATCAAAGGCTGCACCAATTACTTCAAATCTAGAACTTTCCATATTTGATAATGGATAATCTTTTTATATTTACTTTTATTTTAAAGTTATTTAATTAGCAAGCGCCTCTTTCGTTAGCCTCACCAATTATATCTATCAAAATGAACATATGTTATCATTTTAATTCAAGACCATAACTTACTAAACTTAAATCCAGAGATAGATTAGAAACCAGCTAATAACGCTTAGCTTGAAATTGGTATAGATAGGCAGAAATTATTTTCTCATTTAGATTGTATTCCCTAAATATAGCAGTTTTCAGTTATTAAATATTTTGACCTTGGGAATGTAATCGATATTATCGAGTAAAACTAGCGTTAATTCAAGTGGAGAGAATATGTCATCAAATCAAACTCATGGATCTTTTGTGATTGCTGGTGGAGCTATAGATATGGATAGGGACTGCCTAATTCTCCGCAAGTTTGTGGAGCTAGCAGGCGGACGGAGTGCCAGAATTGTGGTAATGACGGTGGCCACAGCAAGACCCAGGGAAGCGAGAGAAGAATATACACAAGCATTCAAGCGGTTAGACGCGGACCGTGTTCGTGTTGTAGACACAGCCAAGCGAGAAGATGCTAATGACTCTAGAGCACTAGATGATGTCAAAGATGCTACTGGTGTATTTTTTACTGGGGGTGATCAGGATCGGATCTACAAGTTAATCAAAGATACCGAGATAGATGCACTTCTACATCAACGTTACAACGAGCCTGATTTTGTCATTGGGGGTACGAGTGCAGGGGCCCATGCCATGTCAAATATGATGATTGTTGAGGGATCTAGTAACGGTAACCCTCGGTACGGAATTAGTAAATTAGACCCTGGATTAGGTTTCCTACAGGGGGTGATTATTGACTCCCATTTTGACCAACGGGGACGTTTAGGACGGCTACTCTCCGCCTTAGCGCTACAACCCCATATGTGGGGACTAGGACTAGATGAAAATACGGCTGTGGTAGTTAAAGATAATCAATTCATAGTTATTGGCGAAAATGCCGTTAATATCGTGGATGTGAGTCAAACTAGCCACATCAACTTGCAAAGACTCCGCAGGGGAGAAGGTTTAGCACTTTGGGGAGTTAAACTAGATATTCTTCCCCATGGCTATGGTTTTGATATTGAAAATCAAATGCCAATCCTGGAAGAAAACTTGCTTAAAAGGGAGCTAATCAAAATTTGAGTTGATCGTTGATGTTGCTCAGGTGTGCAATTGTCGTTGCCTGCTCCCTATCCCCACCCTGCTACGCTGAGGGTGGGGACTTCCGCAAAACGTTAACGAGGCAGGAGGCAATCCCAATGAAAAAATTTTCACCGCCAGGCATGAAAGAGGTTCCTTCTGTACACCCTTACACTCCTCTTTCAAGTTAGAAAGAATCCCCATAAATAAATTTAGGGGATTTCTGGCACAGCCAGGGAAGGTAATTACTAAGTAATCGTGCAGAATTATTTACACAGGACTTTCCAGTCTGGATAAGAGTTTGATGCCTAAATTTTGTGCAATTAATTTTGCATAGGTACTTAATTCGCTACCTCAGCCATCTCAATAATCCGCCCTTCATAGTCCTTGACTAAAAAATTCAAAGGTTTCTCGTTGCGAATCTTAAACTTCAGACCTCGCGTTTCAACCCGCATTAAAATCAATTGCAGACAATTGCGATCAAAACAAACGTGGCGTTGCTGATTTTTGCTGCCTAAACTAGCACCCATGATTACATGCAACTGGGTATTTTTCTTTAACTGATACCACAGCCCGGCGTTAGCGTTATCTGAGGTTTTGCCTGACCAACTGGGACTAGCGGACATATACAGTGGGTCAACTGTCGTTGCGCCTATGGTTTGTTCGTAGTTGTAGTAGTAGTGCAAAGGTACTTCTGCTACTGGCAAATCCAACAGCCCTGCATACAAGTCTCGGGCAATTCCCAAGTCTGACACCATCACAGTGTACACTTTCGGTGCGCTGGTGAAGAATAGCCACATAGCACCAGCATATGCTGCCAGTAACATTACCATAATGCCTTGGGTGGAAAATAAGCTGTCCAAAGGCAAGGAAGGTAATAGGGAGCCTAAAGTTAATGGTATCAAATTAGCTGCTATAACCATGAACAAATCAAAGATTGTATAAAGGAGCCGCTTTTAGTATTGTCGATAAAGACTAACAGTAAGTCTTTAGTCTCTAGTTTATCAATACTCCACTGGTCTGAGTCTTCGCTACGAGCTAGATAATATCTACATATTATGCAATTTATTCTTGACTTGCAGCGTATTTTAACAACTCTCAACCCCCAAAACTGTGCAAATTCCTCATTTTTCTGAATCTAATCACCCACTGGTGAGGTCACTGTCTCATCACAGTGACAATGAATTGCTGAACCTGTTTCAGTCTCATCCCGAAATTGGTAAGTACTTTGTTGGCATATTTTGCCGCTATAGCCCTGTAGTGTACACCTTAATTTGGCATTCGGCGCGATCGCCTGTCCAAGCAGATTATCTGTTTGCCCTGACCTGGCGACATATCTACTACGAACTCAGAGGTTTAGATTTAAAGGCATATTCAGGAGATCCTGAACCTCTAACCTTACAGAACTGGTTGATCAACATGACCGCTTTCTGTATCAACGAGATTCAACTACCTCCCACTGAGGCAATTCACTACTCCCTGCAAACTACTTCACCCCCGCTCTGGTGCTATGTAGAACAGGCTTTAAACCAAGTTTCACCGCTTTTACGCTTGATAGTCTTGATGGCGCAAACCTTCCACTGGAGCGAAACTAGAATTGCTGCTTATTTGCAAGCTGAAGGGGAAAATATTACTCCTGGCGACGTGGTTAATTTTCTTCAGGAAGGCTATCTTCTGTTAGAAGACAAATTGCCTACTGATATTCGCGCTATTTATTTAGGTGAATCTGCGCCAGAAACTGAGTAATTATTCACTCCCCTTCCTCTAAAACTGTCGAAATTCTTGATTTATTCTGGAACATAGGGGTGTTACGAAACCCTCTTAATTCAAGAATACGGCACCGTCTGATTGAATCTGTAGCGCCTTCCGATCTTGATTCACATCCGTTGTTTCTTTCAATCTCACTTCCAACACTCCCGATGGGGAGGTTGGCTCAAGAGTTACCATCAGTAGCCCCCCATCATTTCGCTGAAATGTGACAGTTACAGGGGTGTTCAAATTTTGCAGTGTGGCATCGGTTTTACCTTGCAGCGAGCGCTCTGAAGTATCCCCAATCACTTGGTAAGTCACGTCTGCACCTGTATCGTTGACTAACTTGACATTCACTCTACCGTCTGTCAGAGCGATTACTGTACTAGGGGTTGGCGGTGGTTCTTTAGCTGAGCGATTGTAGGGTGGCTCATTCAAAATACTTGGGTTTGCGTTGGTTGCAGAAGGAGCCTCACCTCCGACACCCAATTTTACCTGGCTTGGGGACGGAGTGGCAGGTACGGAGCCAACAGGGAGAAGTCCTTGCTCCATTAATTTTTGAGTTAGAGCATTGGGTGGACATCCCTGGGGAACTAAAACCTGATGGTTATGTGGCTCCTCGTAAAAAATCTGGGGACAGGGGTTAACTTTAGCTAGAGACTGCTGTGCTACCACTGGTAGGAACATCCCTGGTAAACTAATCACGAATCCCCCACAAATAATTCCCAGAAAGTTCTTATTCATAGTTTATCCCTCACAAAAAAATTTATTCAGAGTACTGCACTCATAACCAATTATCTAACTTTGGATTTAGGTTCTTCATCTAACCAGAGAAACGCAAAAAGGTAAATTTAATCTGTCTTGAGGATGAATAGGAGCAAAATTTATTTGTTTTGTCCCCATTACAGATCAACATTGATTGGTAGAGTGATAGTGAAGGTTGTGCCCTTGCCCACTGTGCTTTCAACTTGAATCTGACCTTGGTGGTGTTTAACAATAGCTTGAGCAATTGCTAATCCCAATCCCGATCCGGTGGTGGTGTCTAAATCCGTCGTCCCCACTGTATGAGTACGTGCCGGATCTACCCGATAAAACCGATCAAACAATCTTGGTAGTGCCTCTGGGGGTATTCCCATCCCCGTGTCACTGACTTTAATTTGTAATTGGGCATGGGTGTAACGTCTGCCTGAAATCCAATTTACGCCTTCAATCCGTCCTAATTCCACATTCACCCTCCCATTAGGGGGAGTGTGTTGTAAGGCATTACTAATCAAATTAGTGAATAATCGCACTAGTTGATCCCAGTTGCCCATTAACGTAAACCAATTCTCAAGTAACTCCAGATTAATTTCTACCACCAGAGGATCAACTAAATCGAGGGCAAGGGTAATTTTCTTCTCCGTAGCCAATAGCTGCTGTTCCTCTAACACTTCCATTAACAAGGCATCTAGTGGACAAGTTGAAAATACCTCTTTGCCAGTGCCACTATCCTGTCTGGCTAAAAAGAGTAAGTCGTTAACTAACTTACCTAAACGCTGGGTGAGGCGTTCTACTACCCTTAACTGTTGTCGATAATGAGGAATATTAGTAGCTGCTAACTCCCCTGAGTCTAAATCAGCAAGGGCTACTTGCACATTTGTCTGAATCAGGGTGATAGGACTTCTTAACTCATGGGAAGCATCAGCAGTAAATTGTTTGAGCCGCTGGTATGACTCACCCACTGGTTCCATTGCCTTACCAGAAAGAAACCAGCCACTGGCAGCGACAGAAAGTACCATCAACACAGTTCCCAATGCTAAATCAAAAATCAACTGGCGACTAGGTTTGGTAACTTCAAACCAGGGGTGGCTTACACGGAGATATCCTAGTACTTGCCGTCCAACTTCTACCCGATGGGTAACTTGTCGTAGTAATATTGTTGACTCTCCCAGATCTCCCACACGCACTGTCTCCCCAGTACGGTTGATATGAATGGGAACATTTAGGGGCTCAAGGAGAGTTGACCAAAGTAATTCACCTGTCAGACTGAACCATTCTAGGTCAATGTGGTCATCTTCCACTGTGTCAGTATTGTTACGAAAACTAGCCTCTACATTGACCTGAAGTTTATCTGCTGTTGGCTCAATTACTAATGAACGCTCGACTACTTCTACTACATGATTTAAAGTATCGTCAATCCGTTCAATGAGTGTGCTGTGAACATATAAATACACTACACTGACAAATAGCAAAAGTAATACAGCGGTTACAGCAGTGTACCAGATAGCCAGACGACGACGGGTAGCTTGAAACATAGGTTATTAGCATGACCAGCAGCACTTCTTTTCCCCCAGGAGGGGTAAATGTTGACCCTGAATTTGTTTATGATGAGTTATTACCCGCTCCACATACCTGTCCAGGTTTAATTTACTATATTTAGTATTCTCCGGTTAAATCGGCAACATCTATCTGCCTTTAGGTAATTATGGCGAAATCTAAAAAAAGTGCTGCTGTTATCAATCTTAAAGATCCACAATACTATATCAACCGCGAGCTAAGCTGGTTGCAATTTAATAACAGAGTATTGCATGAAGCCTGTGACCCTCGAACACCCCTGTTAGAACGCCTGAAGTTTTTAGCTATTTTCTGCTCTAACTTAGATGAGTTCTTTATGGTGCGGGTTGCTGGCTTAAAGCAACAAGTGGAAGCCAAAGTTAGTCAGTTAACTCCCGATGGACGCACGCCCCAACAACAACTAAACGATATTCGCTTGCATTTGATTCCCCAAATCACAAAGCAGCATCAGCATTTCGAGCAAGTACTGCGTCCGATGCTAGCTAGTGATGGTATCCACATCCTAGATTATATAGATTTGAGTCAGGAACAACGAAATTATCTGGATAACTATTTCAAAGAACAGATATTTCCGGTGCTTACTCCTTTAGCTGTTGATCCTAGCCATCCTTTCCCCTACATTTCCAACCTCAGCTTGAATCTGGCAGTAATGGTCAAAAACCCAGATACGGAGGAAGAATTATTTGCTAGGGTCAAAGTCCCTAAAGTTTTACCCCGATTTTTGCCCCTGCCCTCGGAGTTAGGAATTCACAACAACGGACTACCTAGCTACTGGACAGGAGTACCCTTAGAACAAGCAATTGCCCACAATCTCCAGTCCCTATTTTCGGGGATGAATATCCTAGAATATCATCCCTTCCGCCTCACCCGTGATGCTGATTTGGAACTCGAAGAAGATGAGGCTGATGACCTATTACTGGCAATTGAACAGGAACTCCGTAAACGTCGCATTGGTGGAACTTCTGTGCGTCTGGAAATTCAACCTCAGACACCGGAAGCACTTCGTTCCCAGTTATTGGAGGATCTGGAACTAACTAAGGACGATGTTTATGAAGTCAGTGGTCTATTGGGACTCCGGGATTTAATGTATTTTATGGCCCTGCCATTGCCAGAACTCAAAGATCCCCCCCGACAGTCCGTAGTCCCTGTGCGGCTGCAACGGCTACGGGAACCCAGTGTTAACCCAGAGGTGATGGAGTTGGAGGAAGGTAAAGACTTTTTCGCTTTGATCAGGGAAAAGGATTTGCTAGTACACCATCCCTATCAATCCTTCACGGCCACAGTAGTGCGTTTTATTACCACTGCTGCCTACGACCCAAATGTGCTAGCAATTAAGATGACACTCTACCGCACTTCTGGGGATTCGCCAATTATTAATGCCCTAATTGCTGCTGCGGAAAACGGTAAGGAAGTATCAGTGGTGGTGGAGTTAAAAGCACGGTTTGATGAGGAGAATAACATCTACTGGGCGCGGCATCTAGAGAGAGTGGGAGTCCACGTAGTCTATGGATTAGTAGGGCTGAAAACCCATAGTAAAATAGTCTTAGTGGTACGGCGAGAAAAAGAACAGATGCGTCGCTACTTGCATATTGGCACTGGTAATTATAACCAGAAAACCGCACGGCTTTACACAGATTTAGGATTATTTAGTTGTCGTGAAGAATTGGGCGCAGATTTAACAGATGTATTTAATTTTTTGACAGGCTACTCTCGCAAAGGTTACTCCCTAGAAAATACCTATCGAGAATTGCTCGTCGCACCTGTGAATATGCGCGATCGCTTTCTAGCCTTAATCCACCGCGAAATTGACAATGTCCAAAATGGTTTTTCTGGGCGGATTGTGGCCAAAATGAACTCCTTAGTTGACCCGGAAATCATCGCCACACTATATGCTGCTTCCCGCGCTGGTGTACAAATTGATTTAATTATTCGGGGTATTTGCTGTTTACGCCCAGGTCTCAAAGATGTAAGCGAAAATATTCGTGTCATCAGCATTGTCGGTCGCTTTTTAGAACACTCCCGAATCTATTACTTCTATAACAACAGCCAAGAAGAAATATATATTGGCAGTGCTGACTGGATGTCCCGCAATCTAGATCGTCGGGTAGAAGTAATTACCCCCATCAAAGATCAAGATATTGGTAAAGATTTACAAGAAATTCTGGGAATTATGCTCGCCGATAACCGTCAAGCTTGGGAGTTACAGTCCGACGGTAGTTATATCCAAAGGCATCCTTGTGATAATTGTCCTGAGGCTAACTCCCAAAAGAACCTGATGTCCATGTCACTACGGTCAATAGATCTGCCCTCAAATTTGATTAACTCCAAAAAGATTTCTTTTAACCTCGATAATTAGGTATGATTATGCTGATAAGTTTGATTGAAGGTGCCGAATTGCCCTGATTCCAACTTATCAGCTACTTTCATGATCCTCTGTAAATATATGTAATAAGATTTACTTAAATGTATTTGCTGGCTCTATGCAATTAACAAGCATTTTTGCGGAAAATTTAAATTTTTCAAGAAGTTCTGCCATTATTTGGTGATGGGTGCAGCCAAATTATTCAACCGTAGGATAGATTAAATACTAACACTTATTTTGATAGACTTTAAAAGCTAGAGTAAACAGTTCTTTGTTCCCTGGAATGTTAATGCTGTCTTATGAGCCGTATAATTTACGGGTTCTCGTGGTGGACGATCACGAACTAACTCGCCTAACCTTGAAATTAGCTCTTTCTTCTCAAGAAAACATTCAAGTAGTTGGTTTAGCTTGTAATGGACAAGAAGCTATAGAAATGGTTAAGAACCGTCACCCTGATGTGATTGTTCTGGATTTGCAAATGCCTGTTATGGATGGTTGGAGTGCATCTAATTATATTAAGGCAATGTCTCCGAAAACTCAAATTCTGGGCTATTCCTCTGTAGAAGAAGCACATTTTGGTAAGACACTGGCTACGTCCAACTTTGATCATCTTTCCCACAAAGATATACCGATAACTGAACTTATTAGCTTAGTCAAACAGTTAGGACAGCGCGCTGTGGAGGGAGTAATTACAGGATAGATTAGGTCAGACCAAATCTTTCTTGAAGTATGCAAGTACTAAGCATCCTGAGCAGAACTGAATCGATAATCCCTCGTTGACTGGCATCTAGTGTAGGTATTTTATCTAGTAGCCTGACTATTGCCGCCTGGTTATAAAAAGGAACATCAGACATACTGGCACTTCGCAGGGTGTCTTGGATGAGTTGTTGCAATGCTGCCTGGGGTTTCAATGTTGAAGGTGGAGCGAGAAACGGATGTTTCTGACGGCGATACACTGTATCTGTAAGGAAAGGCTTGGCTGCTTCCCGCAAGATATATTTTTCTGTAATGCCGCTAATTTTGAGATTAACGGGTATATTTCGCACTAATTCTACAACTTGATGATCTAAAAATGGCAGCCTGCCTTCAATAGAATGTGCCATTTCTACCCCATCACCTAACATCCGCAACAGGAAATTCACTAAACTAGTTTTCGACCACAAATAGAGAGATTGATTCACAGGTTCTCTACCTTGAAGCTGACCTTTCACATCTATTTGATTGAAAAATAGGCGATACACATCCCGATTTTGGAGTTGGATCATTGATTCTGGGGAATAATAGGGTAGAGACACCAGATGTATCTGTGACAATGCCTGCATCCAAGATGGAATGAAGCCTAACAGCTTTTGCACCGTATCTAAGTTGGGACTTACTTCATTTTCAGCTACTAAGAAACCTGCCGATACTTGATTAGTACGTTTTAATTCTGCTAACAAAAGTTGAATATTTTCTTCAGTTTCACCTATTTGATGGTAGAGTACCTTATCCTGACGGAAATGTACATAGCCACCAAAAATTTCATCTGCACCTTCTCCAGTCAAAACAACTTTATAACCTGCATCTCTAGCAGCACGACTTAAGAGATACTTGGCAGTTGTATGAGCATTTATGCTTAATCTTTCGCAATGCCAAGTTGCATCGGCAAAATTATCAGCTAGGTCAGCTTGATTGAGTGGAATAACCTGAATTTGAGCACCGACATAAGCCGCTGTTTCCAAGGCAATGGTGGCTTCATCATATACTGCATCCTCGAAGGCAATAGTAAATACTTGAATAGGTTCAGAGCTATGGGTTGCAGCCATTCCTAATACGGCAGATGAATCTAGTCCCCCACTCAAATAACAGCCCACAGGGACATCAGCTCTTAAACGTAACTGGATTGCTTCATCTAATTTAGAGCGGAGTTGTTGAATATAATCATCTGGAGTTGTCTCGGTCCAGGAATCATCAAATCTAGGGTAATCAAAATCCCAGTAGCGGTGCAGGCGGATTCCTGCAGAAGATGCTAACAGGAAATAACCCGGTGGAACTTGATTTACATTCGCATATAAAGTTTCATCTGGTCCCAACACTCCCCAGCTATCCTGCCACCAATGTTCCCGGTCCCAATAAGCAGGTACACCAGCCGCAAACAAGGCTTTAACTTCTGAAGCTAGATACAGAGTATGATTATAAACACTGTAATATAGAGGCTTAATTCCAAAGCGATCGCGTGCTGCAAATAATACTTCATTGCGCTGATCCCAAATTATAAAAGCAAATTCGCCTCGGAGATGGTGTAGGCATTGTGTGCCGAATTGGGCATATAAATGGAGAGCAATTTCAGTGTCGCTGTTAGTCCGGAATTGATAACCATATCCTTTTAAATCTTGCTGTATCTGCTCAAAACCATAAAATTCAGCGTTGGCAATAATATGTAAAGATTCGTCTTGGTTAGCAATGGGTTGATCACCAGTAATTAAGTCAATAATGCTGAGTCTTCTGTGTCCTAAAGCCACACGACCATCTGGGGAAATCCAAATTTTTTGCCCATCGGGTCCCCGATGCTTTAAGCAGTCCAACCCTAATTTCAAGAATGACTCAGAAATCGGTTTCTGGGTCGAAAATAAAGCCACTATGCCACACATAAACTTAAACTATTTACTTTTATATGTGCACAATTATAGATGCCACTGATTTAACTCCATCATCCCCAAGGATAAATTCTATTGTCTTAATTTACTTCTTTAGTGTGTCTATCCAAGGAACGATGATCCGCAATCTGACTTTTCCCACTAAGTCGTGAAACCTAGATATAATAAGGATTTTAGAGTAAAGATTTATTATCAACAAGCAACATTTAATGAGAATCATTAACAAGAGAATAGGACTTTGGATCGGGGGTTATGGTAGGTGGCGGCTATGCCAACGCTAGAATAAAAAGATAACGGGAAAAATGAGGGGTATTTAGAAACAGTGGATTATTTCATCATCCCCTAGCAGTTATAAGATAAGGTAAAAAACTTCAGGATCTCATACCCATAATGTATGCTATCTTTTCAATTTTTAATAACCCTTCGCGTTCTATTTGATAGGCAATAAAAGGAGCTTTTCTTCGTAAATAATCAAACGGATACTCCTTTTGACAGTAAGGCATTAACCAATCAAGTCTCCCCTGGACGCAATTATCATCTTTGTTAAATTTTAGTCTTTCAATTGTAGAAATTACTCTCCCTTTTAAGGGTTCTAACAGATGGGGATTAGGCTGAATGAGCAAAGAAGGAAAATCTAAAATAAAACAATCTAATGATGGTAGCGCGAAAGGGTCTATAACATCTAGAAAGTCTCGCTTTCTAGCATTCAACTTCAAGCAAGCAAGGCGAAAATTATTCCATTCATAAGCCAATTTTGGTTCCTCAGATTTAGGGATGAAATGATCCACTGTTGGACTTCCTTCTGTTCTAGGAATCCATTGAGCAGAGTACGCGCATACTCGACCATATACTTGATATAAATCATCCAATGATTCTCGCCAATAATCTCGATTATTCCAAGTTTTAGGCTGAGGCACTTTATTTAAGAAATTCACACCTTTTGTTCTTACTTTTACTTCAAAATCAGCAGGTTCAGGCTGAAGTTGGACGGGAATCACAAATCTACTCCCTGTTGTTCTGCAAAATATACCCACCTAGGCCAGAACTGATCATCTTCTGATAGATACTTTGCTAAATCCTTTGATACTCTTGCCACGTCCTCCGAGTTTGGGTTATCTGACATTTGCAAAGCTTTTGCCGCTTCTATCACCTTTTCTCCATCCAAAGAACGGGGCTGACGCAATTTAAAAACATCTGACATTAGCCAGGAGTCTATGATACCTTGACGAATGAAGGGGAGTTCTTGAATTTCGACTTCATTACCTGATAAGTCACTTTTCACTAAATCTAATTTAAATAACTTATCAATTTTTTCATCAAATCTAGACTCAACAGATGCCATAACTAGAGGTGAATGGGTAGCTATCATGATTTGCACCTGTAAATCAGAAGCTAAATCATCTCTGACATCTAATAAAGCAGGGAGAATCACTCTTTGCCATTGGGGGTGAAGATGTGCTTCTAACTCGTCAACCAAAATAACCATTCTCTTTTGTGGCTTTTTACGGATAAGTGCTGATTGAATTTTATGTTCTTCCCAAGCCCAAACTATGAGATATGCCATTGTAATAATACGTTGCACACCTGCGGAAGCATGAATAATGGGAACAGTTCCATAAGGATGTTCTATCGTCGGAATTTCTCTAGCATCAAATGGTAGTCTAACAGATTCTCCTGGTTTCAAAGTTCCTAAATCACCCTCCGACGGAGGAGATAGGCGTTCTAATACTTTTACTAAGGTGTCAAAAGGATATTTATCAGGTTTACTTTGCCATTGAATCCAGTCTTGTAGTAATCCATTAATAAAAGTATTACCTCCTTTATCTTTTCGACCATTCCACACTTCATCTTTGGTAAAAGTAAAAGGATGTGGCAATCTAACGGAGGACTGCTTTGCAGTATCCCATACGGCAAAGGAACCGTCTACTCTGGCATAAATTACCAGACCGGAAATAGTCAAACGATTGTTAATTTTCTCCCATCTCTGAAGCTGCCAATCATAGGAAATGGTCTTTTGATCAGATTCCAAATCTCCAGACATTTTAAAGATAATCTTAGGTTCTTCATCACTGAGATTTTGCATTGGGTATGCTGGTAAATTTGCCCAATGTCCAGTTAGAGCGTACCAAGCACACTCCAGCAAAAAGGTTTTCCCTAATCCGTTGTCTCCAGTGATTACACTTAATCTATATGCTGGTTTAAAACAAAGCTTTCTAGCTGCCCCTACCCCTTGAATTTCTAAATAAGTTAGATTCCCTTCTTCCCTTGGAATATCTGGTGGTTGGCCAATAACAGTTTTTAACTCTCCCCAAGAAACTACTTGTTCTTGAAAAAGATTATTAATATTTTTAGGGATAGTTATATCAAAAAATCACTAATTTCTTGTTCATTTAACAAGAAATCTTGTTTAAATATTTGAATAATATCTTTTGGTGTTGTCTTTGTTATCCATTCTTTTTCCCGATATAACCACACAGCTAAATGGAAAGCAGGAATAGGTTGATTGTTATGGTTATTATATATATTTTTTAATATATCAATGTAATTATCTTTCCATCCCCATAGGTTCTCAATTGGATTATTGAATAATTTTTTTGTATCAGTATTTGTTTTAAGATATTTCAAATAAACAGATGGATTTTGCCATCTATCTCGTTCCTCCAATGTTCGGAAACAGCTATAAAAAAATGCTGATTCTTTATAAGGTTTATAGTATTTTTCGATAAATTCTCTAATTGCCGAATATAAGTCTATTTCCCGAGTATTACCTACTGGTAATCTCAATTGCTTGCATTTTAAAAAAATAATTCCCCAAAAAGAACCTACATCTTTTAAAGGTTCAAGAGACTTTTTCATTTGTTCGGCACTGAGGAACATTACCTTATCCTGCAGACTGTTTTCTAATCTAAAAAATTCTGTCACATTCTTTCACGAGATGCTGAAGCGCAAGACACCTGGTAAACTTGAATTCAACTTACTCAGGGTAGCAGTGTAACGTGGGACATTTTAGGACGGTTATTGCCAGTCGAGAACGTCTGTAACCGCTCTATGGGTAGAGGGGATAAAACCCTTGCTGTATAGGCTGTCCCGACTTAAGTTGGTACCCCTTACTCATTTACATATCATAATACAAGTAACCATAAAGTAAACTACTCACACTGACCTAACGGTACAGTGTAGGCTTTGAGCAGATCTTGAGAGTTAGCACTGAGAACTTGACCGGGCTGCTTTAGATTTAATACCCGTGAATGACATTGCCCTGAATTCAGAAACCCTACCTGTTTAAGGGATACAAGTTTTAGCTTCCAGTGGCAATTATCAACCCGCACAACCCATTCTCCGAAATACCGCGCCAATTATGTAACTCAATTTAGACAACTGAACAGAAAAAATCACCCCATAAGCATTATGTACCCGAAGTGGAAAAGGCAGATACAACTGGACGATTTCTCGTCGCGCTGCATGAGGTTGGACCTTACGTTGGGATGATTTTCTATTTTGAATTCCCTTAAGAGGTTGCCCTAATTACCGCCTCAGCTATGCTTTGATTCCCATCCTTAGCTATGGGTTGAGTTTGCCGTGGGGGTTGGGGTGGATGGTGGAGGAAGTCCCAAGTTTCTTGAAAAAGCTCATTGGGGGCGAGGATTTGGTGATGGTTGTAGTTGGTGATGCCATCCAGGAGGAAAGCTGCTTCCGCAAAGTCATCGCGGGGGATTGTCACAATAGGTACGTCTAGTTTTGTAGCTTCTGCGAAGGTGCCATAACCAGGTTTGGATACAACCCGCCCGCAAAGGGGCATAAAGTCCACAGGTCGATATTGACGCTCACTCACTTTGACTAGGTTAGGTAAATCTGGTGCCGATAGCTCAAAAACGATGAATTGCCAATCGGGGAATTGCAGTACATTGGTGTAGGGAAGTTGTTGTAAACCTAGACCACCAAATGTGAGTAAAACGGTTTTTTCCCGTGGTGCTGTGATCCCCCACTTACTGCGTAATTTTTCCGGGGCAAACTTGGGAGAACCACCGACTAAGCCGACATCTGTAATTTGGGAGAAGGCTGGCATCGGTTCGTGGAAGGGGAGACGAAATAAGCGATCGCTCTTGGTGTACCATCCACTAATCCAATCAGCAATTTCGGTAAATTCCCCTCCCCAGGGGCGGTAGATAAAGTCCCAACCAAAATTACTCATCATCCAGCAAGGAACCCCCACAGCTTGAGCAAAGCCAGCAGCGAGGAAGGGGATATCTGCCAAGATTAAATCCACCCGGTTTTGGCGGATGAAATTAACTTCTGAGGCAATGAGGGAGTTTTGATTTTTTTGAATTTCCCTTAGTTTGGCTAGGGTTGCAGCTTTGTCCATTGTCACACTATCCGCTTGCACTACACCTAGATCAAATGCCCTTGGTCGGTGGATAAAGTCCCCTTCTATGTAGCATTCTAGTAACCATCTAGGTGCAGTGGTGACGAAAATTAGTAGGACTTCTGGACACAACTGTTGAATTGTTGCAGCTACAGATGCCATGCGGGTGGTATGGCCAAAGCCGTGATTGGTAATAGCTATGTATAAGATGGGACGGTTCATTATGAGGTCTTTATAGCTGGGTTTTGTCTTTATCTAGTGGTTCCATAGTAGACCGATTTTTAGCCACTACTCCACCTAAAGCACAGAGACTAGCTGGATTCATGGCAGCCGTTCCCGTCAGTTTGCAGGGTAAGCGCATCTAATTCAAAAAACCCTGCTGCCCAAATTAAAATGAAAAGTAAACGATAAAATTCGGTACATCTGAACCTGGTAGCAGAATACAAGCCGTTTCCGAATTGGCTTTACGAGTGGTAAAATTAACAAATAAATAGTTATTCAAAGAAATTTGAGCTATGGCTATATAGAGATGTTGTCCATTAGGAGGAGTATCTATTAAAAAAGCATCTCCCAGATTGATGGTGATGCTACACCAAGTTATTCGCGCCGAGGTAGCCCCTAGATTCATCTATGGGGATAAGGCGCAGGCGAATTTATTCGCCGTCAAGTTTCTTTTTGGTTTTGAATGTACATTTGAATTGTGTCTAATG
>Ga0116227_10010557_pt1 | contig 16044 bp, 8 predicted proteins | sample S1TSphgellanicum_FD_89693 | JGI IMG/M metagenome (GOLD analysis project Ga0116227, IMG submission 89693) | Host-associated microbial communities from peat moss isolated from Minnesota, USA - S1T2_Fb - Sphagnum magellanicum MG | ecosystem: Host-associated > Plants > Peat moss > Unclassified... | reverse complement strand
AAACTTTTTTAAGGTGTAAAACCTGCTAATCGAAAATTTGTGATTTTTTTTTTGCCTAAAAAAAGGTGGGAAATTTTTTTTTTTTTTTTTTTTTTTTTTTTCCTTTCTAGTTTTTATTCGACTAATTTTTCTAACTTTTTGCGGGAAAAAAAATCGCCAATTTTTCGATATCACAAAATTGAAAAAGAAAAAAATTGCTACAGAAAGAAACTGTCTTTGGGGGTATTTAATCTGGCTAATTTTAAATTCTCTGATTTTTGGGACAATTTTTGTCAATTTTTGGAAATAATAATAATAATAATTCGGAAAAGTTTGGAAATTCTTGTCTTTATAGTGTAAATTCAATTGTTTCGCTAACTTTTGGCAAAGAAAAAACTCGCCAAAATTTTTGATATCACAAAATGCGAAGAAAAAGAAAAAAAACCCTGATCTAGATATAGGCTAACGGCACCCATATTTGGTGGCGAAATTAGCGGGGAGCGAATTTGGCTAACTAAATTTAGCGAGCGCCATAGACGTGATTTAAGCAAGGAGAGTGGATTAGTTAAGTTCTTAATTAAACAAAATTAGCTCTAATTAATCTTCCTAGCCTCGTCTCTCTCCTTTTGAAACCTGGCACACACAGAGCAGCAGCAGCAGCGAGCGCTACTCGATTGCTGCACTGCAAAGGCGGAGATGGAAATGGAACCCCGGGAGACGTCGCCAAAGACCGTGCTGATACACGAGGTTCGTTTCCATGTTCCCTTCGGATTTTGCCGGTTTCTTTTTCAGCTTATTATGTGGGTTTTTCGTAGTAGTCGTAGTAGTAGTATTACTCTGCCGACGTTTCTTTCCGCTTATCATTCTTTCTGTCGTTGTGTTTTTCTACTGAGCTTGCTTGGTTTTCCTTTGTGGCTGGAAACCAGCTTTGCTGTGAATTTCTTTGGTGTGTCATATGAAGTCATATGTGTGAGAGCTTCGTTCTGTGAATATTGTGATTCGATGATTTTCGGTGGAATTATGTGTTCTTGAGAAGCTGAACTATGGTTTCTTTTTGTGAGACTCTTTTGTCTGATAAAAAACGTCGCTGACCGCGCTCTGGACTAGTTTCTCTCTGTCTCGGAATGCGTCTTTGCTGCAACCAATATTATGCAGTCCCCGGGTAATCGTCAAGCCGCTCTTCTCCGACAATCACTTCGCGTCGGGTTATGGACGGACTTGCGAGATGTACTACATGAAAAACAATGCTGAAAGAGCAGGCTTCTTCTCTATGTTCAAAGTTTAGGATTGATGCAGGGGAAGAGGTTGAACAAGATAGCTAGAGTAACAAGGAGCCGTGCAGTAAGATTCGTCGCGAATAGCTAGACAAGCGTCATCGGTCTCTCTAAAACCTATGCTGAACAAGAGTGTCGAGTGCCTGCGAGGATTCACGATTCACTCGCTTATATTGTGAACTACGGCACGGCCGATCGTGGCCGACGTTTTCATGGCTTCTCTTTTTCGCAGAGATTGGGGTCACTATTATTCGAGGAATCTGATGCTTCGCCTCCAGAGCCGCTGGCAGATCCGAAGTCGGCCGGAGACAAATTTTGGAGCTGGAATAGTATCGCGAAAAAGGCGAAGGCGGTCCTTCTAGACGATGGCATCTCCACTGAAATCCCGGCGGAGGATGAGATCAAGTCTGCTGCTTCTCATGAACCCCGCTCGCTGCAGGTCTGTTTGTCTCATGACCTTTATAAGTAGAAGCACAATATTCCTTCCTTACTGAGATCCTTAAAAGAAGAATCAATTTTCTTAGTCCTTTTTTCTAAAACTGCTTCTGTTAGGAATTGCACAATATTCCTTGCTGAGATCCTTAAATCTAGTTTCATATCTAAATTGCTGCTTAATTTGGATAAATTTTGTTGCAGAAAGGGGAGCAGGTGGAGATAGCAAAATGCGAGAAGGAGTCACCAGCTGTGTTGCAGAAGGGGTTGGATGTCATTGTTTCATCCTTCTCTCGCATTGGTAACACTGTTGGTCTTGCTATTGAGGTAGGTGTGTCTTCTGCTGATTTCACATTCTATGATTGCGCTGCAGTTATAAATATTTGCCTGGATGGGAAACCCTAGGAAAATGTACTAGCTTCTTTGTCAGCATGCATTCAGATGAAGATCTTTTGAGTGAGCATTTCCGAAGGAGAGAACTTCACAATTATTATGAAGCTTTTTTCTGTCAACTATCCAGACTATATACTGAAAACCCAACCAACTTAGGTTTTCCCCACAGACCTTTAATATTGTTAACAAAAATTTGCAGTTCAGGTAATTGATTGATCACTAACTAAACAAGGACTAATTGCAATTTGAGAAAAAACTGTTGGTTTTATTTTCACAACTTACTGCTAAACCTGAAGCCTCAACCCAAGAAGCAAGGTTGGATGCTTGACATAAAGAACAATGGCATGTAAGCCGAAGACTTTGTGAATCTGATATTTGCTTTGCAATTGACAATGGTGCAGGGGGGCCTAAACATTGTGGAATCAAGAGGCACAGGAATTTTGTCAGGAGAGATCACTACTACAGCTCCCAAGAAGAGCCTCTCACCAGGGAAAAAGTCACCATCAGCTAATTTACAGAAGGAGAAAATCCAACCAGGATTTAACAATGCTTTACAGCTAAAGGCATCCCGTGATGTATGTTGGTGGAGCATCCCACATTGATTTGCTTGCCTCTGATGTCTTTGCCAAAATATTTTGCTCCTTTACCAATACCTTGGCCCTCAAGCATGAAGGTGCAGTGGGTGTGTCAACACCACATCCTTCTTCAAATAGACTACATGTCAATCTGAAAATGGTCCTCAAATATGAAGATGTACAGCGACTGTCAACATGCTATACCAGTTGCTGCACTGTAAGTGGTACTCACTTACTGCAATTTGTGGATTGCTGCTGTGCAGGTTGCCATGGCCATGGCCTCGAGGGCAAAGATGCTCCTACGGGAGCTCAAGAGAGTGAAAGGTGATTTGGCATTTGTGGGTAACCACTGTTCCCAGCTGGAGGAAGAAAACAAGAGACTCCGTGAGAGCATGGTCAAGGGCGTGAGACCAGATGAAGATGACTTGGTGAGTCTGGCTAGACTGTGGTTGCCCTTTTTATTGCACAATTCTAGGCTCTTAGTAACCACTGGGTTCCCAGTTCTCAGTGTTGTGTCACTTCTATCTGTATGACACATGGTACATTTATTAAAATGAGAAACTCTGTTATGACTGATTTGCAGGTTAGACTTCAACTTGAAACTTTGCTGAAAGAAAAATCACGCCTGCAGCAAGAGAATGCACAATATTCTCGGGAGAATCAGTTCTTGCATGAAGTTGTAGAATACCACCAGGTAGCTCTCAATAGACTCAGCTCTGAACCTGGGGAACATGAAATGGAGGGTCAAGATGGAGAATTCTTTGACTCACAACCTGCATCATATGGGGGGGCATCGTATGCTCGTGAAACGGAACACCCATTAAGCACAAAGACCAACTCATCACCTTGTGAGTTAAGCAGCCTGTGCTGACTTATTCTCTCCCCTCTATGTTCTTCCCTTCCAACTGGCCAGCAAAGAGTGTGCCCTGGTATTCATTGAATTTTCACCTCCTGCTGACCATGAATTGTAGCTACTTGCTGACCATGAATCCTCTGAGCTCCAATTGTCACCCACAATTGTCACTATTTCCAGTGACCCCCAAGGTTGGGCAATCATATCCTTGAGCAGTTTCCATTCTAGGAGCGACATCTACTTTTTGGAAACCATCCAGACAAGCTAACTGGTGATTGCAGCATTTCCATAGCGCCCAAAGTGAGTGGTGGAATGCAAACAGGTGAAGGTTCCTATTGGAAGCATCTTTGTCTTGCATTAGACTTAGGAGACTAAGTACCAGAATGTGGCTGCTATGTCAATTTTTTGTTGAGTATAGAAAAGCTAGGTTCATCATTTCATCAGGATGCTTTCTTTGCCACCAGCAGCACCATATCCAAGTTATGGTTTTTGATTGAATGATTCCTTGAAATTGTACATTACTTATTGTTTCTAGGATATTTTATATTCATCAATTAAATTTCACATACATGTACATATGGAAAAAATCTGTTTCTTAGTTCAATTCCAGTTCCCTAGCTTAATGATGGTTAGCTCAGTTGCTTCATTTACTACCTACCTACCTACCTTACTAACAACCCACAAGCTAACTTGTGGTAGCTTATGGGTTGTTAGTAGGTAGTAGGAAAAATAGACCTATGTATAAACCATCTACTTACTTAGCTTAGTTGTTGCTTATTTTCCTATCCGTTTACATGTATATATATGTAGGTCATGTTTCTTATAGAATGGTGAGACCAGAGGCAGGCTCAAGTCTGTTCAAGGCAGTTCCAACATTTGAGAGTTGGTATATTATGGATATCTATCTATAAAGGAAGGTAGTTTGCTTGTTTTGTTTGTCACATTGAGATCTCTTAAACCATGGTGCCTCTTGTAGTGCTCTTGATATTGTGGGAAAGCCCTTGATGAGTAGGGGTCACAATAGAATGAATATCAATCCACTAGGATTTTTGCAGGTAATCTTAATCATTTATTCAAAGGGTGAAATGTGGTTTTTTTCTTTATTTTTAGGTCTATCCGATTGTGTAGCCCTTATATGTGTTAGAACTATTTATGCTAACACTTAATTAGTTTTGAAATGAAAATCCTCATGGGTAAATTACATGGTGCCAACTTGTGCATTGTTTGCCTTTTTCATAATAACTGAATAGTTGTGAGCGACCTTGGGGGATTAGTAAAAGAAACCATGTGCATCGATGATCTTGTAAGAATCTAGTGAACAACAATATGAAATAATAGATCTGTGAAAGAGTGAAAGGTGTTTGAAGGGAGGACTATGATGTGTCAAATACGTCATATGGGTTGTGCAATGTGGGTGATGGAAAGTTGATGTATGATATTTGCAACATCCATTGTCTTAGTTTTAAGCACATTATGATGGTTGGATATGTTAATGCTTAAAATTTAAACCATTGAATGGAAATTAAAGCATTTGTCTTCTTTAGTCCGTTAGCTGTTTTTGTCACTTTGTATGCATGGAAGAACATGTTTTTAACTTATTTTTGTCATTTTGTAATCATGGTTGCACAATAAAAAGATGAATTACAAACCTTTTAGTTTGTTATTATAAAGGTGGCAAGGCACAATCAAGGGGAAGGATGGATGTCGAATAATTAACACATGTGAAGGTTCAAACAAACATGAACATCAAACATGGAAGTAGATCACACACCAAGCCTTTTGCATTAGTGGTTTCACTTTGTGCCATCTGTATAACGGGGTTGGGAAATTTTGAACTATTTGCATTTATTATAATTATTGTTTTCAACATCCACAATTTAACATATTTATATAGGTGTGAATGTTATTGGATAAGTTACATGAGTTGCAATGTATGCAACTTGCATATGAAACTATATATATGTGTAATTCAATTATAATTATTGTTCAATTTTAATGCAATTAATTTGTAATTACCATAGTAATGTCATGCCAATGGTATTTTTTGTTGATTCATCAAAATCTAACATATGACACTATGGGGATTTTTTGGTGAATTTTTGAAATATTAAATTTCGCTATCCATTGTGATTGTTCGTTTTATATGGTTTTAAATTGTGACACATTACATAATTGAAAATTAAAAATTAATTAAAATTTGAAAAATAAATAACTAAAAACAAACATCTAATTAAGTAGTTAGGTAGGTCAACACATAAGCAGAGGTAAAGTAAAATTAAATAGGTAGATAAAAATAAATAAGTAAATACAATTAAATACTATCAATTTATTAATTGTATTATTACCAAATTCATGTAGGACATATTTACATACTTAAATTACATACCTATTTAATTACTTGGGTAGGTAAGTAAGTAGAAAAGTAGAAGGGTAAGTGAACAAAAGAATAGGCATACAAATATTTTTATTTCATTTTATGTTTTTTTTAGGATTAAAGTTTTTTGAGTTCATCTCAAATTGGCACATGTAGTCAAATGTGAACACACAAGAAAACATATTTTTACATAGTTTGTGAGATGAGATTTAAGGATAAAACATATAGGTTTAGTTGCACATTAATTGCAAATTAGGTTATAATTGAAAAACATTTTCCCACATTCTTTATTTTTATTTTTTATTTTTAATTATATAACTAAATAGATAATTATTTGATAATTATATATGTGAATTAATTATCAATATTTAATTATCTGAAAATAGTCATTTGCATTAGTTTCTTGAATTAATCAATTTAATTTTTAAATAATTATTTAATTATAATATCTAATTAATTATTTGAACTATATATTTTTAATAATAAATCTAATTTGAAATGTTGGTTAGTTATTTAATTATTCATAAATTAATCATTTAATTCAATTAATAAAATAATTTTTTGAATTAGATTGATTAATTCAGATTAAATATTGAATATTAATTAATATGCAATAGTTAGTAATTTATTTAGAAATTAATTCCTTATTAAATATTAAGGATTAAAATTCATTTGAAGTTATTAACTTATTAATAGTTGAACAAAAATCACAAAATAGTGGAATATTATATTTTTATATAGTGACAACATAGTGGCAAAACTAATTGTATCAATGGGAATAATAGTTGATAACTAGTTGTAATTGTTATATTATTGGGCAATGGAAATGTGCACACGTGGCATAACTGTATGTGTTGATGTCATACACTTATTGCAATGTAATTGTTAATTGAATGTTACATTTATACTAGTTGTAATCCAATTGCCACATGCAATGTGCAACTTGCCAAAAAATCAAACATGATTTACTATGTTTGTATGGACAATGTGTACATTACAACATAAAAATGTCCCATTTGAAATTAAATTACAACAACAATACAATTCCTTGATTTTTTTATTTGACATTTTATTTATTAATTACTTGTATTTCCATGCTCTAATTGTATTATAATTTTATATTAGTTATTTTGAAGCTTTAGTTGGAAGGCAATGTGATTGCAACTGCCATGATTTCTCATAATGATTGTTTAACAATCCCTTTCCTAAGGTGAAGCGCCAATAATGGGAGTCCTTATCGAGAATTATTTGAGAGGTTAAGTCTTGATAGAAGATTATACTTTCATTACTTGGTTTCATATATCATCTTGAACCACTATGACTTGGATTTGCTACCTAAGTAGCATGTATTGTTTTGAGATTAGAAATTTATTATTGTTTAAGGTAACTACAAAGATTATGGCCTTGTGGTGTTCAAAGTTGTGGAAGCAAAATATGGGGCCAAGAAACAATGAATGCATAGTGTAATGAACATTTATTGGAAGAGGATGTAGTAGTAAAATGCAAACAATAGTAAAGTTGAAATTGGATTTGAAGGTGGTCTAACAAAGTAATATAGTGTGTGCATTCAATTGTCTTGAAATTTCTCTAGCTTGCAATGTATCCATGATATCCCAATGCTTGTATTGTTTGTTCCTTTAAAGATGCATGAACACATGAACCATGAACCATCTTTTTGCTTTTAGGAAAGATACTTTAATATCTAATTGACATCCAAATTCCAAATATGGTTTAATTGATAATTGTGTAGAAAAATTCCTTGTGTGAAGATTAGATGGTATGAATAATTTTTTAAATGGGATATTTAGAGATTTTTTCAACATGTTTTGGCATTGAGTAAGCCACAAAAGTTATGATAAAATGTTTGAGTATCCACATTCTACTAACTCATTTGTTCCAACTTGTGACAAAGACTTACATTTGCACTTTGGAATCTTACATTCAATGGAAAGGAGGATTGCAATATGTGTATCATTCAATACTAGTACATTATAATGATTTTGGATGTTTAATGGAAACTACATGGACTTCACATGAAGAAAATCAAATTAAAGGACTTCCATTAGAATAGGTTCTTGATGCTTATAGATGTAAGAATTGATGTATTGACTTTTCATTGAATTATTTGGTACAAACTTGAAGTTCAAGTTTTCTTTATGGAAATGTTTTTCACTAATTTGGAGACATCTTAGATTATGATGACAAGTATGTGATGCCTTTAACAATTTGGAATGATTAAATTTTCTTTTGTGATGAACAATGTAAGTATCAAATTGTTGCATTCCATGAATAAAAGATTTATTCAACAAATCAAGTTGCTTCAAAGTTTTGATCTTGCGTACAAACCCTTGTTGAGTTTTTGGAAAACAAATATATATGGATCCCTTATTAGCATGAGTTCAACACCGAAGATGGTTTCAATGTGGTGAATCCTTATTTGTTTGATGAGTACATTACATTACTAGCAAGTAAAAAGAAATTGATGTTTATAAGCATCAATTGCTTTAACCTTCACTTTATGGATAACATGATATGTGATGCGACTTGTAAGGTACAGTCCTTTAGTTGATGAGAAACAAAAAACATACATACATCTTGTGTTTTGTGGAATTTCAACCTCAACATAGTGATCAATAGATAAATGTTCACCATTTCATCTATGACATACTTTCAACATTATAATCAATGAAGTATCTTGTATTTCACCTTGTCAATTCACAACCATTTGAAATTTTTGTGTTATTGTTTGTGTTGTCATCCTATATCATAGGTTCAAGTGAATTGAATAATTAAGTTTTTGTTTGCCCTCATTTCTTTTGCTTAGATGCAAGTGACATAAAAATCATTATGGTGGATTCAATCAACAAAAAATGCCACAATGGTATAAAATAGTGAATTTTTACTATTTACCATACCTTGATTTCACACGTCTATAAACATTACTTGTTTTGTGGTTTCAATTCCATTTTTAGTCAAGGGTTAAAGGTTTTTTATAAGAATAAAATATTGGTATAGGTTACATTCCTTATCTAATTATACATCTTGGGACCTTTCCAACATATTGTTGATTCAAATACATGATGAAGTTGTAGGTTTAGGATGTCTTATTAATTATGTGATCAATATGATTTTTTGGTGCATCTAGTTGTGAAGTACAAATCGCATGAATTTGATTAATGAAAGCATTTGATGTTTCATGTAAATTTTATGGTTTGTACATTTAATTGATTTTGAAATGGGGGCATGGCAAATCAATAGGATGGTGAGTAGCAAGGGGATGTAAAACTTGCCATAGTGTGTGGTCAGGACAACAAGATGAAAGGAGCTTTAATGGAAGGAAGTGGCTACATATAAAAAAAGAGCATTTCAACATGTGTTTTCAAACATTTTTGTAGCTTTGCAAACAATGTTGTGTAGAAAAAATCATATGTCAAAGTACAAATTTAGGTGCCAAAATATTTCGATTGTGCAAACTAACTTTGTCAACTGTTGGAGATGTGAAACAAAAAAAAAAAAGTGTTATGAAAGGCCTTAAATCACATGGTGTTGGTTGCAATTACACCAATTCAATTGAGCAAGGTAAAAGATTTGAATGCCAACAATGACATTGTTAGAAATATCAAGCTTCAGGCTACAAAGTGTCAAGGTGGTTCAAACCATACACCAATTGGCTACAAAGCATGCAACATTAAGCATGCATTTAAACAATTGCACAAAGATCACAACAACTACATGACACATCCCTTCCTATATTCATTCATTTGGAAATGATAAGGCTTTACATGTTATGTGCCATTTCATATTCGTGTTATGTATATTGAAAGGATAAAATGTTGGGGAAAAAACTTGGGAATATAATGGTATTTATAATCACATGAAAATGTTTAAAAATAGATGGCATGGGCCCATTTGGAATGGGAAGGAAAAAATTGGGGAAATGGGCATAGTCAAAAGAAGAAAGAAAAGATGGGGAATAAGATATGGAAGGGGGGAGGGGTTACAAGATAAGGAAAGAGGAGGGGTGAGAAGGAAAATAAAAATAAAAATTGACAATTGTTTATGAAACAAAATTATCAAATAGGTGAAATGAAATGCATGGATGAACATTGAAAATTTGGATCAATATGAAGTTCTAGATTGAATTGAACACATATGAATTGGTGTTAACCTTAATAACACATATCAACCATATGACATGTGGACAACATTTATAACGTCTATTGCATGAAAAAAAAAAGATGGATGACAATGAAATTCACACTATTGACTAAGTTAACAATGTGAATGATGGAAAATATCTCATGAATGATATCTACTAGGGTTTTTTTTTAAGTTATTGAAAATAGGTGATTTGAATAATCAATATGTTTAAATTTTTTAAAAACTATTTGGCTCATTTTAAGTCTAATTATCTTTGTTGGTGTTGTCTTTATCTCATATGAATATGGAATTCATCATTTATTGCTTGATTTGGGTCTATTTTGGTGATGGTAATAAGTATGGTATATTGTGGTGGTGGGTGGTTTTTTACTTTTATGAGGAACCTCTGGTTTCAATTTTTAAAAATAAATTGTAATTATCTCAATTAAGATTCCACACATAATTGGAGTTGGGAATTCAATTCTTCAAAACAATAAATATTGGTTTTGGTTTCAATCCCAATTCTGGTTCAATTCTTTCTAACATGAACTAGAACTTGTAGTTAATCTTCCCCCAATTCTAGAAAATCAGGCTTGATTTTGATTCTACTCTTGCTAATTGGAACCAAAACTAACAATTTTTACTTGCCAAACAAAATACCCACCCAACATTGGTATATAGGCTTGCAAATGGTATCATTGATGGTAGCAAGGAACCTACTAGTTTGATATGAGTTGATGGAATATCATCCTTATACATACCAACTTGGTAGGGACTAGGGACCTAATTGATACTAGCCTTGTACCAATTTCAATTATAAGTTTATATGTGCTTCATACTAGCCAAAACTTAGTTTTGTACCTAATACTAGGACTAGACTAATATGATAATCTAAAAAGTACCCAATACCAACACAATATGGGAACAAAAAATCTAATACCAAGTCTAGGCTAATATGCTAAAAAATCAATACCAAACCAACACTAGTATTTTCTTAGAATTATTCAAAGTCTATACTTTTGGAATTATTGTGTTATTATGTTTAGCTTGTCTAACTATATTGAATTGAATTGAATTTAATTTAATTTTCTTAATTACAAAATATGATACTCCCAAGCTCATTAGAGGTGAAAAACAATTTTTAAAAAAAAATTCTTTTTTCACATTGTTTGCCATGGCAACCTAAGGACGTTGGATGTAAACCATCTAGTTATCACATGTGCACCATTTTGACCTTAAATACAAAGTATTTGACAATCCTAAAATGGAACATTAAGTGAAAAAGAATGTTATGCCATTTGCAACCCAATCAAAGCTTGAAACAATACGACGGGATTGAAAATGGTTAAAAGGAGATTAAAATAACATAATGACACATGTCAAAGATTTCCCAACGTATTGGGAGGGTGCTTTAAATTTGTAAGATTCCCTCTTGACATGGGAGGTCATCTTACATTTCTTAAAGGCTTGTTGTTTTTTCTTTGTGTGCATGATAGGTCATTATGCATGGTAATCATAATGATACATATAGATTTAATCAATTATCTTTTTGTTGATTGGTTCAACATAACTTGTGTTTAGGTCTTCTTTATACTAGCAATAGATAATTACGACAAGCTTACACATTGTTTTAATATTATTTCAATTGATGATATATTCTTTAACCATGGTTTTTTTTTCCAACTTTGTGATGTAGATTCACTGGCAATCATCCACAAGAGGAATTAGCCAAATTTGGCTACATGTCAGATACCAAAATAAAACATTTTAAGAATCTTGCTATACTTTTGCAACATATTATTGTCTAAATATGGCAATCTAGCAACTTTGTGGTCTTGTTTTCACAGAAATTCACTTTGTGAATGGGATTAGATTTGTTTTGTCACCAAGTGCTGAAAATTCTTTTAAAAAAAAATGTTGATCACGACAAGCAACTTTCTTACAATTTTCCAAAAAAGGTGAGATAGAAAAGGTAGGTTTTGTCTTACTCTCCGAAAAAATAAAGGTGAAAAACAATGAAAGTTCATAGAAAAACCTTAGGACATTGGCTTCTTCAAAAAATGACAACCATTTTTCCTAGTTCAAGAACCATTCTTATAGCAAATGTAGCTATTTTGATTTTTTAAAATATATTTTTTATTTAGGCATATTCATGTGGGAATTGAATACAATTTAACATATATTCTATTTACCATGAAATAACAAAAAATTGGATTTGGATTGTTCTTAGAGTGTTTTTTTTAATAATCATTTTATATGCCTCTTTCTTTTTTATTTTAAAAAATGACACTACAAAATATAGATATGCACTAGGATATATATATATATAGTTTTCATAGGAAGATGAACAAGATCTAAACCCCAATCTGGGACCTATCCAAAGGATTACAAGGCAGATATTTTAAAAATTCATTTCAAGATAAATATATAGTAAATAGTTCAATCTGCCTACAAGATATCACAACAAATCTTCTTAATATGAGTTTTGCTTGCTTGTCATTATTTGAAAAAAAATAAAAAATCAACAAAAAATAAAATCCATTCTTAAAATTGTGCCCTCTATTTTCAAGGGTAAAAAGCTAGCACCTTGCTACCCCTTTTTAATTTTTTCTTATGTTTTGTTTTTTAAGCTATTTTTTTCATTTAGCTTTCTTGTTTGGCCCATTGTACCTAAAGTGCCACAAGTTTATTCAAGGTGTGGTGCAGCCATGGTATGTACTTGGTCTTCATCAAAGCAAAAAAAAGATTTGTTTTTTGGTTGAATGTGGCTAGACCATCCATCTTGTTTAATTAGGCTAGTTTCAAATACTGAGCAAGAGCCATGTGCTTGGAATGTAAGTATGGTTTGGAAGAGAGCATCTTGAAGGATTATATTATGGTGGGTCAAACTTGATAATTGCATTGTTGTACATAAACATTTGAAAAAAATCTCTTCAATATTGTTGCTAGATCAAAAAATTGTCTGAAAAAGAAATTTAAAGAAGAATTGTGGAGCTTATGAATTGAAATTTAAACAAATCCTAAAGTCAGCTAGGCTTCATGCACATAGCTAGCAGATGGGTTATATTGTTTAGAATCAAAATAGCCCAAGTTTGTAAGAAGTAGATGGCCCTTGCAAGAAGGCTCCAAAGATCAAGCAATTTGCTTCACATGTTTACAATTATATTGTATTACTATAAAATAAGGGGTGGAACATTTGGGAATGCCATCTCAACACACAATTTTAATTTATTTTTCAACTTTGTGATGAAGCCAAACTAACGATTATTCACAAAAAAAAGATTTAACCAAATTTGGCTATAGAACATATATGAAAATTTTAAAAAATTAAAGAATCCTTTCACATATTGGCTACCACCTGCTGGAACTTGTTGTAGACGTCTAGATTAAAAATTTAATTTTTTTGAAATCTTAATGAATCGTAAATATGCTTTGTATGTGTTAAAATTTTGATTTTCGATGTAAAAAAAAAAAAGGTGAAAATTCACCAAAGAAAAAAACACTGCAATTCAATCAAATAAATAGTGTAGTATAATAACTTCACACATAATTCCCTAAAACCCAACCATAGGATCCTATGGGGCTACAATCTTAACTTATTTTGTAAGAAAATAAAGATGCCTCACCTACTTAGGATTTCAATCATTTAAATCCTTAACCTACCATATTCCATCTCGAAGATCTTTCAAAAAATAAAACAAAAATTATATATATATATATTGCGCCCTATGGACCTTTTTGAAATTAAAAGGTGCCCTAGTTCCACGCTCCTTTGCCCATGCTGCCCGCCATGAAAATTAACAACCCAGTTGAGCCTATCATGAATTGGATGAATACATCCTTAATTTTGGATGAGATGCACATGAAATCATCCATCAACCCAAATTAGGTCCATCGGACCTTGTAAGGGGTCTAAAGGAATCGGAGATTTTTGTTTAGTGTGTATGTAGAGGGTGCCTTACTTAGGCTTGTTAGTATTTCTGTCTGCTGCAATAGAGGAGGCACCTTACACACCCACCTTACATGAAAGGTTTCTCCTCTCCTTCAGAAAATTCAACAGCCCTTAAAATTCTACAACCAGATCTTTATACCAGATAAGGACCTCAAAAGGGACTGTTATAGGAATTCAGGCCTTGCCCTCAGCTCCCACATCACACTGGTGGACCCTTGTTCCCAGAACGGCCCCCATTCTGTTCTCTTGGGTCCTTATCCTACACTTCAACCCTAAAACTCAGAAAATTCAGAAACACACTTGAAAAGCGCCTTGATGTTTAGGGGTTTAGGGTTTTAAGTTAACATTTAAGGGCTGAGGGAATTTTTTTTTAATAAGTGCCCATTGGATTGAAGGATTTGCTCATGTTTTTTTTTTGGGCCTAATTTGCCACCGAATTGGGCCCATGTGACCTCTCCCACTCACCAGTGCACCATCCATCCATCCATCCATAAATAACCACCCAATTTTCTTAAGTGCACCATCTATCCATCCATCCATCCGTAAAGAATCACCCAATTTTTTTTAGTGTATTTTGGAGGACACCCACCAGGCTGAAGATGTCCCCCCCATAAGGCTATCAATTGGGCCTTCCAGATTTCAAAAGTCCTTTTTATTATAAAGAAACATGAAAAAAAATAAAATCAGGTATTTCTTTCCGCACATGAAGGGTCTAGCTTTGGACTCTTCTAGATTTTTGACCCCTCCACTCAGCCTACCAGACTTCTGAAGGGTCTAAAAGTCTGGTAGGCCTCAAATTCAGAAGGGTCTAAAACTAGGTCCTTCTCCTATTAAATTTTTTATAAAAAAAAAGCCTCTTATTTACAAGTGAATTTGAATGAACCCCAACTTAATCAGAAGTGGTTTCACCTTGGTTCAACTCAAACCTACCTACCTTCCTACCTACCTACCTACCCACCTACCTACTTTCCTACCTACCTTCCTACCTACCTACCTACCCACCTACCTACTTTCCTACCTACCTTCCTACCTACCTACCTTTGCTCATTGTGCCTGCAGCAGACTCCAGAGTCCAATGACCAATAGGCTAGTACAACATAAGACCATGACCCATGACTGGCTATTATCATGTGCAAGACCATAGTGGCTTTCTATGGACAGTGAGGTCATATATGATGTGGAATGCTGTGTCATTAAAATGGCCAAGTTGCAAAAAAACAACTTTGTGTGTGAAATGGAACCCCCTTTGAATTTGAAATATTCACAACTTTATTCAAGATTCTCCCTCGAATTGGACTACTTTGTCACGTGATGACGCTGCTATCCCATTGTTTCCGGCGGGGCATGCTTGGCATCTAGACACAAACACGAAGCAAATGTGACGCGCCACTGCGATCCAATTGCTTCTGGGTATGCTTGGCGCATCTAGACAAACATGAGCGATTAGTTCATCACTCGAAAGAAAGAAAGAAAGAAAGAAAGAAAGTTGAGTGGTGCAATGCAATGCAATGCAATGTTCAATGGTGGTGGTGGTGGTCATCTGGACCTAAACCTCTGGCCAAAGTGTTGTCCTATCCTATTATGGACTAGGCCTACACACATAGGTAAAAATATCCTCAACACAATGCCTTTTTGCTCTCAAAGTATGTACTTGTGATACTAGAAGCAGCGGCCCGGCCTGGATCTCTGCAACCCAAATGAAAGTCCATTTTTTTATCAGATGATTCCTATAGCCAAAAGTTAGTATTTGGCAGCTCCATTGTTTGTAAAAGAGTTGAGGAGTCATGCCCCTCATGCCCCCCCCACCCCCCAACTTTCTTTAGTTCTCAATAGGATATACCTACCAGCTTTGCAAGTTGCACTCTCCCCATAGCTTCTGAGTTGAAGCTTTTGTAATATGTAGCAACTATACATGAATGTGTGTGTGTGTGTGCGCGTGTAGAGATAGCCTGCATGACTCAAGAATCCACTTTTGTGATGTTGCTAGATGACATGAATGCATGTATGAAGTTTCGTCCCCACCTCCCCTACTTCACTCAATTTTTTTGCAAGCTTTTTTTTTTTTTTTTTTT
>Ga0116227_10010555_pt1 | contig 16049 bp, 13 predicted proteins | sample S1TSphgellanicum_FD_89693 | JGI IMG/M metagenome (GOLD analysis project Ga0116227, IMG submission 89693) | Host-associated microbial communities from peat moss isolated from Minnesota, USA - S1T2_Fb - Sphagnum magellanicum MG | ecosystem: Host-associated > Plants > Peat moss > Unclassified... | reverse complement strand
GCGATCCGCTCGCGCGGGACCGCGAATAAGCCGAACGGATAGTTCTCGCGAAAGACCGCTTTGGTGGTGAACGGAAACTTCGCGAGGTCAGAGAGCTCGCGTAGATCGTCCGGATGCACGCCGGCGGCGCCGAAACTGCCGCGGAAGTGCGGCACGTTGTCGTAGGCGTGGCGCAGCGACCACTTGAGGCGCTCGAGCTGCAGCGCCGCGAGCTCGTCGCGGCTCGCGGTCTCGATCGGATCGAGCTTGGCGGGGGGTACCGTCGTTCTCATGGTGCCTCCAAGAGGACAGCGATGCCTTGACCGACGCCGATGCACATCGTGCAGACGGCGTTGCGCAGGCCGTGGATCTGCATTTGAACCGAGGCGGTCAGCGCAAGGCGCGCACCGCTCATGCCCAGCGGATGGCCGAGCGCGATCGCGCCGCCATTGGGGTTGACGTGCTCCGCGTCGTCGGACAATCCAAGTTCGCGTAACACCGCGAGCGACTGGGCGGCAAAGGCTTCGTTGAGCTCGATGAGCTCGATGTCGGCCAGGGCCACGCCGGCGCGGGCGAGCAGCGCGCGCACGGCCGGGACCGGACCCATGCCCATGACGCGCGGCGGCACGCCGGCGGTCGCGGCGGTGACGATGCGCGCGCGCGGCGTCAGGCCGTACTTCTCCACGGCAGCTTTCGAGGCGACGATCAGCGCGGCCGCGCCGTCGTTGACGCCCGACGAATTCCCCGCGGTCACGCTGCCGCCCGCGCGAAACGGCGTCGGCAGCGCGCCAAGCCCTTCGAGCGTCGTGTCCGGCCGCGGCTGCTCGTCGGCAGCCACCGAGACCGGCGGCGCCTTCTTGGACTTGGTCACCGGCACCGCGACGATCTCGAGCGCGTGGCGCCCCGAGGCGGCGGCGGCCGCCGCCCGCCGTTGCGAGCGGAGCGCGAAGGCGTCCTGGTCGGCCCGCGACACGCCGTAATCGGCGGCTACGTTCTCGGCCGTCTCCGGCATGCTATCGACGCCGAAGCCGGCCTTCATCGCCGGATTGATGAAGCGCCACCCGATCGTCGTGTCGTACACCGCGTTCTCGCGCGCGAAGGCGCTGGCGGCTTTGGGCATCACGAACGGCGCGCGGGTCATGCTCTCCACGCCGCCCGCGATGCAGAGGTCGGCGTCGCCGGTGCGCACCGCGCGCGCGGCGCTGGCCACGGCATCGAGGCCCGAGCCACACAGGCGGTTGATCGTCGAAGCCGGCGTGCGCTCGGGCAGGCCTGACAGTAAGACCGCCATCCGGCCGACGTTGCGATTGTCCTCGCCGGCTTGATTCGCGCAGCCGAAGAACACGTCGTCGACGGCATCCCAGTCGACGCCCGGATTACGCTCCATCAGAGCGCGCAGGACGTGGGCGCCCAGGTCGTCGGGCCGGACGGAAGCCAGTGCCCCGCCGAACTTACCGATCGGCGTCCGAACACCGTCGCAGAGATACGCTTCGCTCAAACCGTTTACTCCTAAACTTCCGCCTTCGTTGATCGCGGATACCATCTCATTCGTGATCGTCGACGTTCACGCCGACGGTATCGTCAGCCGTGGTCGTCGACGTTCACGCCGACGGTATCGGTCACCGGATAGCTCTGGCACATCAGGACGTAGCCGCGGGCGATCTCGTAATCCTCGAGCGCGTAATGGACGTCCATATCGACCTCACCTTCCACCAGCAGCACGCGGCACGTCGAGCACACGCCGCCCTTGCACGAATACGGCAGGTCGACGCCTTGGCGCAAGCCGGCATCGAGCACCGTCTCCGTGCCCCGTTCGATGTCGAAGGCGTAACGCCGCCCGTCCACGATCGCGAAGGCCCGGCAGGCGCCGCCCGCGCCGTCCGCCGGGCGCGCGGACGGCCGCGGGCCCGTGCGCGGCGCGGCCACGAAGAGTTCGGTCTTGACGTCGGCGGGATCGAGGCCGTGCGCCGTCAGGGACGCGGCCACGGCCGCCATCATCTCTTCGGGCCCGCAGACGAACGCGGTATCGACGCTCGCGGCGTCGATCCAGCCCTCCAAGAGCGCATCGCACTTGGCGCGATCGATGCGGCCGCTAAAGAGCTCGACATCCTGCGGCTCGCGGCTCATGATGAAAATCAAGACCAAGCGCCCGAGGTGGCGATCTTTGAGGTCCTGAAGTTCCTCGCGAAACATCACGCTCGACGACGCGCGATTGCCGTAGACAAGCGTGAAGCTGCTCTTGGGTTCTTGGGCCAGGGTCGTCTTGACGAGCGAAAGCATCGGCGTGATGCCGCTGCCGGCCGCGAACCCGAGGTAATGTTTCTCGTTGGCCGGATCGAGCGGCACGTGGAAGCGTCCGTCGGGCGGCGCGACCTCGACGGCGGCGCCGGGCACGAGCGCGGCGTGGGCCCAATTCGAGAAGCGTCCGCCGGCCACGCGCTTGATCGCCACGCGCAACTCGTCGTCGTGCGGCGCGGCGCAGATCGAATACGAGCGGCGAACCTCTTCGCCGTCGATCTGAGCGCGCAACGTCAAGAACTGGCCCTGGGTGAAGCGGAACCGGTCGCGTAGCTCCGGCGGGACGTCGAACGTCACGGCGAGCGAGTCGCGGGTCGGGTGCGTGACTCGCGCGACCGTCAACGTGTGAAAACCGCCGCGCGCCGCGGTCAGCGCTTCAGTGGCACTTGAAATGATCGAACGGCTCCCGGCAGGCTTTGCAACGATAGAGTGCTTTACACGGCGTCGAGCCGAACCAGCTAATCGTCTCGACGTCGAACGACGCGCAGCGCGGGCAGGCGACGGCGGCGGCCCGTTCGGGCGGCGCGATTCCGTACGCGCGCAACTTCTGCCGGCCCGCGAGCGAGAGCCAGTCCGTCGTCCAGGGCGGCGCGAGCCGCACGTCGAGCGCGACCCGCTCGACGCCGTGCTCGCGCAGCGCCGCTTCGATGTCGCGTTCGATCACGCGCGAGGCCGGACAGCCGGAATACGTCGGCGTGATCGTCACCTTCAAGGTGTTGCCGCCGTCGCCGGGCACCCACGCGACGTCGCGCACGATGCCCAGATCGACCACCGAAATGACCGGAATCTCCGGATCGGGGACCGCATCGAGCCACGTCCACACTTCCGCCGCCGTCGCCGCCATCACCAGCGCTCGGCCGGGATCGCGCGCGGCACCGACTGCATCTCGGCGAGCAGGTAGCTCAAGTGCTCGGAGTGGCGGCCGCGCCGGCCGCCGGCGTGCATCCAGCCATCCTTGGGCCGCACGAGCGTCGCCTCCGCGAGCACCGCAGCCACCCGTGCCGACCACGCGTCGTGAAGCCCTTCGAGTTCGCAGCCTTCGCCACGTGCGGCCAGCTCGCGCTCGACCTCGTCGGAGCGAAAGAGCTCGCCCGTGTACGGCCACAGGTCGTCGACCGCGGCCTGCATCAGAGCGTGGCTCTGCTCGGTGCCGTCGCCGAGCCGGATCACCCAATCGCCGCTGCGCCGCAGGTGATAGGTCACCTCGCGTTCAGCCTTCTGCGCGATCGCGGAGATCCGTTCGTCGCGAGACGCCGCCAGCGCGCGCAGCAACTCCACGTGCCAGGCATCGAACAGAAATTGGCGCCCCATCGTATCGGCGTAGTTGCCGTTGGGGCGCTCGACGAGCAAGACGTTGCGGTACTCGTTCGCGTCGCGAAAAAACGCAAGGCGATCCTCGTCGCGGCCGAGTCCCTCGCACTCGCCCGCATACGCTAGCCACAAGCGCGCTTGTCCGACGAGATCGAGCGCCACGTTCGAGAGCGCGAGGTCTTCTTCTACGACCGGCGCGTGTCCCGTCCACGCCGCGACGCGTTGCCCGAGCACGAGCGCGTTGTCGCCCATGCGCAGCAGAAATTCAACGCGCGCGCGCTCGGCCGGGGCGCTCACGTTACAGGTTCTTCACGCCGTCGGGGACCGTATAATGGGTCGGTGAGCGGAAGACTTTGCTCTCCGCCGGGCCGAAGAACGATTCGCGGTCGGCCGGGTCGCTCGCGACGATGTCGCTCGAGCGCACGACCCAGACGCTCGCGCCTTCGTTACGGCGCGTGTAGACGTCGCGCGCGTTCTGCAGCGCGAGCTGCGCGTCGGGCGCGTGCAGGCTGCCGACGTGTTTGTGAGCCAAGCCGTGGCCGCTACGGATGAAGACTTCCCAGAGCGGCCAGGCGCCGGAGCGCTCTTCGCTCACGCCGCGGCCGAGGCTTCGCGGGCGGCGCGCTTGCGGGCGTGCGCCACCGCCGCTTCGCGGACCCAGGCGCCGTCCTCGTGGGCGGCCACCCGGGCACGCAGGCGCTCGCGGTTGCAGGGCCCGTTGCCGCGCACGACGTCGTAGAACTCGTTCCAGTCCGGCGTGCCGAAATCGTAATGCCCCGTCGCCTCGTTGAAAGCGAGCGCGGGATCGGGAATCGTCAGACCCAGGGCGTCGGCCTGCGGAACCGATTGGTCGACGAACTTCTGGCGCAGTTCGTCGTTGCTGAAGAGCTTGATCTTCCAGCGCATCGACTGCGCGTTGTGCTGCGACGCGGCATCGGGCGGGCCGAACATCATGACGGCCGGCCACCACCAGCGGTTCAGCGCATCCTGCGCGAGCGCGCGCTGCGCGGGCGTGCCGGCGCAGAGCTTGACGAGGATGTCGTAGCCCTGCCGCTGGTGGAAGCTCTCCTCCTTGCACACGCGGGTCATCGCCCGCGCGTACGGGCCGTAGGAACAGCGCGTCAGCGGTACTTGGTTGATGATCGCGGCGCCGTCGACGAGCCAGCCGATCGCGCCGACGTCGGCCCAGGTCAACGTCGGATAGTTGAAGATGCTCGAGTACTTCGCGCGGCCCGAGAGTAGCGCGTCGACCAGCGCTTCGCGCGTGACGCCCAGCGTTTCGGCCGCGCTGTAGAGGTAGAGGCCGTGGCCCGCTTCGTCCTGGACCTTGGCCATCAGGATCAGCTTGCGCTCGAGCGAGGGCGCGCGCGAAATCCAGTTGCCTTCGGGCAGCATCCCGACGATCTCGGAGTGCGCGTGCTGGGAAATCTGCCGCACGAGCGTGTCGCGATACGCCTTGGGCATCCAGTCCGTCGGCTCGATCGTGATACCGCGGTCGATCTTATCGTCGAAAATCCGCTGAAGCTCGGCATCCTCGTGGGCCGCTTCCGCGACTTCGACCATCTGCGTGTACATAACGAAGGGCTCCTAAGCCGGCCCGACGGCCGCGAGTTGACGGATCGCGTTCATCGTCAGCAGTTCGTAGGCGGCGACGACGTCGCCGTCTTGGTTGGTCACTTCGACGTCCCAGCGCACTTCGCCGTACTCGGGCTTGCGCGCCGACTTCTCTTTGACGGTCAGGCGCACGGCGATCGTGTCGCCGGGCACGACGGGCTTGAAGAACCGCAAGTTATCCAGCCCGTAGTTGGCGAGCACCGGTCCCGGCGCGGGCTCGACGAACAAGCCGGCCGCGAACGAGAGCAGCAGATAACCGTGGGCGACGCGGCCGGGGAAGAAGGGGTTGGCCTTAGCTGCTTCTTCATCCATATGCGCGTAGAACGTGTCGCCGGTGAAGTGCGCGAAGTGCTCGATGTCGTCGAGGGTGATGGTGCGGCCCGCCGTGTGCAGCGTTTCGCCGAGCGCCAGTTCGTCGAAGTCGTGCCGGAAGGGATGCGCCAGCGTCGCGACTTCACCGGCGCCCGGCGTCCAGCTCTTGAAGAGCGATGCCAGCCGCGCGGGCGAACCCTGGACGGCCGTGCGCTGCATGTAATGGGTGACCGCGCGCATGCCGCCGAGTTCTTCGGAGCCGCCCGCACGCCCGGGTCCGCCGTGGACCAGCGTCGGCAGCGGTGAGCCGTGGCCGGTCGACTCGGCCGCATCGTCACGATCGATCACGATGATGCGCCCGTGATACGAACCAAACCCGAAGATAAAATCTCGGGCCGTTTCGGCAGCGTGCGTGTACACCGACGCGACCAAACTGCCGCCGCCCCGCTTCACCAGTTCGATGGCTTCGGCAACCGAATCGTAGGACATCAGCGTGCACACCGGACCGAACGCTTCGACTTCGTGCACGGCCGTCGCTTCGGCCGGACGTTCGCAGCCCAACAAGAGCGGCGAGAGGAACGCGCCCACGGCCGGGTCGCCGCCGGCAACCTCGCACGTGTAGGGGTCGCCAAAGAGCAACGTCGCTTCCGCGAGCAAGGTCGCGACGCGCGCGCGCACGTCATCGCGCTGCGCGAGCGAGACGACCGGCCCCATCCGCACGTTCTCGAGGCGCGGATCGCCGACCGTGATTCCCGCGAGTTTTGCGGCAATCGCTTCGGCGGCGGCGAAATAGTGCGCGCGCGGGACGAGCGCGCGGCGGATCGCCGTGCACTTCTGGCCCGCCTTGACCGTCATCTCGCGCACGACTTCCTTGACGAAGAGATCGAACTCGGGCGTGCCCGGAATCGCGTCGGGACCCAGGACCGCGGCGTTGAGCGAGTCGCGCTCCGCCACGAAGCGCACGGCGTTACGCCCGATGGCCGGATGATCGCGCAGCTCGAGCGACGTTTCGAGAGAGCCGGTGAACGATAGGACGTCTTGGCCGCCGAGATGGTCGAGCAGGTCGCCCGTGCCGCCCGCAATCAACTGCAGCGCGCCGTTGGGGAGAATGCCGGATTCGACGATCGCCTTGACGACCGCGTGGGTCACGTACGCGGTCGCCGTCGCCGGTTTCACGATCGCCGGCACACCCGCCAGAATCGCGGGCGCGAGCTTCTCGAGCATGCCCCAGCACGGAAAATTGTACGCGTCGACCAAGACCGCAACGCCTTGGAGCGGCACGAATACGTGGCGGGCCGCGAACGTCCCGTGCTTGCCGCTCGGTTCGAGAGCGCCGTCGAGGATGAAATTCTCGCTGGGCAACTCGCGGCGCCCCTTGGACGCGTATGAGAAGAGGGTCCCGATGCCACCGTCGATGTCGAACGCGTGATCGCGCTTGGTCGCCCCCGTGTCGTAGGACAGCTCGTAAAAGGCCGCCTTCTTCTCGTTCAGGTACGTGCCCAGCGCCTTGAGCAGGCCGGCCCGGTGCTGCATCGTCGAGGCTCGCAGGTTCGGACCGCCCGTTGCGCGCGCGTAGCGAACCATTGAAGCGAAATCGAGTCCCTCCGACGAGACCTCGGCGACCACGCGGCCATCCACGGCGCTGCGCACCTCGCGGAACCCGGCGCTCGCCTCGTGCCAGCGGCCCTGGGCATAGCTCTGCAGTTTCATCGTTCCGCTCCCTACCAAACGGTCAGTCCTCAGCCAGTCTACCGCTCAGGCCACCCCGGCGTCAAGGCGACTGGGCTGTCCCGTGGGGGCGGGACGACGACGCCGGAACTGTGAGATCGGTCACGCGTAGGTGGGACGCGAATCGCTTGGCGCCCTGCCTGCGTCATCACGTATGCATCGTTTCCGATGCCCCAAAACCACGGTAAAGTCTAAGTAAAACATTTTCGGGTGGACGCACACCGGACCTTAGCCCTCGACCGGTAGAGTGTGAGCGAAAACATATCGCTTAAACGGCTGGATGGGACTAAGCTGTTGGAGGTCGCGTCGGTGGCTCAAACGCTGCGGCGCCAGGTACGCGATACGACCGCTCCGAGAAGGATCGAAAAATGCGCGACACTTATAGAGCGCTTGGATTAGCGTTTTCTCTGCTCGCCTTGGCCGGCAGCTTCACGGCGGCTCAAGCGGCTCAGCTGCGCGCAGCGGGGCTGCAAAGCACGAAAGCCGGGTCGGCGCAGCGCACGCTGCGCGCGCCGCTCGGCCGCTACAGCATCCTTCCCGCGTCGAGCCGCCTCGCGGCTATGACCGTGGCGCTGTGCCAGCGTCCGTTGAGCTCACGTGAAGCCGGCTGTTTCGCAACGGCCAACCTCGGCGCGCTCCGCCCGAACGGTTCGACGACGGTCGCCGGGCTCACGCCGAACGACCTCAGTTACATCTATGCGTTTCCGAGCCACGGCAGTCAGGGCTCGGCTGGGAGCAATCAGACGGTCGCCATCGTGGTGGCCGGAGACTACACGTACGCGGAAGCCGATCTCGCCGTGTACCGCCAATACTTCGGCCTTCCGCCGTGCAATACCAAGAACGGGTGTTTGAGCAAAGTCGGCGCCGCCTCGGTCGGCAAGTCGTGGCAAACCGGAACGCCCACCTCGATCTCCGCCAACCCGACCTCGCCGAACGCGATCGGCTGGGCCTCCGAGACGGACATCGATATGCAAGCCGTCTCAGCCGTCTGTCCCAACTGTCACATCATGGTCGCCGAAGCCGCATCCGACAGCATCGACGATCTCACGAGCGCCGTTGCGACCGCGATGGCCTCCGGCGCCACCATCGTGAACGCGAGCTGGGGCACGCTGGAAAACTCCTACGATTGGAAATTCATTCCCGTCTACGAGAACGGGCGCATTCGCGTGGTCGCGGCGTCCGGCGATTGGGGTTACGGCGTGTATTATCCGGCCTCGGACACCGCGACGATCGCCGTAGGCGGCACGACCTTGCACTTCGGGGCGAATCAAGTCATCACCGAGTCGCTGTGGAGCGGCAGCGGAAGCGGCTGTAGCCAGTATTTCAGCAAAGGCGCGTGGCAGCCGTCGAACACGATTAGCGGGGGCTGTTTGAATCGGAAAGTCGCCGACGTCGCCGCCGTCGCCGACCCCGCCAACGGCATGGCGATGTACGATAGTTCCCTCTACGGCTACTTCGGCGGTTGGACCGTCGCGGGAGGAACCAGCGTCGCAGCGCCGCTCATCACCGGACTGTTCGCCCTCTCCGGTCGTACGGAAGTGGCCTCAGGCGCGCAGCCGCTCTACGCGGCACCGACCTCGGCCTTCCTGAGCGTTACCAGCGGTTCGAACGGGAGCTGCTGGCCCTCGTACCTCTGCAATGCCGGCAGCGGTGTCTTCGGCCCCGCCGGGGTGGGCATTCCACAAGGCGTGGCCGGCTTCTAGCCGGACGTTCGCACAGATGTTACTGCAACGCGAGCGGCTCCACGACCGCCTCGCTCGTGCCGCAACGTTTCCGGTCGCGGTGGTCGTCGCGCCGGAAGGGTTCGGAAAGAGCGCCGCCATCGCCCGGCTGCATCGTGAAAGCGGCGAGACCACGCACCTGTACCAGGTGACCGCCGCGCATACGTCGCTCACGCGCTTCGTGCGGGGTTTGGCGGCGGCGCTCGAACCGACGCTACCCTCGCTCTCGCAATCGCTCGCGATCGCGCACGAGCGCGCGACGCAGTCTTCCGGACCCTCGGGCGTGCTCGCCGGTTGGCTTGCGCAACACCTCGGCTCGGCGCCGCGAACGATCATCATCGACGACTTTCATCTTTGCGAACGCGAGACGGCGATCGCTTCGTTCCTTTCGGCCGCGATCGACCGCACCCGGCGAAACGTCCGGTGGGTCATCGCGACTCGGGCCATCGCCGAACTTCCGTACGCGACCTGGTTCGCGCGCGGCGATACCGACCTGCCGGTCGACGAGAGCGCCTTTCGCTTGAGCGAGGCTGAAGCGCGTTCGATGGCGGCGCAGACGGCGCCGTCCGCGGATGACGAGCTCGTCATCCGGCTGCTCGCCGCGACCAACGGGTCGATCGGAAAATTCGCCTTCGCCGTCGCCACCGCGGCGGCGGATCCGGGTCTCGCCGACCGCGTCCTCGAAGCCGGCGGCGATGCCTTCGAGCGCTTCGCGGACGCGGCGCTCGACGCGCTCGAACCCTGCGAACGGCAGCTGCTCGCCGACAGCGTCTACTTTCCCGATTTGGAGAGCGAGCTCTTCGCGGCGGCCGGTTATGACGACGCGCCTCGCCTGCTCGCCGCCTTGCAAGCGAAGATCGCGCTCGGTTTCGCGCGACGCGACGGCACGACGCGCTACAGCCCGTTGTTCGGCGACGTCTTGGCGCGACGCGTCGCGGCGGCCGGACCAGACGCCGTGCGCGATGCGAACGTGCGGACGGCGCAAGCTCTCGAACGTGCGGGACGTCCGACGGAGGCGCTCGCTTACTATATTCGCGGCCGCGCCTTCGATGCGCTGGCCAAGGCGATCGAAGCGCATGGTTTCGCGTTCGTGGAGGCCGGCTTCGGCGAGACCGTGGGCGAGGCAATCGACGCGCTCGACGCGATGGTGCAGATGAGCAGCCCGATCATCCTGGCGATCAAGGCGATGTTCGAATCGCGGCTTAGCCGTTTCGATACCGCGGAATCGTACTTTCAACTTTCGATCGATCGCACGGTCGATCCGGCCGTGCGCGATCGCATCGTGTACGAATACTGCACGCACTTGCTGCGTTTCATCCGGCCCGAGGCCATGGAACTGCTCGAGCGCCTGGCGGGCAAACCCGACACGAGCGACGAGATTCGCTGCTACGCGCTGGCGGCGCTCGGCCCGGCCTATATCTTTGCTCGTCGCTTCGACGAGGCGTCGGAAACGACTGGCCGCGCGCTATCGTTGCTCGAAACCGGTTCCAAACCGCACCTCCGGGCTCGCGCGCACCATCAGGCCGCCTACGTGGCGCTCTTTCGCGGAGACGGCGCGCGGGCCAAGGAACTCGCGTCGATTTCACTCACGCTCGCAAACGAACACGGCTTCTTCGACGTGGCGGCCGGCGCGCTGACCGTACTCTACAACGTCGCAGCCGACGTCGACGACAACATCGGCGAAAGCCTGCGGCTCCTCGAAGCCGTAGCGGACTGCGCGGCCAAGTCGGGCAGTCTGACGACGCATATTTTCGCGCTCATCGCCCGGTTGGAAGTGGAAGTCGAGCGCGGCGACGAGGACGCGATCGCGGATCTCGACGAGAAGTTACGCGCGATCGACATCACCTGCAGCGGCCGCGCCGCGTACGAAGCGTTGCTGCCGTCGCAGGCGCTACGCTCCACCTGGAACGGAGACTTCGGCGGCGCGTATCGCCTGCTGGCGTCCAGCGCTTCGCAACAGTGGAGTGCCGACCGCAAAGCCCTGCGCTGGGCGGAAATCGCAGTCTACGCGGCTGCCGCGAACCTGAGCGTGGAGGCCGGCGCGGCGTATCGCAAGGCGGTCGACTTGCTTGAAGGCGTCGAGCCCGACCTCCGCGTTTCGCGCACGCGTCTGCTGCTGGCCTTGGCGATGATTCTGCTGGGAAGGGGCGATTCGGCACGCGAGCTGTTCGAGCTGATCGCGACCGCCTCGGGCGCGCTCTCGCCGCGTCTGAACGCTTTACGGCGCGCCCTCGCGGCGCTAGCCGAGCGCTACCGCGGCGTGGTAAATGCGGGGACGATGCTCCACGCGCTCAATGACCTGCGGGAACACCACTTCGGTGGAATCGCGCGCATGCTGATGAGCCTCCCGCTCGCGGAAAACGCATCGCTGCGCCTAGGCGAACTGAGCGCCGCGGACCGGCTCGTCCTGCGAGAACTGGTCGCGGGAAACATCCTGGTCGACGAACGCCGGGTGGAACGCGTCGTGATCAAACTGGGCTGCACGAACGTGGGCGCGGCCTTGCGCGCCGTCGGCCGCTATTCGCCCACGCTGGAATTCCCCACCTCGAACGCACCGAGCCTGAAAGTCGTACGCACATGATCGCGCCCGATACCCACTTCGATCGTCTGAGAGCGAACCGCGACGAAGTCGTGTGGCGCATCATTACCAGCGGCGTCCTGCGCGAGCAGCGCAACCTCGCCGTCGACGTCGTCGCCGACGCTTTTTTCGATCACCTCTTCGAGGCGCTACAGCGGGGCTCGTACCTGAACCTCGTCACCTGGGTCGACCGCACCTGCGAAACGTATTCGGAGTTTCCGCAGATCGGTTCGATGTTAGCGGGCTCGTGCCGGGCCGTGATCGCGTCGCTTTCGGACGGCGTTTCGCTCCCGACGCAAGTCATCGCCGAACTCTGCGCCCTCGAGCAGTCGATAAACGGCGTCGCCTTCAAGCAGCGCTCCACGCGCGCGCTGCCGGGTGCGCCCCTCGACGACGTGGACGCGGTTATTCATGGTTTGCTCGATCAGCTGGACGCAACCGATCCGCTGACGAGCGAACATTCCCAAGCCGTGTCCGCATGGTGCGGGCGCATCGGGCGTCGCCTCTCGCTCTCCGAATCCGAAGTGGCCTACGTCGCGCGCTGCGGCTTAGTCCACGATTTGGGGAAGATGCAGACCCCGCTCGAGATCCTGCGCGCGCCGCGCTCGCTGACCGATACGGAATGGGTTCTGATGCGCGCCCACACGACCGCCGGCGAAGAGATCGTCCGCACGCACAAAGCCTTGCGCCATCTCGCGCCGGCCGTGCGCTCGCACCACGAGCGGCTCGACGGGCGGGGTTACCCCGACGGACTCGTGGGCTCGCAGATCACGCTGGCGACGCGCGTCGTTACCGTGGCCGACGCGTTCAACGCGATGATCGGGCGGCGTCCGTACCGGTTGCCAATGTCGCCGATGGATGCAATCGACCGCCTCTCCGACGGCCGCGGCAAGCAGTTCGATCCCATCGTCGTCGAAGCGATGATCGACGCCGTCCAGCACACGGTCGCGAAAGCGAATTAGGGCCTGCGGGATTTCCGTTCGAAGCGGATCCGGATCGCCTCCGAGTGCGCGGCGCACGACGCCATCCAGAAGCGGCCGGGGCCCGCGGGTTCGGCCGAGCACCCGCATTCCCAAAACCAAGCGTCGGCGCGTTGCTGCATGTTCTCGGGGGAATCAAAGTAGCGCGACGCAGCGCGCTCCGGCGGTCCTAAAACGCTCAAAATGGAGCCAGTCGGCAACGTAATCAATTGAGAAGCACCACCTTCGGTGAAATCGTGAAATGAGCGGCGACGGGCACCGCGATTGCTCAGTACCTTCGCGCAGGTACCCCCAACGACCGCTTACCATCGCAGGCTCTTGACGAATCCGTTCGGCCGGGGACAGGCGAGCGCGCCGTCGTACGACGGCGCATGAGGTCCGAGATCGACGCGGCGCCGCCCCAGGCGGCCCGGCGCGAGCGTTTACACCGCCTCTGGGGCCGCCTGCTCGCCGAGCGCGGCGGCACCGGCCTCACGGCTGCGCTGCTGATGCTCGGGACGGCGGCGCCGGGTGCGGCGGCCTGCCGCTGGACGGCGCCGCCGTTCGCGCGCATGCTGGACGGCACGCGGCTGCCGGACCTCCACATCCGGCCCGAGTACAGCCCGGACCCTGCGCCGAGCGCTCTGCCGACCCCCGCGCCGTATAGCTGGAATCCGGTCTTTCCGATCGACCGCGCGGGCCGCATCCACGATCGCAGCGACGGTGCCGTCAGTTCGATCGTCACGATTTCGGGCGGCGGCTGCGCGCCCGCGCACGTCGCGGTCCTCGTGTACGGCGACGGCTTCGTGCCTCAGCGCGGGTTGGCGCTGAGCTACGGTCAGTCGGACACGCACGACGAACTCAGCGACGGCAACGGCGATTTCAGCACGGTCACCGCGCACACCGAGGTCGAAGCGCCGCTTCGTCTGCGAGGGGTGTGGCTTTCGGGCGATTTCCGTTCGGTCGGCTACCGGCACGTCGCGGGCGACGTGACCGACGTTGGCGGCGCGACGCAAACGTTCCGGCCGGCCTTCGACGTCCACGACGACTCGCTCGAGATACGTTCCGGTTACGCGCTGCAGCGCTTCGGACCCGTCCTCGAACTCGCGTATCTGAACGCTGCGACCAACGCCTACCGCCCGGGCGTCAGCGGAACGGGCATCGCGGCCGAAGTGCCGCCGGCCCTGGGTGAAGCGCTCAGCGCATTCGGGGCGTTTTCCTATTATCCGAACCTGACGGGAGGGAGCGTCGCATACGGTGCGGTGCGCTACCGGCTCGGCGGCGTCTTGTCGCTGGCGCCGGTCTTCGGACAGCCCTACTATCTAGAGTTATCGTACCTGGGCGACCATCGCTGGAACCGCTCGAACGCGCCGTCGGCGATCAGCTACCGTAGCATCATGCTCGGCATCGGCTATCGTTTCGGAGGGATTCCATGATCGGCTTCGGAGGAATTCCATGATCGACCGGGCGGCCTTCATGAAAGCGCTAATCGCGGCCGTAGCCGTCCCGCAAGCCGCGGCTGCCCAAGGTGCGCCGCCGGCGCGGACCTTCAACGTGCTGGTGCTGGGCGACTCGATCGCGTGGGGCCAGGGCTTGCGGCCCGAGCACCGCTGGCGGGAATTACTCGTCGACCATTTGCGCGCGGCGCTCGGGCGAGAGGTCAAGGAAATCGCGCCGCAGGTCCATTCGGGCGCGATCGTCGGTCTCGGCGACCTCAACGAAATCGACCAGCCGGGCATCTACTCGCCGGACCGCTACGCGCCGGGCCAAGAGGGACCGTCATTCCTGGGTCGCGGTCCGTACGCGGGCGAGTTGCCTTCGGCCACGCCGACCGTGCTGGCCCAACTCGACGCGCTCGACGGCCTCGACCCGGACGACCCGATCGATCTGGTCGTCGTCTCGGCCGGGATCAACGACGTGCGCGTCGCGCGCTTCCTCAACCCTTTCGCCAAGCCGAAATACATCGCCGCGCTGATCGATCTGCATTGCCGGCGACACTTGACGGTGCTGCTCGACCGGATACGCGTGCGCTGCGTCGATCGCAATCCGACCTGTAAGGTCGCGGTGCTCTCTTACTTCCAGATGGTCAGCGACCAAAGCATCGGCTTCCCCTCGGTGTCCGACTTCGTCTCGGCGATCTTCACCTCGCCGCCGCGCTCGCCGCAAGAACGCCGCAACCGGCGCGTGATCGTCGGCATCGCCGAGGCGGAACAGCTAACGGGGCAGCAGAACGCGACCGGCACGGCGCCGCACTTGCCGAACCTCGTCAAGGACGTCGCCGCCGCGGCCAAGCGCTTCTACGACGCGTCGGAAGCCGCGATCGGAGCCGCGGTCGACGACGCGAATCGCCTGCCGCCACAAGCTTTCGTCCACGTGACGCCCCGCATCGGACCGGGCGGCGCCCTCTACGTCGTCCCGGCCAAGGATTCGGACTTGTGGGATGCGACGATCGAAGGGCACGAACCGCCCGGCCCGACGGACGAGGTCGTCGCCGAGCGCGTGCCGCTCTGCGCCGCGCTTTACGACAAAGGCGCGGCGCTCAACGAATGCCGGATCGCATCGCTCGGGCACCCCAACGTCGCGGGCTCGAACGACGGCTACTTTGAGGCGGTTTGGGCCGCCATCGCACCGCTGCTCGGCAAACCATAGAGCGCGCCGCCTACCGGCGGGCGGCGCCTTCGAAGATCAGTCGCTCCGCCACGTCGGCCAGACCGGCGGGCGCGATTCGGCCGCCTGGGCGATACCATTCGACGATCGAGTTGCACATGCCGAAGGCCAGCCGCACGAAGAGCGCGGCGTCGAACGCGGCATCGAACTCACCGGCGGCCTGGGCTTCGCGTACGATGGCGGCGACCGCCGCATCGAAAGCGCGCCGGCGCTCGAGCGCCTCACGTTCCGTCGGCGAGTTGCCACGAACGCGGACAAGCACCGTGAGTTCGGGCAGCACATCAATCGAGAGTTCAACGACCCGCCGCACGACGTGGCGGAGCCGTTCGATCGGGCGCCCCGCGCGCGCCGCCGGCTCGTCGAGCAGCGCGAACAGCGCTTCGAGCGCACGCTGCAACCCCCGCTCGAGCAACGCTTCCTTACTGCTGACATGATGGTAGATCGCGGCTTTCGTGATGCCGGCCGCTCGCGCCACGTCGTCCATCGACGCGCCGTCGAACCCGCGTTCGGCGAAAACGCGCAGGGCCACGTCGGTCAGGCGGTCGAGATCGTAAGGCCTCCGCGGCTGCTCCACGCTGCTGTATACGGGGCGAACTGCCCCCAGGTCCCCCCTGAACGGTGACCGAGACCGAAACGATCGCGCTGGGGGCTTGCCGCCGGCCGCGCAGTGCGTGATTGTCCTTTGTCCCTCCGGGTGAACGAAATGCGTGCGCCGAACACTTCTCCGTGCGGAAATAACTGGAGGTTGATCTTTATGAAAAGCGTTGACACATCGCCGCTAGAGACTGAACTCGCCTATTTCGAAGGGAACCGTGCCGAGTTGCTCGCACGCTCTCTTGGAAAATTCGTCCTCGTAAAGGGCAAGACGCTAGTCGGAACCTT
>Ga0116227_10010553_pt1 | contig 16051 bp, 15 predicted proteins | sample S1TSphgellanicum_FD_89693 | JGI IMG/M metagenome (GOLD analysis project Ga0116227, IMG submission 89693) | Host-associated microbial communities from peat moss isolated from Minnesota, USA - S1T2_Fb - Sphagnum magellanicum MG | ecosystem: Host-associated > Plants > Peat moss > Unclassified... | reverse complement strand
TCCAGCCGTGCTAACGCTGCCTGCACCACTTCGCTTCATCTTCAGCTCTCCCTCTCTCTATGCACCCCACACTGCACAAACATGTGACAGCTCCACCTATCTGACGCCAGATTTATGCGATGAAATCCCTTGCACACTTTCAACATCTGGTGCAGCAGCATAGTAGGAGAATAATCTTTAGGAAGTATCCCAGAGTCCATGTATTTCGACTAGTAGCACAGGACATCATCATCATCTCAATGAAGAAACGGTATACTGTAGTGTGGCAGACTGGAAAACCAAAATCTCTAGAGATATTGAATATTTAGGGTTCAGGGTTTAAGGTTTCAGCAACAGGGAATGGCAGGAGAGTTACCTGCGCTCGGGTGTTGGAATCGAGCAAAGCTGCGCCCATCTTTGGAGCCACTTTGCGAGCTCTGGAAGAACTCCGACGTGCAGAGGACTCTCCATCATCCATGATCCCTTTCTCCCAGCTTCGCGTTCAACCTCACAACAGATTCCGCTCCTCCTCCTCCTCCTCCCCCACTTCTCCTCCTCCTCTTCCTCCTTGTTGCCTTGTTGCTATGATTGTGAAAATTGCCCTCATCCGATAGCTGTAGATCTATTTACTTTCGAAGATCGTTTCACTGCCATCTTTTCTTGACCAACACTTCTTCTTCCCTGCTTCTCCAGTAGTTCCCTACCTCGAGAGGGGAGAATTGTGCGCGGAGCCCTAAACCCTAAACCCAAGTCATTTCCGGAAACGCCTAACCCTATTTGTATAGACCCCATCGAGATCTTTCGCCATAATACGATAATGCTCATATGAAAGGATTGAAGATCAGTGTTTTCCTCTCATGTTGCTCCAAAAGTGGCGATCAGCCCCAAGAGGATTTAGCCAAATCTGGCTACAAGACAAATAGAGAAGTAGAAAATTTAGGAATCCTATTACATGCTAATGAACCACTAGAACATAGTAGCCAAATATGGCAATTTTAAAAGAAGAAAGTTAGAAATTTGCCCCAATCCTCTAAAAATCTTGGTGATTTCATAACTTTCTTCCTTGAAATGAGGCTATTTTTATGGAAATTCTCCAAAAACTTCCATTGACCATGTTGCTTGGAGGTTTTTTTGTAATAGCAAAATGGCGAATTCGCCACAAAAAAATCATCGTTGCAGATCATTCCACCAGGTTGATTCTTTATTATTATTCAATTTTGTGAGGTTGGTGGACTGGCAATCGTCCACAAGAGGACTTAGCCAAACTTGGCTACAGACCACAGAGGAAAGTAGAAATTTTTGGGTACCTCACTATATTTTTGCAACATGCTAGACCTTCCAGTCTAAATTTGGCGATTTCACAGTTTTCTCCCTCAAAATATGGCGGCTTTGGAAAGAAAATTCCAAGAAAAAACCTTTGTATGAGAAATCTTTGAAGACGGATTGGGGATGAAACAGGGGTTACAAGAGTCGAGGTACCCAATTTCTCTCTTGAGGGTTATGCTCAAATTCGGGAAGAAACAGGGAGTACAAGAGTCAATGTACCCAATTTCTCTCACTCATGGCTACACTCAAATTGGGGATGAAACAGGGAGCACAAGAGTCAAGGTACCCAGTTTCTCTCAGTCATGGCTACAGTCAAATTGGGGATGAAACAGGGGTTACAAAAGTCAAGGTACCCCATTTCTCTCACTCATGGCTACACTCAAATTGGGGATGAAACAGGGAGTACAAGAGTCAAGGTACTCAATACTACAGCCCAAAGACACAATGATGTAATGGAAAACTATTTATTTATATGCAAAATGTTTGGTACTCTAAAAAAAGCCCCTGGAGTTTTGCATGAGAAATATCCTAAAGAAGTCTTAGAAACCTGCAAAGAAAGAAAGAGATGTCTTTGATTATGAATCCATTGCACTGCAGATCTGCAAGAGAGAATGCCATTCCAAAAGTTGTGTCATGTCCATAAACCCATCATGAAAGTAGGGAAGATTTCTAAACCCAGAATGAAAGTAGGGAAGATTTCTGAACCCAGAATGAAGATAAGTAAAAATTAGGTCTGCAAGGAACTCCACATGATTGATATTACAAATATCAATCTTTACAATTACACAAGGAACTTTGAGGTAAAATACATGAGTTCTGGAATCAAAATCTAGAACTCGCAAAAACTCTTGGACATTGGCTTTTTGAAGAGATGGAATGAAACATTTGTGGCTATGGTGAGGGATCTTAATTTGCACTCTAGAACTGGTTCCAAAAGCATGACCACCTCAAGGAAGACTAAATTGTGTGAGTACTACTGAAGTGAAAGGAACACTAAAGTGTGTACTGAATAGGATTATGGTAACCGCTGGCTGACTCGTGGGGTTATGATACACTGAAGAGGATGGAGTTTATGAGTAGTCAAGTAGACAACATCCTCTATTTTGGAATTGAAACTCTCGATTTCCTTCGGTGCCAACTCCCACTTGAAATGTTGCACAAAACTCGCAACATTCATTGTGATAATGAACATGGCCTGTGTCACAACAACAAAAACCAACACAATGGAATTTGCATCAATCAATGCTTGAGCTTGAGGCAGAAAATCAGATCTGTTGTAAAGAATTGACTTCCAAGCAAGGCCACAGCAAACAAACTTCCATGAAAAATAAACTGCACTGGTTTGAAGTTTGCAATGCTAATATTCTCCTATGGCATGTCTCTGATTTTTTATCCTTTGGTGTAGGGAAGCATCAAGTTTTTGGACCCATGCAATGTGAGACATCCTCTCTTCTCTTATATGGCAGGTCTTTTGGATCTTAAACTTGAGTGTGATAAGTGTGGAAACATCAAGTTTAGTACCTGTGTAATACCCGCACACATTCTCTTGCCTGCACCAAAAGGCATGATGCTCAAATTCTTGATGCCCATGTCCAAGCTCTCATTGTTCAACACACGTTCAGGATCCCATTTCTCTGGATTGGGCCATACATTTGGGTCATTATTGATTCCAAAGATGTTGATCAGCACCTGTCTCCAACAACATTGAATGCACTTAGAAACCGACTGATACCTTTAGTTCAGCTTCCCTACAAACCCCCTCATCCTGGGCTTATCCTTGGAGGGTTACTCTTTGAGATAAAGGGGGGTTTTTTTTTGGTAATGCTGTGAAATAATAAAATATTAGGAGAATGTTTTATTTAATTTAAAAGATTTAAGATATATTCTGATAATCCAATTCTCAACACTTTATTTACATAGAAGTGGATTATATACATTTCTTTATTTTCATTCAGTTGCAGTTTATATGTTTTTGCACATCATTTGGAAGACAAATTGGAAGTAGCTTCCCCTTCCCTTCAGCCTCATCGACTAGTTTTACATCTGATATTACATTTGGAGGATTGCAAAGGAATTTTTTGAAACTTGGAAGTTCTGTAAAGTATCACCTACCTGCCAACCCTTAGGAATGTCATAGCCACCAAGAGTGGTATCTTTCTCCACGTAGCGAGATGGCAACAAAGGAACTGGTGGGTACTTTCTCAAAGTCTCTTTGATCACAGCACTCAAGTATGGCATGCTTGGAATATCATCTTCTGTGACCATCCGACTTGTCTCATAACCATGACCTCCTGTAACATCAACTACTTCCTTGTATAGACGCTCTTGTATTGCAGGATTCCTTGCAAGCTCGAACATGATCCATTCTGTTGTCACCAAGGTCGTGTCTGCACTCTCGATTATCGGCTCCCACAATGACTGCTCCAATTGCACATCACTCAAATGTGTCGCTTGTGTCAACAAAATATCCGCATAACACCTCCCTGGTCCCTGTGACCATCCAAGTACCCAATGTATGGACCACATGATGCAGCTGATGATCAGTCTTGACTGAATGAATCTAGATCAATGTTTTTTTTCTCAAATTTGTGAAGTAGGTGGTGGGTTCGTGATCATGCATAAGTGGACTTGGTCAAATTTGCCTAGAGGTCAGTCTAGGCAGAAGGAGAAACATTTAGAATTCCTCCTCTAATTTAGCAACTTGTTGGAAGCTATTCTCTAAATATGGCAAATTTAGATTTTTTTTTTCCTTGTAATGTGAGAACTTGAACCCATTTTTTCAAAAGAAAAAAACCTTTGTACCTTGCGCATCTCTTTTTTCCCTTTTTTCCCCGTTCGTCTGCAGGCTGCTAAAATTCGCCCAAAAAAACGCACTAGCTCGTTCTAGAAATTGTCTAGCTTTAAACTTATCAGAAGAACACAGTTCCATGATAAAAAATTACTATCCAACAAATTCCTTGAGATCAGTACCTCTGGCTGATTTTTCAGACGTCTTCGTTGTTCCTTGATGAGACCCTTGATGATGAGTGTTCGTTTTCTCTCAACGGCCTTGATGTTGTCCTCCACACTCTTGTTAGGCACCCATTTAAAAGCAGGGAAAAAATCACGCCAGTCCACCTCAATGACCGTCTTCAATGGGGAGATGACTACTGCTTCAAAAATCTCCCACTTTGTTACAACTCCCAGCTCTGGACAATCAACCTCCTCTGGCACATAACCCCATACCTGCAAAAAGAAGAAGAAAGCAGAATCCTGTACCATCTCAGGACATGAAAAAAAACACCACCTAAGACATGATATCTCCTGATCAGCTATGATCTATCTGCATGCATTACATCCTAGGTCCACCAAAGTCGGAGTGCCGAATCTCAGCCTTTTTTCACATTTTTGATAAAAAAATGTTTTTTCGTATTCAAGTGTTAGCCAAGTTTGGCTAAACATTCATTCCTGTGGATCATCACCACAAATTTGGCTACATCACAAAATTGAACCCAAAAGACAAAAAAGCACTCTGGAGTGCTTGATGATGATCATTACCTGGAACATGGAGAAGGGGAAAAGAGCTCTCTTGATGTAATCCCGAACATCAATCACAGAACCTCCGGAATGGGGACTAGTGTTTTTCAAGTCCAAGAACATAGCATCCAGCATGTTGAACAGAGCATTCTCTCGAATGGGTCGATTTTGTTTCTGTCACACGATATTATGATCACACACATGCATTGGAAAATCCTTCAGTGCACAAGTGCTAAGCAAGAGATGAATATACACAAACATTAACAAACAAACAACAGTTCTAACTTCCTTGTAGATTCAGTTGCTACCTACCTGGGAATTGATGTTGAGGAGATGACCCACTGCAAGCTTCTTGAGCATGCGATGCTCATCTCCATAGTCCGACATTGCCACCATTGTTTTGTCCCTGGTCAGAATCTGCAATGCCAGAGGCATCTTTCTGGATGATATTGCTTCATATTTCGTGATCATGGCCTGCAACAAAAAAAAGAAGAAGTACCCCAAAGCACGTAGCACTTAGCAAATAGCTGATTTGAAAAACACAGGACCTCTCACAAATTATAAGAGAAGAAGAGCTTCCAGACCAGAGCTAGTTGGGAGATCTGAACTTGAGATGCAATCTTCAAGCTCAAGTATCAGCTTTGAAGATCAGCTATGCAGTTATAATACCTCCTTTGCAATCTCAGGTGATGTGATGACGACTTGTTTGACAGAACCGACTTGGATCGAGAATATGGGTCCATATTTTGCAGCCCAAGTGGTGAAACTCCGGTGCGGTTTCTTCTCCGTCAGTTGTAACAGATTGCCCAACAATGGTAGTCCGGGAATAGCTGCAAATTCAAATCCATTGCCAGGGGAAAAAAATAAAGAAAACTCCATTAGGTACACTCAAGAAGCAGTAGCTCAATCCCTACACACCCATGTGATCCAGCAGGTACTGCGGCCTCCACTAGTTTCTGAACAGCTTAGGAGAAATTCTTAAAGGGAGGAAGAACTTGGCTTACAAGGAGGGAGATTTTTCTTCTTGAAGAGAAGAGAGCTGACGAAACGGACAAGGATCCACGCCAACAGAAGCGTGATGAGCACCGAGGCCCCGTTGAGCTTCTTCCCAAGTACCAGCTCCGCATTTTGTGCCACTTGCGGAGGCATGGCTTCCAAAGCCATCTCCCAGTAAGGCTGCAACCTGGTTGATATCAATTTCGCCATCTCGCGGAGGAGGCACAGAATCTAGACTGCAGCAAGTTCTGATCAAGACTTTGGTCTCAAACTCCTGCTGCTGCAATCTATCAATTGTCCACACGAGATCACGCGGTCGATTTTGATTATCACCAGCTTCTGCACCAACAGCTAGCTAGTTGTTGAAAGCCGCAGAAGAACACTGAAGAAGGAAACTACGTAAGAGAGTTGTCCAGCTTTTAAAGTTGTGGGTGGGTCTGCAACAATCTTGTTTCTTGCTCTGAAGGGGAGGAGGAGGAGGAGGATGAGCTAGACTTCTGAATTTTCCACATGATGTTTGCGCCAACTTCGGCTGACATCTTTATAGGCAGTCTATTATTCGGTTCAGGATTTTGACCATCAAAAGGGATTGTAGAAAATATTGGATCCTTGGGAAGTTGCGCGAATTTCGCGCAGTTCTTAGAAATGCCCATTACTACCATTCCGCGGAAGAATATGCGAAAGACTTGGCAATGGGTATCACAAGGATCCAAAAAGAAATTTGGAGAATCTTATTTTGGGGATCTTTTGGATGATCTGTTCAACGCCTAAGCATGCAATGATCTCACAAGAAGTTAGCTAGCTCCTGGATGATTCCCTTTGTGGGAAAACTGTGTGAGTTTACCTCCTAGAATGCACTAAAAATGCAAGTATAGACCAGGGAGTTGTAAGAAAACTCGTGTCGCATACCCAAAAAAGAATAAAGAAAAAAAATCTGTGTCCCGACGTTTGAACTTCTTCTGGCGTTAACATCCGAGGCGCTCGCTTGCAGAAGCAGATTCTCAACTCCTGGTCGCCAATTACATCTTCTCTATAAATAGATTCGACTTTTGCACTTAATTTGCTTCCTTATCTTTTTCTGTATAATTGCAGAGAAGCAGTAGTAGATCTGACAATCCTGTTGGGAAAAAAAATGGTCTCTCTCGACCATGATGCCACGCAAAACTTGCGAGTAGCTTCTTTCGGATCTAGCTTCACCCCATGCATGAGCTGCACGACGTTTTGGCAGCACGCAGACGGCAAACCCTGCTAAACCCTAAACCCTATTCTTTATTGATCAGCAATTTTTTCCATAATATTATTCTTTCAGGGAGTTGTGTTCACACAAATCTCTGCCCCAAATTTGATGATGTAGAGTTTACTAGGGTTTAAGGCTTCGATGGTATAAGGGTTTACTTCGTCAAGGGCTTTCATGGTCTATGGTCTAGGGGTTTAGGGTTTTGAGTATTGATAGTATAAGTAGGGGTTTAGGGCTTTGATGATGTAAGGGGCTAGGGTTTAAGGTTTAGATGTTGTGAGGGTTTAGGGGGGTTTAGGGCTTTGATTGTGAAAGGATCTAGGGGGTTTAAATGGTGGAGGGTATAGGGGGTTTAAGGTTTAAATGGTATAAGGGTTTTAGGGGATTAGTGTTTTCATGGTGTAAGGGTCTTAGGGGTTTATGGATCAGGTGGTGTGAGGATTTAGGGGGTTTAGTTTAAGAATGGTGTAGGGATGTTTTAGGGTTTTGATGGCATAGGCTTTTTAATAATCTGCTTTCTTTTCACAGAAAAAGCTACCAATTTCAGTTTCATGGTTGCCAAAGAAGAATTTCAGATGTCTCAAGCCATTTTGTAGCTTGTTTTCTTTCATACAGCTGCTTTGCAAATGGTTTCTTACATAATTTTAAAATGCTCAGCAAACATTTCAACTAGTACACCAACCAAAAACACACACACTGATCTGACCAAATGCAAACTACGGAACTTGCCTCCATTTCCAGGAAAAAAAAATTTTGAGCAGCTGCAACAGGCAAACCCAAAATAATTAATTTGCATTATTTACTTTTGGGCAAGATGAAAATATATCTATCATATGCTGAATTCAGATGATATAAATATTAAACAAGTTGGCAACCAGAATACAACAAAAATTAATTGCAAGCTAAAATTTGATGTACATGATGAGTCCAAGTATCGATTTCTATTCATGTTTTCAGCAAAATATCCGGTGGCTGGCTGGCTGGCTGGCCTGCTACAAGAGATTAAAATTATATATAGAATTTTGGCAGTTACCTCAAGTTGGTTATGAGGACACTTCTATAATTGCTAGAAGTTCTTGAAAGTGCACTTTGATCTGGTATAATAAGTTCCAATCAATTTGAAAGCCAAGGAATTATGTAGACCTAAACCCTAAACTCTACATGCTTAGGAAAACAAGGGCATCACAAACACGCTGGCCCTGCCAATAGATAAAGATGCTCTACATCTACCTACTACTGTGTCCACACTCTCAACACCAAAAAAAATCCATTCCAATCTAAACATTCTAAACACTTTCACCAAAGAAACCAATTCTCCTAATGTGAAACCAGTTCTAATAAGGTAAAACTTCCAAATGTCGAACATGTAAGTGTAAATGAGATTGGTGGCTCTATTCTATACTTTGCAATGGAATTAATTTCATTTGTTTCCCAAAATAGTAAAATGTTGTACACTTTACCATGTAATTTAGGCTCTTGGGATAACCAGCACCTTCACTGGTAACATGGTGAAATCTTAAAAGCTTGAAAATCTTTAGCTTGTATCCATGGTAAATATCTTGTCCTAAGTATATCACTCAGGGTGTCAAACTTTAATCTGCATCTAACCATGGTAAGTATGTGTAATCCTGTCTAAATAAATGTCCATGGAGTCTGAGTCCAAATTCAACATTTCCTGAGTGACATATGCCCACTAAAATGCCGCACTAAAGAAGGTGAAGGTATCAATGTAGGTGCTGGTTCACACCTGGTCATCTCTTACAACACAAAATGAAAGAAAAATTTGTGCATTCTTATGAGTTCTAGAGGTGTCCACACACAACAAAATTACCTATAGAAGTGCCTGCACAATATAATACACCAATTGATTTGATCTCGAGGAGTTTAGTTTTTATGAATTTTGTGATGCAACCAAAGTGGCCATCTATATCCATAGGAAGATATAGCCAAAGACGCAATCATCCATAGGAAGATTTTGCCAAACTGGCTATAAACTGGATATTAAGTACAAATCTTTAATCATAATTCTATACTTTTGGCTACTCGTTGAAACCGAATATAAAAATCTGGTGATGTTTTGGTTTTTTCCCAACTTTTGGTGATTGAAACTAGTATTTTTCCCCCAATTTTTTTTTTCCACCCAAACAATTGAGAATTTTTTTAAACTCTAAACTTGACTCATTTTTCTAATATTTTGAAAATTTTGAAAATTTTATTGAAAAATTCGCCAATTTTCTAAATAAAAATATTGAAAAATAAATCCTTTTGATTGAAATCATAAAAAATCACTTCATTTTTCAAAATTTTGAATTTTTGTTTCATTTTTTTTGGCGAAATTCAGCAGGGAAAAAAACAGAGGTTTTCTAAAATTAGAGAAAAATGCTAGATTAAGCCTGGATCCCTAGATTGCAATTAAGGTTGACTCAAACTCCTCCAGACTGATCTGTACATTGGATTCGCCTACTTTGGGCTTCTGCATTGGTGGTATGTATGTGCCTCAAGAATCAACACCCCATGGGGCTTAAAAGTTGGGCGGGTATTAGGAATGGTCACCAAAACCTCACCAGTTCAAGTCCTCTAATTCCATAACCAGAGCTCTCAAAGAAATTGAAGAACTTTGTTCTGAAATTATATAAATTGTGGTTCTCTATAATAAAAATTCATTAAGAACCGGTTCTGAAACACGATTGCGAATTCTCAAAAGCACAGGAGGTCAAATAAATAACATCTAATTCCAAGAACCACCCTCATACCCGGAGAGGGTTTAATGAAGTCTCTAATAACCACCCCCCCCACACACACACACTAGCTCAAACCAATGTTGACCAGGTACCTGGTTAGGGGTTGGGGCAGCTGGGAATATTCCTCAAATGTTTTATGAAAATTGTGAACCCAGTTATTATTATTATTAGGGGCCCAAGCTTTTAGGGGGCTGGCACATGGCTTAAGGCTTTGAAGTGGGGGAGGGATCCAAAAACAAAAAAGCCACTCCCAAAATAACCCACTAATTCCTATTGTAGTTTCCAGCCCTAATTTTACATTACTAGATGTAAAAAGGAGGTCTCATTCATGAAGAGAAAAGCACCTCTAATATGGCACACCTCTTATATGGCCTCTTTACAATATTAGTGTATTGGTGTGTATTTTTAGAGGCACTCAAACATGGTTGAAAGAGAGAATGGAGAGAATCAATGAAAATGCTGTTTAGATTTGGTCTAAGGACAACACAAACAAGAGCAATAATTAGACTTTGGATCCAAAAGCATCATCATATGACTTACTATTCTTCACCTAGTCTTTTGGTTTTTTGGAGTGACCTCATTAAGATTCTTGTCAGCTCAATTTGAGGCTACCTTTCTCTTCTTGTAAAGTGGTATATTTCTCCCTCACTTGTTTCACTCAAGGACAAAAGTAGAGTGACTATTTGTGATTAAGTTAGTTGTGGGGAACCCTAAAGTTCATTTTTTCCTCTTTTGTGATGGGCATCTTTGATTGGCCCATCACTTTAAAAAATTAATCCCAAAATAGATATGTTGGAAATTCCTACTTTTGGCTGGTTGTTTAGGTTATCAGAGTACAACTTAGGGCAAAATATATGGAATAAAGTGAGCCTGAGTTATTGGAAGATGTTGGGGAACAGTTTGGGAACATGTTCAGAACCCATTGTGAACTTGATGGGAACTCATTGGGAACAACAAAAATCCAACACCCTCCCCCAAAAGAAAAAAAAAACCTGGGATCCCTGGGTGCATACCACCTCACCTCATTGGTTGCAAGATTTTTTCTTTGCTTACCTGTGTTCTTTGCCATCTTTGGCCTAGCCTAATGCACAAGGGCATGAACTATGGTTGTATATTACATTTCAATAACAGAAAAAACAAAATGCTGAAGTTCATTTGAAAATTCACCTAAAAATTAAAATAATTTCACTACTTACAAGCCAAGAAGATATCCAAATTCTCAAATTGGACATTCATAAATTCATTCAAACCCATAAGGTTTTGCCTATGACTTTTAGGGTTGGGTCTTCTCTTTTTCCTATTTGCTGCTACTTTGTTTCAATGTGAAATGTATATAACCTTATTATCAAATCATCTCTAAATTCTTTATGCATTCAGTTCAATTGCACGAATCAACAAGTTTTCAATATTTAACATGGAAGATGTATTTCACCCACAAGAGCGTAGCGGTCTGAATTTTTTTTGTACACTTCATGTTTTAAAAGAGATTAGCCTACATCTACTCATCTCCAAGGACGTAAGGTATCAAGTTTGATGATGTGACCAAGTTCTTGTGGAGTCGTATTGGGGTATGTTGTTTGAAGGTTGTACAAAACAAGTGTCACTCTCTTTGTGCCAATTGCCATGGCATCCAACTTGTAGTAAGTAATTAGTAATGACATGCAATTGTTTCATATCGATCTCATGATGCATTCACACTTGATGTTAAGTAAGTGTTAGATGAAAATCTAGGTGGCACCCGAGTTGGCACCCAATGTTAAATGGGTGATAGCTTAATGTTAAGTGAATGTTAGCTTAACATAAAATTTTCATGGTAACTAAGTTCAAGTTCTAAATGGTTAGCATGGTGTTAGGGGACTTAACACGAGAGTTCCTAGCACCAAATGTGCCACACCTTCTTCATATCCACAAGAGGTACATATCATCAAGAAGATCTCAAATTGGGAGGTTCATGTTTCTAACTATTCAAGTCCGGGGTAGTGGATTATGTGATTTTCTTGACCACATTATATGACAAAATCTTCCAATGATGATAATACACAAGAGTGACCAAAATGTGTGGAATATGAATTTGTTTTAGAATTGTTGAATTTACCACCGAGACCTTAATGTCATGGAGGATGATTTCAGAAAGTTTGTTCCCCACCCATTTAATTATTTTAAACTACTGACCTACTTAGCTTTTAGGAGGTTGATAAGATCAGCCAGGCTTCCCACATGAGACATTTGTTCCAATGGAAATGGATGCTAAATGAAAATCAAATTTTTTTTCCTCTTCTTACGTTCTCATATGGTTTCAAATAGTTCATCATTATATATGTCAATCTCAAATTTAATTTGAATTAATATAAATATCATGGACATGAAAAGGCACATGATAGTTTGTCTTTCACATACAGGTTGGTAGGTAGGAACTGTGAGGTAGTAATTAGGAAAGAAATGAGATAGTTTTTTATGGAATTGTCTTTAGAATCATCCAGGGATATGAAGGATTTGCAAAATCAATTGTCTAAAGATGATCATATAAAAAAACATGCCAAATCTTCCATAGACTAATTCTTCAAAAAAAATTGTAACTAGAATTTAAAATGTAAGTCATAGCAATGATGTCTCAATTTGCTAATCCATTCTACATCTGATGAGATTTTGCATGAGCATCTCCTTGTTCTTTTTCTTGTTTGGTAGGTATCAACTTTTGAACATACCAGCTAGTACTGATATTGGATCTTTTTTGAAGCTCATAGTACACTTTTGTTCTCAAGGTATTATGCTACCTACTTATGTAAATAATAATAAAATGTAAAAGTTTAGCTATATTTTCAAATGCCTTGATTATTTTATAAATATTTTCAGGAAGTTTTTTTGGAGGGTGAGGCTACTTTATTTTCTAAATGTCTATAAGATTTGCCTTGAAATCAATTTAAAGTGCCTTATTTTTAATTGTTGTCTTTTTTATAAAAATTTAAGTTACTCCCATGTGGATTAACTTCTAACTTATCTTATTTCAATCAAACCTTTCACTCAACTAAGTTGGAAAAGTTTGCTAAGTTCCAAATTTTTTGACTTATAGATTGTGAGTTGGGTTTTCAAAGTGAAAAAGAATGCAAAAATAACATGCTTCAAATTGGAGCTAAAATGGGTTATATGACAAGGCAATTTCAGATTCAATGGAACAGAATGCAATGGAGCAGAAAAGGGTATTAGAAGAACAATTGCATCCTCAAATGTTCTTGTAATATAAAAAGTCCTAATTTGGATTGTAATGACCAAAGAATTCCATAGGTATGGATTTGACAAGAGTTTGTAAACTAATGATCCACACTTTTATCATTCAAAACTTCAAGATGTCATATCATTTTTGTGCACACAAAATATCCATGTAACAAGTCACCAATTCTTTCATGAAAACTGCCTGTTCTTTGAGGATTTTGAAACAACTGAATCTGGTAGTTATTTTGATTTTGATTTTATTTTTTTCAAGAAACTAGATTAAATGTGGGCAGTTCTCTGATTTTAAACTATTAAAATAATAATAATAATAAACCAAGGGTTAATATTTGTAAATCCAAATAACCACACAACATTGGACAAAACCTAAACCTTAAACCCTAAAACCCTCAACATGGAACTCATCACTTGTTGTACATTGCAACATCACATCTTGCATTTGACTACCACATACAATTTGATGAATTGAGAAGCAATGCTCAAAATCACCACACTTATCTAACACACAACGGAAAATGTATTCACTTGACAATGCGCCATACATCATCACTTGTCATTTCATAAAACTCCCAATCTCACAGTGGATTTGCAAGTTTTGTTCTTCATAATCAACTCTGAGAACAAAATAGAAAGTGAGAGTGCCATCCATGTGCTGTTGTTGACACTTTAGTGTGCAATAGTGTACTATAACTAATTAGACTTTTAAAAGTTTATTAAATTCAAAAAATTCAATTTCTTAATTTCAAGAATTTGAGAAACAAAACATTGACCATGAAGATGGCAACCAAAATTCAGCCACCACATTTGGAGAATCAATTTTTTCTTTCTAGGTATTCAATTCTAATGATCAATTGAAAATGTGACAATAAATCTTTTTATTAAGATTTTTTTTTTGGGGATTGAACTTTGGGATTAACATTTTTTCCTTTGACATAATTTTGCCAAAATGAAAATTTTGAAAATGACTTTTTTTGAGGGTTCTCAATTGCCCAAAATTCAAAAAAGAAGAAAATTTATTTCCTTGATCATTATGTTTCCTTCCAATAAGTACTTAGAAATTTAAAAAGATGATTAACACTTTTTGTTTCAAATTTAATTTATAACTAGATTTGGTTAAATCTTCCTAGGGATGATTGTCATTTGTTCTATATCTTCCTATGGATCATTGCAAGTAGAACGACATAATTTATTTTTTTTAAACCTCAATGATAGAGATCAAGACTATATCCACCCCAATCCATTTTTGAGATGGGAACCAAAACTCAATCACCACATCTTGATAGTGTGGAAATGTTTTTCAAATGTAAATCACCATATGGATTGCAACCCAAGTCTAACCAATTGACCTACTCCCTCAAAATTATATAGTGACTATCGTTTTTCTATTAGTGAATTATCACCAAAAATTGAAATTAAAAATGGGCACTAAAAAACTAACTAAGTAAAATTCAATAATGATCAAACACATTAGCATCCTCTTCATAGAGGTTAATAAACAATATCCCACCTAAAATGTTAATACCTTATTTGTACATGACACCATTAACCTATCCATTGTACTTATTAGTTCGTGTTATAATTAATCTTTCACCCTTTAATTAACTAAAGGCATGCCACATCATGTTTCAATATTTATAATATCACCAATATTGTACCACAATTGCCATAATTATAGCCATCCATGTGATATCCTTAAGAAACCGTAATGATGATCAAATTTTGACCATTGATATTTCCCTTGTAAAAAAGTTATTACTTTTACCGAGGTTGACCCTATGTTTATCATAGGTTGACCTCTAAACCTATGTGATGCAAAGTTACATCGGCATCAAACATGACGTAACTAACATTGATAACCCTAGTGGTTATTAACATCCAAAACTCAAGATGTGTCAAAAATTATGAATTATATTGTGTCATGCACAAATTAAAATGTTTCATCCCTTTGTAAGAATCATCTCTCCACCAATACATAGCCTCTCATGCTTTATATTTTTTGAGTATGAAAATAACAATATCACATTAAGTGGGCTTGGTTGCACATATTGTTTTTTTTTTCAAAATTGTGATGTAATTGTTCAAAAGTGATCATCTACATGAATATTTAGCCAAATTCAGCAATATTCAAAATATGAAGGTCAAAAAACCTTCAAAAACACCTTCATGTTGAAAGTACTTGTGGTGATTTGCTTTTTAAAACTTGAATTGGTTTCAAAAAACAGGGAATATGCAACAAGGTAGTTTGTTCGAAATTGTTTTTCAAAAAATGTCAAAAATTCACCACAAAAAAATATTGGTTTGACACTTATCACTTCCATAGCTTAAGGACTATATAATATCATTCAAGCTTAATATTAATGACTACATTACAACAATCCCCTAACAATAATGCCAAATCAAATCGTTATTCACATTTGAGATGTGACATTTAGTTAGTGATAGTGCCTAATTTTCATGGTTGGGGCACACTAAAAGAATGCTTCATTTGAAATCATTCTCATGACATTACTTTGAATGACAAATATGTTTACAAAATTATCTATTTGCTAATTGTATCTAGTTTTATAGATATTGACATACTTTGGAATTAAATTGCTTGTGATTTTTTGTTATTTGAACAATTTAAACATGTTTTTAAATGTCTTGGGACATGTTTCAAAGAGTATGTTTTTATAGTGTTTGGCAAAGCTCTCTTTCAATACATTTAAAATTCAAACTTGAATGCATGTGTTGTTTCATGCATATTGTAATTTTCATTTTGCAAATGATGAGTGATTTTTGGCCTGGGGGGGGACATTTAGTGTAAAGTTTGGGATCTACATGCGTCAAATGACCATTTTTAAGGGGGTTATTAGATCATTTTCCAATTTATTTTTATCACCCTATTTTTATTTAATTTTTTAATACATACATATTAAATCCACCCTATATGAATTATAATCCATTGTTTCAGATTATTACATATTTTATATTTTAATTAAATTAATTATTTGATAAAATGTACCCTATTTTAAAACTAATTAACTTA
>Ga0116227_10010552_pt1 | contig 16053 bp, 14 predicted proteins | sample S1TSphgellanicum_FD_89693 | JGI IMG/M metagenome (GOLD analysis project Ga0116227, IMG submission 89693) | Host-associated microbial communities from peat moss isolated from Minnesota, USA - S1T2_Fb - Sphagnum magellanicum MG | ecosystem: Host-associated > Plants > Peat moss > Unclassified... | reverse complement strand
TCATCATGATTTGTGCCGGACCAGACGACTATATGACGGCAATCACTGACGACGGCATCGACGAATTACGCAACTTTATCGCCGATTTTTGCCAACCTCCTGAAGAATGGGACGCCGTCCTGCGGTCCATCATCGATGACCCCGAAAACATCGAAAACGTCAAGGCATATAAGGCGCGGTGACAATCGGCCGGTTACGTTGAGGGGGTGATCGCAACGGCGAATCTTTGGAAATCCTGAACATACCGCGCCCCTGTTTGCCAGCATGGGCATGCGCGCAATTTGCGAAGAAAAAGTCAAAATTTTGCGGACACTCCCTCGTTAGCAGCCGAGGGAAACGGGCATCTGCTGCCTTGCCTCGACTCTTTCACGCGTGGTAATGTTCCACACTTGTTCTAGTGGCCAGATGTTGGAGATGGTGGTGAAGTCCTACCCAGTGTCAATTCGGCGCGCTAGCTATCGCGGTGTGGACGCCCGGAAAAGGGCGAAGACCGACGAATATAACCGCGTTGCCACCAAGGTCGAGCAGCACCTCAACGGCGACCTCTCAAAGCAGCCTGATCATACCGTGCACCAATATGATTCGTATGAGATCGCCCTGAAGATCGCGGAGTCAGACGAGTTGGTTCATCGTATCGTGTTTGCGACGGATTGCGGTGCAAACGGCATCACCATCGTCAAAGGCGATTTTGATAAGGCCATGAAACTACTGCATGGGGAGGACTGATCCATGGCCCGAGAACGCGCACGCTTGATCGGAAAACTATATTGCGATCCGCTTGCTGAAGATAGCGCGATCATTTGGGTTTATGAGAAGGGTCGATATTTTGAGATTCGCTATGGCGAGAAGTCCCATCTTTGCCATGCCATCGTCAAAGACATTGAGCATGTGAAGCAGGAAGCGTTTCTCGTATTCCATGTCAAAGCAGAATTGTTCGAGTCCTGTCATTGAGACAGGTTTCACGTTTCAAGCATGGAAGGCCGGATGACGGCCCAATCACAGAGGCAAATGGGTGGCCGGGCTTGCAATCCCGGCCACCCGCTCCTTCATGAGGAGTGTCGGCGTGGTTCCTCGCGGCAATTCAGTTTGGAGGAAAGCCAGTCCAGGATTTCGGCCTCAACCCACCCCACTCTGCTTGGGCCAAGGTGTACCCGCTTGGGGAATAGCCCAGCCTTTTCCAGACGCGCGACGTGCTGCGGCGAATACAGAACCAGCTCTCTTAGCTGACGCTTTGAAAGTATCCTCATCACGATGTCTCCATGGAAGAGAGCATCGCGATGCCCCGGTTACGACAATACCCCGAGGTGCGGTGAAGCTATCAGAACGCCAGGAAATCACCAAATGGTCTGCTCATGGCTGAAAACTGCACGCCATGGCGTCGCATGTTACCTATGCGTTACCTGGACTTATTCCAGGTAACGCCGATCACGGCATAACCTATTGAAAAACTGGAGCGGGCGAAGGGATTCGAACCCTCGACCCCAACCTTGGCAAGGTTGTGCTCTACCCCTGAGCTACGCCCGCTCGTGCGTTGCGCCGGCCACCAGCGTTTCCCTAGGAAAAGCGCCGTCCGGCTGGGGTGAGGCGGGCCAATAACTGCCTTGTTCGGGGTGCGCAACCCCCAAATGCACTTTCTTTGCGCAAGGCGCTGCCCATGGGGGATGATCTGGGTCGATCTTGCCGTTGGCACTTGTCGAATGGCATTGGTTTCCCACATGGTGTCGCAACACTCATCCCGATCATCTGTTGCGGAGATTCCACGCGTGGCAAGCCTTGGCCTCAATCTTGACGAACAGAAAGCGGTCGACCGGTTCCGCAAGGCGGTGGTCGAACCGTCGATGACAAAGCTGGTGATCCTCGATTTCTGGGCGGAATGGTGCGGGCCGTGCAAGGCCTTGACGCCGCTGCTGGAAAAGGTCGCCGCAGACTATGCCGGCAAGGGCGTGGTGCTGGCCAAGATCAATGTCGATGAAGACCAGTTCATTGCCGCGCAGTTTCAGGTGCGGTCGATCCCCACAGTCTATGCGATGTTCCGGGGGCAGCCGGTCGCCGACCTGACCAATGCACGCAGCGAATCGCAATTGAAGCAAGTGCTCGACCAGATCCTGGCGCAAGTGCCGGTCGAGGCCGGCGACGAACCGGCCCCCGATCTCGCGCCGTTGCTGGCGATGGCCGACGAAACGCTGGCAGCGGGCGATGGGGAACACGCGGCCGCGATCTTTGCGCAGGTCATCGATCTGGCGCCCGACAACGCTGTCGCCCACGCCGGGCTGATCCGCGCGCTGCTGGCCGCCGGAATGAAGGACGAGGCGCAGGCCGCTCTCGCCGGGCTGGACCCGAAACTGGCCGAGGACCCGGTGTTTGCGCAAGTTCGCGCCGCGCTGGCGCTGGCCGAGGATGCGCCGGAGGCTGACGAACTGGTCGCGTTGCGCGCCGCCGTCGCCGCCGACCCCGACGATCATGCGTCGCAATTGGCGCTTGCCAACGGGCTTTATGCCAGCGGCGATCGCGATGGCGCGGCGGCAATCCTGCTGACGCTGGTGGCGAAGGACCGCACCTGGAACGATGGCGCAGCGCGCGGCCGGCTGTTGCAGATCTTTGAAGCGATCGGGCTGGAAGATCCCTGGGTCGCGGCCACGCGGCGCAAGTTGTCGACCGTGCTGTTCGGTTAACAAGAGTGGGCGGGGCAATGACCACCGAGCGGCTGTCGATCTTTCCCCTGGCCGGGGCGCTGCTGTTCCCCGGCCTGCAACTGCCGCTGCGCATTTTTGAACCGCGTTATCGCGCGATGGTGTCCGACGCGCTCGCGCGCGACCAGCGCATCGCGATGATCCAGCCGCAGGCGGTCGAGGAAGGCGCGCCGCTGTTCCGCATCGGCTGCGTCGGCAAGATCGCCGAAGTCGAAGCGCTGGACGACGGACGGTACAATATCGTGCTGCAAGGCGTGGCGCGGTTTCGCGTACTGCGCGAACTGGAAGTCACCACCCCGTTCCGCCAGGTCGAAGCCGAACTGATCGATGAGCCGGAATTGGCCGTGCTGAGCGCGATCGAGCGCGCCGGGTTCGAGCGGGAGGCGCGCGCTTTTGCCATCGCCCAAGGCTATGCGGTTGACTGGGATTCGGTCAGCAAGCTGGACGATGCCGCACTGATCAACGGGGTCGCACAAATCGCTCCGTTCGACCTCGCCGCCAAACAGGCGCTGCTCGAATCGCACACTTTGGCGACGCGCTGCGAATTGCTGATCCAGTTGATGCAATTCTTTGGCCGGCGCGATCGCGACGATGGCCGGGTGACGCTGCAATAAGCGCGACCTTCAGAACAACTGCCCCTTGATCCCGTCGATCACGAACTGCGCGGCCAATGCGGCGAGCAGGACGCCCAGCAAGCGGGTGATGACCGCCTCGATCTGCGCGCCCAGCAGACGGATGATCGGGCCGGCGGCAACCATCGCGCCGAACGCCATCGCCAGCACGGTGGCAAGCGCAGCCAGAATGACCGCCGTTTCGGTGGCGCCGTGGGCGCGCGCGGTCAGCAGCATGATCGACGCGATCGAGCCGGGGCCGGCCAGGATCGGCATCGCCATCGGGAAAACCGCAACGTCCTTGACGACCGGGCGCGACGCCTTGACCGCTTCGGCGCGTTCGCCACGGCGTTCGGTGTTGCGGTCGAGCACCATGTCGAGCGCGATCAGGAACAGCATGATCCCGCCGGCGATGCGAAAGCTGTCGAGTTCGATGTGCAGCGCCGCCAGCAATTGCGCGCCGAACAGGGCAAACACGACCAGGATGCCCGCCGCGATCACGCTGGCGCGAAAGGCCATCGCCACCGTCTGCGCGCGCGACGCATCGGCGGTCAGCCCGGCATAGATCGGCGCACAGCCGGGCGGGTCGATCAACACGAACAGTGTGACGAACGCCGACAGGAACAGTTGCGCCAACACCCGCTCAGCCCGCGCCGGCCGGCGTGGCGCGGTCGATCACGCCGTGCAACGCGCCGTCTTGCCACACCCACACTTGCAGGCGGTGCGTGCCCCCTGGCAAAACCGTGCTGCGCCATACCAGCGAGCCATCGTCGGACCGGCCATCGCGGCTGTCGGCGTCGGCAGGGGCATCCGGCATTGCCGGACGCGTGCCGCGGGGCGGGCAATCGGCCAGTTTGCCGCTGACCCAGTCGGGCGCGGGCGGCATAACCGCCAGCGGCCCGACATCGGCGAGCGCCCATTTGAAATCGAGCTTTTTCTGGCGCTTCCACACCATCGCGAACCAGCCGCCGGTCCACACGCCTTCGCTGACCCCGACTGTCCCGTCGCACGACGCCCAGACCGTGCCGGGCTGGCGATTGTCGAACCAGGATGCCGCGTCGTGGTTTTTCAGCCAGGCCCGCGCCGGGGCGCGCGTTGGGCCAAGGATTTCTGCACCGTCATCGGCGGTTTCAGCCAGCGCGGCATTGGCGCCCCGGGCGCCAGCAAGGTGTGCCAGGGCGCTTTCGGCCGCGACCAGCGCGCTGGGGTTGCCCAATGGGGTCAGGCCACGGTGCGACGCGGCCATGAGCGATTCGGGCGCCAGGCCGAGCGCCAATGTGGTGAGGATCGCAATACCAAGCCGCAACGACAGCGTCTCTTCCCCTCTCCCCTTCAGGGGAGGGGTTGGGGGTGGAGCCTTTCCGGATAGCTCGCCGCGTGGAGAGAGGCCCCACCCCGACCCCTTCCCTGAAGGGGAGGGGCTTGAGAGGTTCACGCCCATGCACCTAAAGCTGCGTTTCATCATGAACCTGCCATAGCTGAAGGCCTGGCCGGCTGGCACGCCCTAATCAGATCGCTTCGGCCGGAAGATCGATCCCGGCGTTGCGGAATGCGGCGACCAGCGTGTTGCGCAACAGCACGGCGATGGTCATCGGCCCGACCCCGCCCGGCACCGGGGTGATCGCCCCGGCCACCGCGCTGGCACCGGCGAAATCGACATCGCCGACCAACCGCGTCTTGCCCGGTTCCGACGCCGCGATACGGTTGATGCCGACATCGATCACGGTAGCACCGCGCTTGATCCAGTCGCCCTTGACCATTTCCGGCCGGCCCACGGCGGCAACGACGATATCGGCGCGTCGCACCACATCGGCCAGATTGCGGGTGCGGCTGTGGGCGATGGTCACCGTGCAGCTTTCCGCCAGCAGCAATTGCGCCATCGGCTTGCCGACAATGTTCGACCGCCCGATCACCACCGCATCAAGGCCCGACAGGTTGCCCAGCCGGTCTTTCAGCAGCATCAGGCACCCCAGCGGCGTGCAGGGCACGAAACCGGCCTGCCCCACCGCCAGACGCCCGGCGCTGATGACGTGAAAGCCGTCGACATCCTTGTCCGGGCTGATCGTCGCAATCACGGTCTGTTCGTCGAGATGCGGCGGCAACGGCAATTGCACCAGAATGCCGTCGACCGCCGGATCGGCGTTGAGCACATCGATCAGCGACAGCAGTTCGGCCTCGCTCGCGTCGGCGGGCAGGCGGTGTTCAAAGCTGGCCATGCCGGCTTCGATGGTCGCCTTGCCCTTTGACTTCACATAGACCTGGCTGGCCGCATCGGCGCCGACCAGCACCACGGCCAGCCCGGCCTTGCGCCCGGTGCGCGCGCTGAAATCCGCCGCAAGCGTGGCGACACGGCCACGCAGATCCAGCGCAAATGCCTTTCCGTCGATCAATGCGGCCGTTTCGACGAGTTCAGCAGTCATTGGTTCAATATCCCGACATGGCCAGGCCGCGCAGCAGTTGCGACAGCAGTTGCAGCCCGACGATCAGCACCAGCGGCGAAAAATCCATCGCCCCGGTGTGCGGCAGGGCGCGACGGATCGGCCCCAGCACCGGTTCGAGCAGCGCGTTGAAGCCGCGCCAGATCGCCACCACCGCGTCGTTGCGCGTGTTGATCACGTTGAACGCAATCAACAGTCCCATGATCAGATAGATCGTGACGACCATGCTGATCACGCTGATCAGATAGTCGAGCATCTGCACAACAGTATAGAGCAGCACGTCAGGCTTCCTTCGGATCAGGCGCGGATCAGTGTTCCGGCGCCGCGCGCGGTAAAGATTTCCAGCAACATGGCATGCGGCACGCGCCCGTCGAGCACAACCGCCGCCTCGCAACCTGCCTCTACCGCCATGACGCAGGTTTCCAGTTTCGGGATCATCCCGCCGCTGATCGTGCCGTCGGCGGCCAGGCGGGCGATGTCGGCAGGCGTCAGATCGGTCAGCAGCGACTTGTTCTTGTCAAGCACGCCCGGCACATCGGTCAACAGAAACAACCGCGCCGCGCCCAGTTCGGCCGCGATCGCGCCGGCCATGGTGTCGGCGTTGATGTTGTAGGTGCAGCCGTCCAGCCCGACCCCGATCGGCGCGATCACCGGGATCATGCCGGCCGAACAGGCGGTGTGGATGATGGTCGGGTCGATCGCCGAGGGTTCACCGACAAAGCCGAGATCGACCGACAGGTGGTCGCCGCTTTCGGGATCGATGATCACTTTTTCGACTTTGGTCGCGGTGATCAGCCCGGCATCCTTGCCCGAAATGCCCAGCGCCTTGCCCCCGGCGGCGGCGATCCAACTGACCAGTTCCTTGTTGATCCGGCCCGACAGGACCATTTCGGCGATTTCGGCGGTGACCGCATCGGTCACCCGCAGACCGTCGACAAAGCGCGATTCGATGCCCAGCTTTTTCAGCATGGCGCCGATCTGCGGCCCGCCGCCGTGGACGACCACCGGATTGATGCCGATCGCCTTCATCAGCACCACGTCCTGGGCAAAATCCTGTTGCGCGGCGGGGTCGCCCATGGCGTGACCGCCATATTTGACCACGAACGTCTTGCCCGCATAGCGCTGCAGATAAGGCAGCGCCTCGATCAGAGTTTCCGCCTTGTCGAGCATCGCCTGGCGATAGACGTCGTTCGTGTCGAGATTGGTAGCCATGATGGACCGCGCCAATACCCGTTTGCGTGTGAAAGCGAAATGAATTTGCGTAGGATCGAATCGCGCTTCGCGCGATGCAGACCGCCCGGTCTGCGCTCCCGACACCGAACCCCGATATCAACCGTCCATACGGCGCCCAAGCTTGACCGCCAGCCAGACCAGGACCGGCACCATCACCGTCGACAGCACAAGCTTGGCGATAATCTGGCTGCCCATCATCACGCCCAGGGGCAGCGGATGGCCATCGGCGCCGATCACGCCCCAGAACGACAGCGTGATGAAAATCACCGTATCGACAATCTGGCTCAGCATGCTGGCCAGCCACGCGCGCACCACCAGCACGCGCCCCATGCCGTGCCCGCCAAGCCGCGCGAAGACCATGACATTGAGCGTCTGCGACAGGCCGTAGGAGCACAATCCGGCGAACTGCATCCGCGCACCCTGCCCCAGAATCAGCGCGAACTGGCTTTGATAAGCCCAGACCGGCGCTGGCGGGACGAGATCGATCACGGTGCGGATCAGGATCATCGACAGGATCAGCGGGACAAAGCCGTACCGCACCATCCGCTGCGCGACGGCAACCCCGTGCAACTCGCTGACCGCGCTCGACAGCACGATCAGCAGCAGGAACGCAAAAATCCCGCTTTCGACCGTCATCCGCCCGATGACCGGCCAGACCCCGACATCGGCCAGCTTGGCGCCCAGCACCCCCGCCAGGACAGCCATCCCGCCATAGACCAGGGCATAGAGGAACAGCGAGCGCGGCACGGCGATGGCAGATGGGGGTGTTTGCATAAAAGGGCGTTAGCATCGCGCAAAAAAGTGGGAACCGGTTTTTTGCGGAGGGCGATGCGCCCACCACCGACTCGGATTTTGACCCGGTGCCAAATTGCCTTTACCCGAAGTCGCAATCTTTTCCCCTGGAGCAAGCACCAGCCCCATGCATGCCGTCATCTGCGCCGACATCAGCCCCAATCGTCTTGCCGGACCTGATCCGGCATCCCGCTTGTGTTCGGCGCGCGCCGCACCGGCTACGAGGTTGAAGCCAAGGAAAGCTGGACCCCGGATAAAGTCGGGGGCGACGATTGGGGCTGATGTCGGCGCGTGCGGGATCGCGTCCAGGGTGACGAAACTGGCGGGTTGGCGCGGTTGATGCGTGTCTTGTCCAGCCTTGCCGGAATGGCGCTGATCCTGGCCATTGCGGTGGCCCTGTCACACAACCGCCGGGCGATATCCCTGCGCATCGTGCTGCCGGCATTTGCGCTACAGGCGGGGTTTGCCGCGCTGGTGCTGCGCTTTCCGCCGGGCAAATACGCGCTGGAGGGCGCCGCGCGCGGGGTGCAAAATCTGCTGGGCTACGCCCGCGCCGGCGTCACGTTTCTGTTCGGCCCGCTCGCTTCGCCCGAAATCGGCGGCCACAGCTTTGTCATCTCGGCATTGCCGACGATCGTGTTCTTTGCCGCGCTGATCTCGATCCTCTATTACCTGGGCGTGATGCAGCAGGTGATCCGCTGGATCGGCGGCGCGCTGGAAAAGATTACCGGGATCAGCCGGGTCGAGGCGCTGTGCGCGGCGGCGAACATCTTTGTCGGGCAAAGCGAATCGCCGCTGGTGATCCGGCCCTATCTCGCCGCGCTGTCGCCGGCGCAGATGTTCACGGTGATGAGCGTGGGCATGGCCGGCGTCGCGGGCACCATCTTGGCTGCCTATGCGGCGATGGGCATCCGTATCGATTATCTGGTCGCCGCCGCGTTCATGTCGGCACCGGGCGGCGTGCTGATGGCCAAGCTGATCTATCCCGACGAACCGCCCGCCCCGCCCGAAATCGCCGGCGACGCGCCGCTGCACGATCCGCACGAACCCGTGGTCACCGATCAGGACCCCGGCGACGAACGCCCCGCCAACCTGATCATGGCCGCCGCGCAAGGCGCGCAGACCGGCGTGCGGCTGGCGGTTGCGGTCGGCGCGATGGTGCTGGCCTTTGTCGCGCTGGTGGCGCTGGCCAACGGGTTGTTCGGCTGGATCGGCGGGCTGGTCGGCTATCCGGGCCTGGCCATGCAGGACGTGATCGGCACAGTCTTCGCACCGGTGTTCCGCCTGCTCGGCGCGCCCGACTGGCGCGAGGCGCACATCGCCGGCGGCATGTTCGGCACCAAGATCGTGCTCAATGAATTCGTCGCCTTTATCGATCTCGGCGCGGCCAAGGGTCTGTCAGCGCAGACCGTGGCAATCGTGACGTTTGCGCTGTGCGGTTTCGCCAATTTCAGCTCGATCGCGATCCAGATGGCGGTGGCGGGCGGGTTGGCGCCCAACCAGCGCCCGGTCATCGCGCGATTGGGGTTGCGCGCGCTGGTCGCGGGGGCGTTGAGCAATCTGATGAGCGCCGCGCTGGCGGGGTTGTTTTTGGCGGTTTAGGGCAAACCCAAATTCAATACCCCCGTTCGTACTGAGCCCGTCGAAGCACGCGCGCAACGGTTGGTCCGGGCGCGATGTCGGGCAAGCCTTGGTGCGCGTGCTTCGAGGGGCTCAGCGCGAACGGGTGGGGGCGAGACACAACCGGGGAGTCAGGGTTTAATCGGATTTGCCAAGGCATCCGGCAGCAGGTCCACGGCCTTCGCCAGTTCCTCGTCCAGATGGCCCAGCAGGTTGGTCCAGTCGTGCAAGCCCGTGGGGGGGTCGGGCCCATCGGAAATGCCCCGCAGGCCGATCAGCGGGACGTCGAACCGCGCGCAAAGGCGCGCAATCGCAAAAGTTTCCATGTCCACCATGTCGGCATCGATGGCGGCGTAACGATCGCCCGACAGGACATCGCCGCCGGTCGACAGCCGCGCCGATGCGATCGGCAGCGGCGTTGCCAGCGGGATATCGACCGGGTGATCGACAAATGGCGTCACGCCTTTGGTGAACCCGAACGGTGAGGCATCGATGTCGCGCCACGACACGCTCTTGACCTGAAACACCTGGCCCAGCGGACAGACCCGCGATCCGGCCGAGCCGAGACAGACGACGACATCGGGGCGCCGGCCGGCATGCGCCAGCGCGCCCAGCGCCAATGCGCCGTTCATCGCCGCCTCGATCGGGCCGACCCCGGTGAACAACGGGTTGAATCGGGCGCGCAAGTGCGGGCCGTATTCGGCGTCGGCGGCCATCATGAACAGGACGTGCCCGCCCGCAATCGGCACGAGGTCGGGGCAATGGCTGTGCGGCATGGGGTCAGGAATGGTCTTCGGCGAGCAGCGGGCAAAGCGCAAGGTCGGCCGACGGCGCGACATGCACGGTGGTGCCGAAATGCATCATCGGCTCCGCCGCCGGAGCGCCCGGCGCCCAGCGCGGCCAATGCGGCAGGCCCGGTCCGTTCGGATCGCCGCTGCGCGCAAAATTCACCCAGTAACGCATGATCGTCTCAGACAGCGCGCGGTCGACCGGCTCTGCCGGCAACCATGTGGCACCGGTGCCGAACACATAGGGAATTTCCGCCCCGTGATAGGCGCCGAACCCGTGATGGCCGGGGCGCACCCGGTCGAACCGATAGACCCAGGCGCCAAGACCGGCGGCGCTGTTGTCGCCCGCCATCGCCACCGCCGGACAGTGAAACACCGGCGCGCTGGCCAACAGATCGGCACGGGCCGCCGGATCGTTCGACAGGCGTTGCAACAGATGCGCGGCATCGCCGGCCTTGGTCATGCCGATCAACGTCGCCGCCTCGCCCGCGCCGCGCGTCGCCGGATCGGCGGGCAGGTACAGGCGGTATTCGTCGGCGTTGGTGCCGATCAGCAGCGGCACGCGAAACGCCGGTTTGGGCGGCACCAGCGGCGCCGCGAAGCGCCCTTTGCGCCGGTCGGCCTGCAAACGCACCAGATCGGGCGCGCTGTGCGCCGCCAGAGCGGCGGCGGTTTCGTCGTGGCCAACCAGATCGAGCGTGGCGCGGGTCGCCGCCGCCGGCGTCGCCATGGCATCGGCGGACAAATAGCCGCTTTCGATGATGGCGCGCGCGAACAGGCCTTTGGCTACCGGAATATGCATCAGCGCGGCGATATCGGTGCCGCCGGCGGATTCGCCGAACAGCGTCACGCGGGCCGGATCGCCGCCGAACGCGGCAATGTTGTCGCGCACCCAGCGCAAAGCGGTGATCTGGTCGGACAGGCCCTGCCGGCCGGCGCTGACATCGGGCACCGAGGGATGATCAAAAAAGCCGAATGCGCCCAGCCGATAGTTGAGCGTGACGACCACCGCGCCATGCGCGGCGAGGCGCGCGCCGCGATAATCCGCCTCCTGGCTGTAACCGCTGGTGTTCGATCCGCCGTGAATCCACACCATGACCGGCAGCCGTTGGTGGGCGACCGCCTTGACCGCCGGAGTCCAGACGTTGAGGAACAGGCAGTTTTCCGAGGTCGTCGGGCCGGCCCCCACCGCATCGGAATCGCTGCCCATCGCCACCGCCAACCGGCGATACCAAGCGACCGTGGCATCGGTTTGCGGGCAGGCGGCGCCATAGCGCGTGGCATCGACCGTGCCCGACAGTTGCGCCTGCGTCGACACATGCCAGCGACGATCGCCCACCGGCGGCGTTGCGTAAGGAATGCCCAGGAACGCCGAAACCCCGCCGGCCAGCGCCAGCCCATGCAGATGCGCGGTGCCCACCGTGACCTCTGCCACAGGTTCGGCCGCGCCCGCGACCGGCACCGCCAGCACAAGCGCCAGCAGTGCAGCACGCCGGCGCGCGTGTCTGTTTCGCCCGTTCATTGCCGGTGATGTCCCAATTGCCCGGCCACGACATTGCCCCAAAATGAGGCGATTGGCCAGTGGCGCGCACCACCCTAACTGTTGGCTTCGCGTTTCAGCTCGTACAGCAGGTCAAGTGCCGCGCGCGGACTCAATGCGTCGATATCGAGCGCATTCAGCTTTTCGCGCAACGCGTCGACTTTGTCCTCGGCCGCCTCGATCGCGGCGGCGAACAGCGGCAGGTCATCGAGCCCGGCGGCCAGCCCGCCGGTCGCCGCGCGGCCTTTTTCCAGTTGGTCGAGCACCGATTTCGCCCGGCGGATCACCGGCTGCGGCACCCCGGCCAGCCGCGCCACCGCCAGACCATAGCTTTTGTCGGCCGGCCCGCCGGCCAGTTCGTGCAACAGCACCAGCTCGCCCTTCCACTCGCGCGCGCGGACATGGTGCAGCGACAGCGCGTTGCACGTCTCTGCCAGCCGGGCAAGCTCGTGGTAATGCGTTGCAAACAGACAGCGGCAGCGATTGGCTTCGTGCACCGCCTCGACCACGGCCCAGGCCAGCGCCAGCCCGTCATACGTCGATGTGCCGCGCCCGACTTCGTCGAGAATGACAAAGCTGCGCGTGCCCGCCTGCGCCAGAATCGCGGCGGTCTCGACCATTTCCACCATGAATGTCGATCGCCCGCGCGCCAGATTGTCGCTGGCCCCGACGCGGCTGAACAGCCGGTCGACAACGCCGATCGTCGCCGCGTCGGCGGGCACAAAGCTGCCCGCCTGCGCCAGCAGCACGATCAGCGCGTTCTGCCGCAGAAAGGTCGATTTGCCGCCCATGTTCGGCCCGCCGACCAGCCACAGGCGATCCTCGGGAACCAGCCGGCAGTCATTGGCGACAAAGCGATCGCCGCGTGTCGCCAGTGCCGCCTCGACCACCGGATGGCGCCCGCCGGCAATGTCCAGCACCGGTTCGTCGACGACGCGCGGCAGGCTCCAGCCGCCTTCGGCCGCGCGCTCGGCCAGGCCGGCGGCGACATCGAACCGGGCCAACGCGGCGGCGGTGCCGGCAATCGCCTCTCTCGCGGCGACCGCACGCGCTGTCAGGTCTTCGAAATGGGCTTCTTCGGCGGCGAGCGCGTGGCCGCCAGCCTCGGCAATGCGGCTCGCTTCTTCGTGCAGCGCCAGCGCGTTGAACCGCACCGCGCCGGCCATCGTCTGGCGATGGGTAAAGCCGGCATCGGCCACCATCAGCCGGTCGGCATGGCGTGCCGGCACTTCGATGAAATAGCCCAGCACGCCGTTGTGGCGGATCTTGAGCGCAGCGACCCCGGTTTCGTCGCGGTATTTGGCCTCCAGCGCGGCGATGGCGCGGCGCGAATGGCCGGCCATGCGGCGCAATTCATCCAGCGCGGCGTCGTACCCTTCGGCAATGAACCCGCCTTGCGCCCGCTCGGTCGGGGGTGCCGGCACCAGCGCACGGGCAAACAGATCGACCATCGCCGAATGCCCGCGCAACTGCGGCAGCAGGGTCGCCGCGAGTTCGGGCAAGACTCCAGCCCCGCCGATCAATTCGACCAGCCGCGCCGCCTCGCCCAGACCGTCGCGCAACTGGCCGAGATCGCGCGGCGACCCGCGCCCCGCCACGACCCGCCCGATCGCGCGGCCGATATCGGGTGCGGCGCGCAGCAACGCGCGCACATCGCCGCGCAGCAGCGGATCATCGACCAGCCAACTGACCAGTTCGAGCCGGCGGCGGATCGCGGCGATCCCGGTCAGCGGCGCCGACAGGTCCTCGGCCAGCAGCCGCGCACCTGCGCCGGTGACGCAGCGGTCGACCGCCTCGATCAGGCTGCCCCGCCGTCCGCCGCCGGTGGCGACGGTCACTTCCAGGCTGGCCCGCGTGGCCTCGTCCATCGCCATCGCCTGATCGCCGGAGCGGGCCTGCGGCGGCAGCAGGAACGGCAGCCGGCCGCGCCCGACATGGTCAAGATAATCGATCAGTCCCGCCGCCGCCGCCAGCATCGCGCGCGAAAACGACCCGAACCCATCCAGTGTGGCGACACCGTGGAGTTCGCGCAGCAGGCTTTCGCCGCGTCCGAAATCAAACCCGCGCGCCGGGCGCTCGACCGCGTCGGCCGGCAGGACAAGGCCCTGTGCCGGGGCACTGTCGGACACCACGACTTCGGTCGCGCCGATCCGGGCCAGCGTCGCACCGAGCGCATCGGGCGCGCAGTCTTCCAGTTCCATCCGCCCGGTCGAAATGTCGCAGGCGGCAACGCCCACCATGCCCGACACCAGGCACACCGCCGCCAGCACATTGGCGCGGCGCGGTTCGAGCAAGGCTTCCTCGGTCAGCGTGCCGGCGGTGACAAAGCGGACGATGTCGCGCGCCACCAGCGCTTTGGCCCCGCCGCGCTTTTTCGCCTGTTCGGGGGTTTCGACCTGTTCGGCGATCGCCACCCGGCACCCGGCGCGGATCAGCCGGGCCAGATAGCCCTCGGCGGCATGGACCGGCACACCGCACATCGGGATCGCCTGTCCGCCGTGTTCGCCCCGGCTGGTCAGCGCGATGTCGAGGACCTGGCTGGCGGTCCTCGCATCGTCGAAAAACAGCTCGAAAAAGTCGCCCATGCGGTAAAACAGCAGGCAGTCCCGGGCTTGCGCCTTCAGCGCGAGATATTGCGCCATCATCGGAGTTGGGGCATGGGTGTTCACGGCGTCGGGGCTAGACCAGAATCCGGCGCGATCAAACCACAGCCCTGAGGATATCGACAATTCCGCACCGAGGCCTGGCAATTTCGGGGCATGAACGGCGATCATGGGCAGACACGATCCGCCGACCGGCACAGGCGCGCTGATGCAGGCGCGTCTGAAATTGTGGTCATCCAAACACTGGCCGTTCCGATTCTGGCCGTTCAGCGGAACGGTGACCGGGCTGCCGTGGCTGTCGGGCCCCGGGATCGTGCTGACCGTGCTGCTGGTGTGCCTGCCCTTCGTGCTGGTCCAGGTGCCGCCGCTGATCGATATTCCCGGCCACATGGGCGCCGCCGCGATCGAGGCCGCCGGCCCCGACAGCCCGCTGGAAAAGTATTTCGCGTGGAAATGGGTGTTTACGCTCAACATCGGCGACGGCGTGTTGATGAAGCTGATCGGCGGGGAATTCGGCGTGCTGGCCGCCGGCTGGTGGTCGACCGTGCTGGCCACCGCGCTATACGCCGGCGGTTGCCTGGCGACGATCCGCGTGCTCAACCGACGCGGCGGCTATGGCGCGGCCTGGGCGCTGATGTACGTGTTCAGCTTTCCGCTGCTGACCGGATTCCTCAATTTCATCCTTGCCACCGGGCTGTCGCTGATGGCCTTTGCCGCCTCGGTCCGGCTGGAAAAGCAGCCGAACCGGCGCGCGGCAATGCTGATCGCGGTTCAGCCGGTGGCGATGCTGTGCCACGCGATCGGCGGCATGCTGCTGCCGCTGATGATTGGTGCCAACGCAGTGGGGCGCGAAATGGACGCGCTGCCGGCGGGGTGGTGGCGACCGTCGCAGTTTCGGCAACTGGCCGGGACCTATGACTGGCGGGCGGCAGGGCGGCGGCTGGTGGTGCTGTTGTGGCCGCTGCTGGCGACCGTTATCACCGTCCTGCTGTGGAAATTCCTGTCTCCCGCGCCGGCGCGCAGTTTCAACCGGTGGCGCTGGGACGAAAAGGAATGGTATCTGATCCTGACGTTGCGCGACCAGTCGATGATCCTGGACGCGGCGACGACGATCGCGTGTTATGCGCTGATCCTTGGTGGCTGGCTGATCGGCGGACGCTGGAAATGGTCGCAATTCCTGCCCGGCGCGCTGGTCCTGGCCGAATTCGTCGCGATCCCGAGCGATATCAACGGCAGCAATTTCGTCGATGTGCGGCTGTTGCCGGTGGCCTGCATGCTGTTGCTGGGGCTGATGGACTGGAGCGGGGCGAGGGCCAGTGTCGCGCGTATCGTCGCCTATACCGGCATGGTGGTGCTGGCGCTGCGGCTGGTCGTCACCGCCGCCAGCTTTGCCGACTATGCCGATGATTTTCGCAGGCAACTGGCCGCGCTGCAGCATGTTGAGCCGGGCAGCCGGGTGCTGGCGTTTGTCGAACATTCCTGCCTGGAGGAATCGTGGCGCAACACCCGCCGCGACCATCTCGCCAGTCTGGCCAGCATTTATCGCCAGGCCTGGGTCAATGACAACTGGGCGGTGCCGGGGCTGCACATGGTTGTCCCGCGATTCCGCCCCGGCCGCAATTTCACCGCCGATCCGTCGGAATTCGTATGGTCCGAACGCTGTGCCGCCGGCCGTTTGCGCAGCGTCGACACCGCGCTGAAATACGCGCCGATCGAACGGGTCGATTATGTCTGGCTG
>Ga0116227_10010551_pt1 | contig 16056 bp, 11 predicted proteins | sample S1TSphgellanicum_FD_89693 | JGI IMG/M metagenome (GOLD analysis project Ga0116227, IMG submission 89693) | Host-associated microbial communities from peat moss isolated from Minnesota, USA - S1T2_Fb - Sphagnum magellanicum MG | ecosystem: Host-associated > Plants > Peat moss > Unclassified... | reverse complement strand
CATCAAATGGATGTAAAGAATGCCTTCTTGCATGGCGAGTTGCAAGAAGAGGTGTATTTGGACCAACCACCTGGATATGAGGATATGAGTCACCCAAATTATGTGTGCAGGCTGCGTAAAGCCCTGTATGGACTGAAACAGGCACCGAGAGCATGGCATGACAAAATTGCAAAGTATCTTGTCACCATTGGCTTTCGTATGTCAGATGCAGATCATTCACTCTATGTGCGTAAAAGTGATGAAGGCATTGTGGTCATCACTATCTATGTGGATGATTTGATTGTTGGGGGTGACAATGAGAAGGAAGTTGAGCATGTAAAACGTCTCCTTAAGTAGAAGTTTGACATGAAGGATCTGGGTGAGTTCAAATTCTTCCTAGGCATTGAGGTCATCAGGACGCATGAGGGTATATAGTTATTACAACAACAATATGCATTGGACATGCTGTCCAAATATGGTATGGTTGGTTGTAAGCCCATTTCTATACCACTGAATCAGAATGGCAAGCTGAGCGCAGATGCAGGTGAGGTTTTAGAGGATGCCACTATGTACAGGAAGATAGTGGGCAATCTTATCTACATGACGATCACCAAGCCGGACTTAAACTACACAGTTGGGTTAGAGAGCCAGTTTATGCAAGTTCCTTGGAAGCCACATTTGGATGGTGTGAGGCACACATTACGCTATGTGAGTGCCACAACAGATTATGGTCTCTTTTATGAAGCTAGCACGGAGTTGCAAGTGCATGGATACATAGATGTTGATTGGGTTGGTAGCATCTCAGACAGGAGATCTACTAGCGGTTTTATGTTTTCTTTTGGGAGTGCTGCTGTTACTTGGAGTAGCAAGAAGCAACCAAAAGTTGCCTTGTCGAGCACAGAGGCAGAGTACAGGGGTGCTGCCATGGCAGCATGTGAAGTAGCTTAGGTCTGCAAGCTACTTGGAGATTTGGGGCTGCATGTGGACAGACAGGTTGTCATATATTGTGATAACCTTAGCAATATTCAGCTCGCTAAGAACCCAATGTTTCATGCACGGACGAAACACATTGAGGTTCATTATCACTTCATCAGGGAGAAGGTCTTGGCAAGTGAGATTGATCTTACTTATGTCAACATAGAGGATCAAGTTGCTGACATCTTCACAAGGTCTTGGGAGCTGAGAAGCATCGCCGATTCCGCAGCATGCTTGGAGTGATCGAGTTGGAGTTGAGCTTGAGGGGGAGTGTTGAAATGTTAAGCTCAACTAAAGCTGACATTCATGATGCGCCTCAATGACCGTTCTACATCGACTAGCACGCTTAGTGACCGTTCTATGTTCACATCGACTAACGTGCACGCAACGGATCTTCACCACTGTTTTTTTTTTAGGACTTGTTGTCGTTTGTGGGCGTGGGTGTTTGCTAGAGCTCAAGTTCTCTCCCCCCCTATCTTTTCAAATCTATTAGACACATTTTAAATGCTATGAATATACTTTCTGGAAAGCCAATTGTCCAGGAAGGAATTATCCTATTCTTAGCTTCTCCGCGTGTGTCTAGTTGCCTCTCTAGCTAGGAGGTGTGTTTCCCACCTAGGACATGGTTTTTATGTAGCAGAATGGTCGAAGCGGTACCAGAGTAAAGCTTTGCAAGGAGATATAGCTGAGTGTGGACCAAACTCTAGAACAAGGTCAAACAACATAGATGTAGAATCAGTGGCTAACATAAGTTAAACTTGTACCTTTTTTTTTCATTTTTTTTCATTTTGACCCTTTTCTTCATCAATGCATAACTTTCTCATTTTCATTCAAATTGAGGGACTTAAATTGCTCTGAAATCGCCATCTTAAGTTTTACAAATCATCTTGTTCCTCTAAAGGCAACAGAGTAATATTTAAGGATTTTTTGAGTGGTCCAAAAATAGGCTATGAGTTGTTTGATTGAGAATTTTTTGTAAAAACGATCCTCCTTATTTTAAAGGTGATAATTTTTTTGCCTCTAATATGTTTTTATCAATTTTTAGCACATTAGATGCGCCATGAGGAGGCCTTCATCTACTCTTTGAACACCATAAACAATGGGGCCCTCTTGTAGAAATGGCAATCAAACCCTACCCTAAATGTTCAGACACCAGCCTGCCTACCTTAGTCAATTTTAGTTGTCTCACAATTTTACTTGTTAGGAATGGACTTATTGTTTATTTGACTTGGTCACATGGTGAAAAATAATGTAATATTCCTAATGTTTTGGTCAGTTCAACATGGTGTGATAAAAAAAAAAGTTTAGTACTAGAAAATGAACAATTTAGGGCTAGGGTTTTTTATCTCTTGCAATTTGGGATGTAACTTGTTGAAATTTTTGGTTTTTGTGCATGTTGAGCAACTACATAAAGAACCAATGGGTTAGGAGTGATGTGTGTCTATAACTATAAGGTTTTTTTGATTAGTTATTTACTTTGGTGGCTTGTGATGCTTTTCTAGGACAATGCTAGGATCCAATAAAATGAATGTGATTTTGAGAGAATTTTGGTTAATGAAGAAGGATTACATAGAAGACCCATGGTGTGTGTGGAGCATGTTTCAACAACCATACCTAAAGGAGGCAAAATTCACAAGGCTTCCAATTCTAGTTTTTTTTTCTTGACTAAAATAGAAAGCCTTGTGAATTTCATTGCTAGGAATGTTTTTATGGAGATTGATGAATATGAGAAAGAAGTGAAATGCATATATATATATGATGAAGGCATGGTGAAGCAAGATGATTAAATAACTAAATATTTTTTCATGTGTTTTTCTATTTCTACCTTGATAGTGTGATGTGTGTCATTTCTTTGTTGAACAAATGATAACAAAACTTTTGTTATGCAATGATCAGTAGTTTAGTAAAATAAGGCAAAAGTGGAAATAGGTTTTTATGTTTCTATGTGTCCTTTTTTGAATAAAAGGGGGATTGGACATGATGATAGAATCTAGGTTCCAAGGTTTGATAGGTCATGCATTATGCTAGTAGAAACTTAGAGAAAATGTTGAAGTTGAAAAAATATAAGGTGTAACTATAATTTAAGGATTTGAGTGTCTTGGGGTTGGGATCTATTAACTATGATTGTTTTCAAAAAGTGAAATAGTTTATGAGAGGAAATGAAGTTTAAAGTATTTGCATGAGAGTTCCCTATGAAAAAAAGGAGTGTTTTGTAATTAGGTCAAAACATGTAAGTAGGAATAAAAAGAGCATTGGATGTTAGACATAATTAGTTAAAATCAAACATTTATTTATTTATTATTATTTAAACCCATAGTAATCATGGCAAGTTAGTTTTTTTCCCCTCATATGAATGTTAAGGAACTTAGAGTAAAAATTCATTTGATTCAATTTTAAGTTTTGGTTTTAATTTAGGACATTTGAAAATGTACACATGTTACATTAGATGGATTCAATTTTGCAAAGGACTATCAAAAGGACTCATATAATAAAAGAATTTTCATTGAAATAAATATAGATGATAAGAACATATTATTCACATTCAAAAAACACTCATACTTTTTAAAATGTGAAATTTTAAAACTTTAAAAATTCAAAAAATGTTTCAAAATTGCTTTAGAATTTCAAAGCTTGAAGAGTTACAATTTTGATCATTTTTCAAAATAAAATATTAAATCTATAAGGAATCTGCACACTTTTCAAATTTCATATTTATTCAATAATGATTAACAAAAAAATGTGATGCATTGGGGAACATTTAAATATTTTTTAGGACAAATTACAAAAAATTTCATTCAAAAATTCATTTGCATGTAAAAGTTTTTTTGGAGGAAAAAGACATGAAGTCCTTTTCCAAAATAATCACTTTGGCTCCTAGTTATAAGTTTTGACACAATGGGCCTTACAACTCAATTTTTTTCTTACACCAGAAACTTGCAACTCATTGTATATATAATGCAATTCATACAACTCAATTCATTTTCAACTATTATGCAACTCCATTATAGTTGCATCCATGATGTCATATTAATGTCATTAATTGTCATCCATTTATTAAAATTTGACATGTGGCATTATGAAAAAATTTGGATGTATATATATATTTCCAAATATTGATTATCACTATCTATTATGATCATTAATGATGGTCCAAAATTATGACATGTGACATAATTTTTTAAATGCCACATGGCATATTAATTATATTTTGGAATAAAATATATAAATAATTATTTTAGTAGTTAAGTAAATTGTATATAATAAATAGGTTGGCAGGTTTTACAACTTATATACCTACGTATTATTTAAGACCTACCTACCTACTTACCTACCTACCTATTTACATAAGTAGGTAAAAAAGTAAGACCCACTTACTTATTTAAATAAGTAAATAAGTAAGAAAACACAAGACTAAATGAACTAAAAAATAACCATCAAATTTTTATTTTTCATTTTATATTTTGCCTTAGGTTAAATGTTTTTGAGCTCATCCCAAAATGACACATGTATTTTAGTATGAGAAACATAAGAGAACAAACCTTCTTTATATAATTTGTAACATAGGATTCAAAAAGAAAACATATGGGTTAAATCTTTTAATTGTCCCTTAGTTGCAAATTGAATTGCAATTGAGTTGTAAGTATAGGTAAATTAGTAAGTGACCGAACACTCAAGTGCTCAAAGCATGCTGCATCCAAAGGGAAGGCTCCATTATTTTTGGTGTTTAAACAAAACTTGAACCTTTTTTATTAGTGTATTTGTTGTACTAAAAAACATCAAATAAATAAATAAATAATGGCCCCCCAAAGTAAATGGGGTTAAGAATTTTAAAAATCAAACCACCAAACATTACAAAGGCTTGTTCCTAAAAACCAAAAAAAATCCTTGTGTGTTGCTCTATTGTTATCAAAGTTCAAAAATGATTTGTAAAACTTCAAGTGGCGCTCCTATAACATTTTAAATAGTTTAAAATGGATAATAAAAAAAAAAGTTATGAAGTTTGAAAGTACAAGGGGTCCAAAGAAAAAAAAAATGCATTTGGTAAATTAAAAAGTTTATTTTTCTTCAAGTGATATTTTTTCAATATTTCTTTTCCTTTGCACTTCAAATATGATTTCTAAAGTTTGAAATAGAGCTCCCATAACATTTTAAATCATTCAAAATGAAGTACATATGACAAGGATATAAACAATTGATGAATATGTATCCTTATTAAGTTATAAATAGTTGTATTATAATCATAACATAGTTGGAAAATAGTACTTTAGTAGTGGCGCACTAGTGGGCTTATTAATTGTATTAATGAAAATCATAGTTGAAAATTAATTGCAAATGTATCCCATAATGGGTGGTGGAAATGTGGACATTTGGCACGATTGCATGTATGTACATTGTACATTAGTTGCAACATATTTGTTGCTCTAATGGCTCATTTATAATAGTTTTAAAATAGTTACTACATGCAATTACAATGTAACTCTTGAAAAAATTAAACATGATTAACTACATATGTATGTACAATGAGTATAAACTATCGTATAGAAAACCCATTTTCAATTCACTTACAACTATAATACAATTAACTAATTTTCTGAAGTGGTAATTTGTTTATTAATACACCATATTTTTAAGGACAATAGCACAATACTGTAATAACTAAGGGATACTTATACAATAATTATATGTGAGGTGTTTTTTGAGTTTTATTTACAAGGTACTATCGTTTGACAATGACTTGATTTTTCATAATGTTGATTTTCATGAAAAAGTGTGAAGCAACATCCAATTGAACCATAAAAATTTATTGAAACAAAGAAGGGGATAAAAGGTTGCATGTGCTTGCTTTTGTGTCATGTTTAAAAATATATAAATCCAAAGAGAAAAAAATGTAAAATGGGATTGGCAATTTTTAAAATGTTAAAAGGAGGTATTACAAGGTGATATCCTAGATGAAAAGACCAAAGAGAAAAAAGTTGAATGTCTAATGCAATCTATTTTTAAAACTTTTATTTATCAATATATGTTCCTTTTGTTTTATATCATCATCTTTACTAAAGAAAATTAAAAAGCAAACATATGAACCTCTTTAAGTTCAATTTTGAAAGTGGTTATGAAAGTGTTGGAGATAAATGTTAGAAATGTTATGAATTGGATCAAATTCCTAACCTTCTTATTTCATTGGTTTGAGTATTCTATACAATGTACAAAGATTTGGCAAATATTGATCACGTTGTTTGTGCATCAAATTGTGAAAATACTGGTTTCAAATTTAATGAGTCTTATGGACAAATGGTTGGTCTACCACCTAGTCATTGTGCAACATATTTTAGGTAAACAACCTTTTCATGTTGAAAAATTGGTTGAATTGTGAGCTTGTTAACATGTTTTAATTCTAATACTTTTGTTAGTGGTGGCTCATCGTGCATGACCGCTTAATTGGTAAATTGTTCCATTAAGTTGCTTGTTGTCACATGTCACAAATCATCCTATATGAATGGACAAGTCTGTAAAAATTGTCCTTCCTTTTTGCAAAAGGTACATCATTCTGAATTATGTGTTTTAACAAATTTTGGAGTAAACCTTAATTGGAACATTCTCAAACATGGTTGTAAACACTACTTTAAAGTCCAATATAAAAGTCCAAGGTCACTAAAACCAACATGAGAAATAACTTGCATTCTTACCATTGGGTTTAGCTCTCCTTGTGGTAATTGTCTTGGTCAAACAATCATTTGCACTAACTTGACTAATGGTTATTGGATAGTTTGCATTAGTGGATCCATTAGATATGTTTTAATGTTAAGAACATGCATCTTTGGCATTCCTACTACCTTGTCCACATCATCTAGTTTGTTTTTGTTCATTCAATATCATTAAACATGCGGTTCACCTTGAAAATATTCCAAACTACCAACTAGTGTAAAGTTGATGAGTGTAAAGTTGATAGTGATACAATTGGAGTTGAATGGCATTGGTTACAAATTGGTATGGCATAGTTACTCAAAAACCGCATCAAATATGTGATACACATTAATACTCAAGTTTCAAAAATGTAAACCAAACCCAAAAAAATTTACATGGGTACGAACATATATCATTTACTAGATTTTAGAAAAAAAAAAGAAAAATAGGAAAAAAAATTAAATAGGAAATAAAGGAAATAGAAAAACAAACTTCATCTTTTGGAATTTGAAAGACTAGAAAAAATGGGGAAATAGAAGAGGGGGGAATTTAGGGGAAAAAAATTATTAAAAAAATCTTCTCGCATTTGAAAAAACAAGAAAATTAGAAAAAAAAATTCATCTTTTGGAATTTTGAAAACCAAAAAAAATTGAAAAATAAGCGGGGGGGGAAAAATATTTAGGGCAAAAATAAGAAAAGAAAAGAATTTTTTCTATCATTTAAAAAATATAAAATTGGATAAATAAGGAAAAAGAACCCAAAGAAATCTTTTTATTCTTAAAAAAAATAAAGAAAGGAAAAAAAAAAGAAATTAAAACGAAAAAAAACTAGAATTTTTTTTTGAATTAAAAAAATATTTAAATAAAAGAAAGGAAAAGAAGAAAAATTCTTTTTCTAGAATTTTAAAAATAGAAAAAACTAAGGGACAATCTTTGTCTCTTTTTTTTTCTTTTTTTTTCATCTTTTTTCTTTTTTAAATTTAATTTCCTTCTCTTTTATCTTCTATTTTTTTCTTACTTTCTATATTTGCTTTTACTTATGTTTTATAAACCAAAACAAGAAAAAGACAAAGAAAAAAGTAGAGGCATACATGGTGTGATGTGCATAATTAAGTGATGATGCAACAAGCAATCACATCAAGCACAACAATGTGATGAAAAAAACAATGTTTGAAAAAATAAAAGGAAAAATAAAATAAAATGACATGATGAAGAAAGTGTAACAATAGAAATGAAGAAATAAAGAGATGAAAAATATAATAAAATTAGTAACATAAATGAAAAAATAATAATAAGAAAAATAATTTATAGCACCAAGAAAGAAAAAAAAACAATGAAAAAAAGGAAGGGAGAAAATGATGAAAACAATCCTATAACAACAATGGAAGAGAAGAAGATGATGATAAAAAAAAAGGAGAGAAAAAAAAACAAAAGAGAAGGAGTAGAAGGAAAAGGAGGGAAAAATGGGATTTTTTTGAAATATAAAGGAAAGGTGAGCCAATGAAAAGAAAAACACCCACTTCAATGTTTGGTTTAGTTTAATGGTTTGACTTCATCCCAAAATGGCCAAAATAGCTTCATCCACGATTGGAGCATTGGTGGGTGTTAAGTCATAGCAAACATACATATTGGTTTCATACTAGCCAAAAATTCATCGACCCAATACCAAAACTAGATTAGTAAAAAAATTCAAAACAATAAGCAACACTAGGACGAGCATTGTAGGGGGAAACAAAGTTGTATAGTGTAAGGTAGGTTGTGGGTATGTTAAAAAATACATGCCAAACAAGGCATCACAAACACATTGGTTTACGTAGCCCCAAACTTTTTGAAAGATTCACATGTGAGTCTCAAAGTGAAAACAATGAAAGAAGAAAAAATTGGGGTACATTCCTTAGCTCGTAACATTTTAGGGGTAAAAGGGGTGTGTTGGAGTTTCGGGATGGGGACTAGGATGTGTGACAAGTGGGTTAATTATTCATGTCAATTTGCACAAACCAAACAACAAGTTGGTTACTACATAGTTGAAGCATTTTTAATGCATGGACGAACCACAAGCATACATGGATTCAAAGGACTCACCATGGCCTGGATTTGGGGGAAACCATCACCTTCCCCCTTATAGTATTTTTTGTGATTCACCATGGGGGTTACACCCAAATGTCATTTTTTTGGGATTCCCAAGTCAAGAGTCTTAAAATTGATATTCTCACCACCTTCGACACCCATAACATTTTGTGTAAACCTTCAATTTTCCAACAATATATGGCACACCTCCTGCACACACATAACTCAAGGCGATTCTTGACTTTTAATGGTCGGGTGTCAAATTGACATTTTGATTCCCGACCCTTCTTTTGGCCATAACTTGTGTTATAAATATTCAAATGGATAATGTGACTCCATTTCAACATTTAAGCCTTAATAACTTTCCAATGGTATAAGGAAGTTTTCAATTTAATGAATTTTGACCCCTTAAAACGTTTTTTGAAAGTTTGGAAATCCATTAGGATTCCAACTCCCCAAAATGGGAGTCCACTTGGGAGTATGTGGGTTCATTCCCTCACATTCTCCTACACTTCCAAGAGTGTGAATATGAATCTTGGGTTGCATTCTTAACCTTCACCTTTCCATGTTTTTGTTTTGGTCGGGAACCCAAGGTTAGGGTTGTCACATTAGCCTTGCCAATAGATAAGATGTTATACATCTATTTATTGTGTCCACACTCTGAACATTTAAACAATTTGTTCCAATTTAAATAATATAAACATTTTCATCAAAGAAATTGGTTATAATAAGGCTGATGAAATCAATTTTAATAAAGTAAAACTTTTAAAAGTTGGATCCAATGCCATAATCCCTATCCTTGTGGAGGTAAGGCCCAACAAACATTTGTGAGAACTGAGAATGAGGCTATTCTAACAATGAAACTTAATGTGAAGTGTGAATCAAACACACAACACAAATTCCATGAAAGATCCCATTCAAGATCCTTGGTAAAATTTTAAAGAGAAGAGGTGCTTTACATGTAAGGTTCCCCCTCCATTGAGGCATCGATTTTAATAATGGCATCAATCCACATGCACTACCAATTGTCTGCAACTAGAAAAGGTTCATTACCCTCAGTGGTTAAGTGGTGTTGTATTTAAGGGACACATTAAATATAGTTGTAAAATTAAAAAATTCACATCCATACTCAAAGTTTGGTAATAAAGAGGGTGAAAATTTTAATAAATAATAACCAGTTTAATGCTATTAAATATGGAGTGAAATTAAGATTATCACGAAATTAAGTCATAATTTGAGTTTCATTTTTTAAAAAATTTTATGGGCACATTCGTTACTATTATTTGTACTACTATTATAATTACTTTGGAATTTTGTGCATTAAACATAATTTCAACATTTTATATACATATTCAATATAATTTCCTCAATTCATAAATACCAACATTTGAAGTTGAGACATGAATTTGGGTATGAAAAGAGGGCTGGAAGGTAAAGTTACTTTGTGAATATGTTTATTAGCTTTGCATTTTGCACTCCCACTTCATCATCACAAATTTCATGGGTCATGATTTGACAATAATGAAATTTGTTTTTATAAGTTCGTATGGAATATACACATATGTCATTCATTTACTTGTACTATTTGAACATCAATGTTGTGTGCATTGTTTACACATGGATGTCATATGCTTGTTCATATTTTTAAACATTAATGTTGTGTGTTTATTCATATTGTTTATACACAAAAGTCCTGCACATGACTTTCATGTTTAAATAATGCATGACATTCATGTGTAAATGATATGAACCCATGAAATAACATATTTTGCACAAATTTGAAACAAACCTATGAAACCTATAAATCTGTGATGATGGGATCCAATGTTGACTATTCATCTTCCAAGCCTACACACAAATAACTAAGATTAAAAAATAAAATATCAATTCCAAGGGATATCAAGTGTCAAAATGTTCCTAAGTAACCTCCTTGCTTCAACTTTGGATTATGCACCACATATCTATAGGTTTCAAGTTGGTTTGGGGACCACATACCCATTGAGAGTCCCAATAGCCACCAGGGCACCATGCATTGGAGCTTACTATTGACTCAGTTGTGGATGAACCTTAACTAAGTTGAAATTGGGTTTCACCCTGGTAACATTTATTGTATAGGCGAGGTCCTCTATATCTTACTTATATAAAATAATTGATGTCCGCACATGCTTGATTTGGTAATTTGTGATTGGCTGGAGCCCCCGCCCCCCCCCTGGTCCCTTGAGAAACCCTTAGCCAAAACGAGCGGCGGTGAAGCCACAAGTGGAAGTATGTGTGCCCTGCATCCCAATCATGAGCAACCCATTATAAATTAATAGTGTCTTTGCCAACCTTTAGTGGGAGGGCTCATTTGCCAACTCATGCACTGCACTGTTATGTGCGAGAAGACAAGCGAAACAAGTGCCGGACAGAGTTTGATTTGGAGGCGAGTGAGGTGGGGGTGAAGAATAGTGTGTCGCTAGAGACTCTTGGAAAGTTGAAAGCTCGCCCCCGCCCCACCCCCCAAAATAGACCAGAACTTTTGAGAGTGATAAATGTGAATGACTTAGAGCACTTTCACCGCTACTCAATATGTGGTCCCACAAAATAAAAACATATGAAGAAGATTTGGAACATTTTGTGATTCAAGAACACATAAACAAAAGTTTGGAGGAATTCGGTTGGAAAGAAACTTTTGGTAATCATCCCCAAAACCAGAATTTGAAGCAGAAAAAAATGATGATGATGATTTGGAGCATTTTGTGATTCAAGAACACATAAACAAAAGTCTTGTGGAATTGGGTCGGAGAGAAACTTTGCAATAGTATTTTGCAAGTTGCCTTTCACTGGTGGCTGGAATCATTTTTCTGGGTTGCCTTATAGCTCCCATTGTAAGACTCTTCATTAATATCTTGGTTTTCCATATTCTCTCCCATCATGTAAAGCTGAAAAGAATGTCTTGTAAAAACTTAAAACCAGCACAAAGTAAAATCAAGCACCTATAGATACATCGCTGGATGATGTGTCTCCAAGGCTTGAAAAACAGAATTGTGTTGGCAATTTCAGAATTCAGAATTTCACAAGGACCTTGTGCATTCCTGATTGTCTATGGTTTCCTTTTTGCTCGGATTCTATGCATTGTAGTTAGAATTGAAGCTGCGGATTGGGGGCACATCATATGAAGACTTCATCAGGAACATGGATCTTCCACTTCAGTTCATGTTTTAATAGTCTTCCCTAATCCTGGATCTAAAACTGTTTGACTTAAAAAGGCCATGAATTACACACAAATTGCCGACTTGGCCCAGTAAGAACAATTTTGTGATTTTGGACCATTTTGAGGTTTATCCTCTAAACCTTTCATTTCCATGAAAAGAACAATAAAGTAGGATTAGCAAGGAGTCGCTTTGATCGTTATCTAGCAGTGAGGTCTTGACTTAGGAGGTTGTATGTGCTCCTAAACTTGAGATTGCTAGGTGGGGGGTCAGAGTGAAGTTGACCCAATTGTGACATCATTTTCTCGAGGAGTTGTGGGAGTCATCATGTCACTCATGGTTGTAAAGTTGAACAATGTGAAGCAATAGGAGCATAAGCGCTACAAATATTATCATGGCACAGGTACCTCTTCCTCATTCTTTTTGGCTCTTCCATGTGTGGTGTTTCTGGTGGGTTAATGCCTCATATGATTCTTTAAAACTAAATTGGTTTTGTCTAACTGGGAAAGGGCTACTTGATATTCAAATGACATAGAAAATACATATACATATTCTATTTGATAATCAAAAGATTCATTCTGTTTGTTGGAGACTTAACAATAATTCATGATTCTATTTGGCAATTGGAAACCATGCAAGGTACTTGGCATGTGCTCGATGTGCTGGATCTGGATCCTTTGAGGATCATGTCCTTTTGAACGTGGGTGTGGTTGAACATTTTTTTTGTGGTGCTAATAATACCTCTTTGCTTGTGGTGGTGGTAGATCTGGAAGGGAAGTATGAAGCTTTGGAGAAGTATGGGATTAATCTAACAAAAATGGCAAAGCAAGGTGGACCCTATCATAGGTCGTGATGAGGAGATTTGATGTTACATACAAATCTTGTTTCAAAGAACAAAAAACAATCTTGTACTCATTAGTGAGCCTGGTGTAGGTAAAACCACAATTGTTGAGGGGTCAGTCTTTCATCTTCAATGTCTACAAAATGTTTATAGGCTTTGGAATTGGGATATGTATATCAAGCAACAATTAATGTCCCTGAATCGTGCAAGGTGGAATTGGTGGGAATGAATGACCTGTTTCAGGGGTTCTCTACGTTTTTTTTCGTTTGTGCGGATCTTTCGAAAATAGTACCTCCCAACAACACACCTTTTCTTCTGTTCCATTTCTCCCTCGCTTTATATTCAAGGTACATAAATTTCTTTCAAATTGTCTATTGCGAAGCGTTCTTTATCGGAACTTAACATGTTTTTTGGTTCATGCAAATCTTCTGAGGATAGCATCTCTCGACAAAACACCTTCTCGTTTGTGTTGTTTCTCCCTCGCCTTACATCCATGATGCAAGCGTATCAAGATGTGATGGCTATTGTGTGGAGCAAAGGAATTCCGGATGTCTTCCTCACATTCACTTGCAACTCGAATTGGCAGGAAATAATTGCAGAGCTCGAACTTAACCAAACAACCTCTCACCGTCCAAATTTGGTCGCTCACGTATTTTAGATGAAGGTGAAAGCCCTTCTTAAAGGAGTGGCAAAAATTGGATGGTTCGCCAAAGTTATTGGGAACATCTAGATAAGGGAATACTAGAAATGAGGCCTACCTCACATCCATCTGCTCTTTATCTTTCTTCTAGAGCAAAAAGTTTCTACAACTGAAAACATAGATCACTTGGTGTCGACAGAATTTCTTCTTCCAGAGGACACACCTCTTTTTGAAATGGTCACAAAATGTTTGTTGCACAGATCGTGCGGCCAAGAATACCCCAACACACCTTGCATGGTCAACGATGTATGTAAGAAACGTTATCCACAAGCTTCTCCGAGGAAACAACATAGGGCGAAGACAGTTATCCTATCTATCAATCAACGAAACGATGGTTGAACGTTTCGAAAAACTCCAGATGGCTTTGTGCACAACAACCAATGCCTGGTGCCCCACAACCCTTACCTTACCAAGATGTTTAATGCACATCCTAAGTAAAAGAGTTCCATGGGTATGGCATTCACCTTTGTTGAAAGGAGGTTGTTTGGGGGGATGCACAAACCAATAGACTTTAAGCATCCAAACTATTAAGCATTAAGTTTAGGTCCTTTAGTTCAGTAACCTATCTAAGCATTTTGCCTTGTGGACTTTACTCTTCTGTTTTTGTTCTTCATTTTCCCCTTCAAGATTGGTGTTTTTTGTTTAATAAAATTTAGAAACAATTCATCATTGTGCCTTCCATTAGGACAAACTTCAATTATATCTTAGTGATGTAGTTAGGCTTGGTTTTTGACATAACATAAACCCATGTTAGATATGTTTTTTGGGCACTACCATGTTGGCGCCTACAGGATACCCAACAAGGGTCATGAGAAAAATAACAATAATAATAATAAAACAAAAATAAATCAGCTGCAGTGCATTATTTATTAGGGTAACTAATTGGTAAACCCATTTTGTAAGCAAAATTTTGCAAGCAAAATATCAGGAGAAAGGTTTTATCACCTTTGAAACCTTCCCCAAAGAATTCCTTTTGATTGGCCACATTTGCAATATACTACAAAAATCTGCAAATTCACCTTTTTTTCGCCTTGTCTTTGGGCCTCCTTTCACCCCCTAATCTCTCTTTTAGTGATATTCGTAAAGTAAGGAAATTTTTATTAAGTCTCAATATGAAATGTTGAAACTTGGTACGAAATGCAAAATCTCAGCATAGTAGCATAGTAGGATAAAAGAAGTCAAGGGTGAAACTCAGAAAACTGTCAAAATTGATGGATTTTAGAGGTCCCCCCCCCACCCTTGAATGTTAATGTGCTTTTTGGTAGGTTTTCTTTGAGTCTCACCCTATTTATGACCAAACTTAGGGTACTGGTGCTGTCTTTTCCTGACTTTGCGGATAACTCCACTATGCATAAATATATTGGATTCAAATGGTCAGGATAATTTGGCCGGGGGTACTCAAGGGACGGGGTTGAGAGGGGCTCCAGCCAATCAGGAATAACAGAATCAAGAAGTTGCGGACAAACACCAATTATTTTATATAAGTAAGATAACCAAATGTAGCTCAATTATTTTCTCGATGATCAACACTTTGACCCATTTTGATGATGATGATGGTATGGGGCAAATAGGATCTTTTTCTTCTTCTTCACATTAAGATGATTTTACAATGCCTCCATACCCGTGTAAGAATTGCTTGCTTGCTTGCTTGTGTGCTGAAACTCTCTGAACATGTCCAAGTGAAGAAGAAGAAGAAGCAGCAACAAAAAGGAGAGAAAGAAGGATGGTGGTGTTTGCTATTCTATCTGTTGCTCCTGCTAAGAAGTTTTCCTCAGCTGCTACAGCTGATACTTGGTGCGTCCAAATGACTGGTGCGGCAAACCTTGCAAACAAAAGGAATTTTTGGATAACTTGGCCTTGGTTGGATGCGCATCATGTAGGAATAGAAACTAAGGCTTGTTATGAAATCAGCTGGTTTCCAGTAAAGAGGAAGTTGTGGTTGAGCCCTGCCAATTCTCACAACAATTGGAAGCTTCCTTGCACAACAAATTCAGCAGAAAACAAGGAAAGAAGAAAGCAGGTCAGAATGGTCGTTGGTTTTGTACCTGGAGACTCAGTTCCTGCTGATGAAGCTGCCATTGGATCACCAGAGTTTGAAGAGTGAGATGCAATCGACCCCCACAAGCTGACTCCATAAGTGACACAAGGCACCACAGTGATGGCAACTAAGAAAAACAGCTTCATGACCCAAATTACATCAGCAATGGACAATGCTGCACTTGGTGCAGCAGCAGCAACAAGACTTGTCTGTGATCCTGCCAAGGTTGGGGGTTGTGCAATGGCACCTACAAAGGAAAATTCCTGTCCCATGATTCTCCTGTTGTTCCCTGAATTCTGTTGTGAACCTACTGGTGCTTGAAAAGAAGCTGAAGAAGTTCTTGTGAACTTGTTGGATCGATATGCTGAAATTCACACAACTCAAGAGCATGAAATGAAGGTGATAGTGTGTGGAGATGGTGTTAATATATAGGGATGGATGGAGGCCAAGGTTAATGTGATTGTAGAAGAAAGTTCTCAAAAGTTGAATCTTCCTTGTTGCTGGACACAACCATTTGCAAGATGTATAACAAAATAATCAAATATTATGGTAACTTTGAGAAAAAACATGTCTGAACACTCATT
>Ga0116227_10010550_pt1 | contig 16056 bp, 18 predicted proteins | sample S1TSphgellanicum_FD_89693 | JGI IMG/M metagenome (GOLD analysis project Ga0116227, IMG submission 89693) | Host-associated microbial communities from peat moss isolated from Minnesota, USA - S1T2_Fb - Sphagnum magellanicum MG | ecosystem: Host-associated > Plants > Peat moss > Unclassified... | reverse complement strand
TCTAAAATTTCACTCATAGTTTTAGGAATTAAAAGTTTATATGGGCCAAACATCGGTCAGTTCCCTTTCATAACTGCCGCACGAGGAATGTAACGAGCGCCTGGCGGATAGAGCTGCGACGGCATGATAATAATTACGGCCTTAGGCTTCGAGTCGGCGTGAATAAAGCCCTGAATTTGGGCGTCACCCGGCTGCTTCATCTCAATCGTCCAGTCAATGGTTATGTTGCCAATTCTGACTTCGCCAATCGGGGGGGCGCCGGTCCGCGGGGCGCCAATCCGTAAGTCGGGTACCCGGTACGGCGGCCTTCCAGACGGCGGCCTTCCCGGCCGACTTGTGTCGTAGTCGCGGCTGTTAATGGCGACTCCTTGGCCTGGACCAAAAGGAATACCCTTGCGGTCCAAGAGGCGTTGAAGACTCCGCCGAGTCTGACCATCCATGTAATTGCCGATTGCTGTGTTCCGCGATGGCCGGAGGTCAAGACGCTTGGCGTCGGCCTTTTGGACGCCCTCCGCATAATAATGATCCACGGTCTTCCGCAAGAACCTCACCGTCTCGATCTGAAGCTGAGTGGGATCTTCTTTCATTTTATAATAGGCCGCGGCGCGATCCATCAATACGTCATCGATTAGGCGCGCACGATCCGCTTTGCCCAGGCCAGCGAAACCGCCTTCTGGAAAAACCTCCAAATCATTGTAATTCGGATTGATAGCCTTGGTCTCGGCCTGCAGCCTAAAGTAAAGTTTTGCCTGGTCTGCCGGCGTCAAGTTGTCGGCATAGCCGGCCACGCCGAACGGGTCGGGAGCTCTGAAGGGGGCGACCTCTTTGGGATGTTCTTGAAGCCGCGGAAACAAGTCCTCAACGTTGTCGACCTCCGCCGGAAACTCGTTCGCGAGAAAGGGCGGCATGCCCTCTCCCTCCGCCTCTCTGCCGACCAGAATTCCGGGCGCCTCGTCCTCGACCTCCGGCGGTAAGGCGGCGGCAAAGGCGCTCGGCTGGTCCGTACCCGGGCGATAGACCCCGTCGTCCCAGATCGCCGGCTCTCCGCCCGGCCCCTGGCCTTCGGTGAAGTGGTAGACGCCATCGTTCAGCGTCGCCGGGAGCTGTTGGGTATTGGAGGAGCGCGTTGGGGACGCGGCGGCGGGGCCGTAAGACCCGTCGTCCAGTGTCTGGACGGGCTGCTCGCGCCGGGCCGACGGTGTGGACGGCGAGGCAGGACCAGGCTTGGCGGGTGGCCTTACCGCCGCCCCGCCCCCGCCCGTCGTCCACTGCCCGCCGCCGCTCTGCCCCGCAGGCAGGCGCGGCTCGTCCTCCCAAGCCTGACCGCGCTTTTCGAGATCGGCGAGCTCGGCCAGCTTGGCCATGGCGGTGGGCGTGAGGTCGGGGAAGCCCAGCATCACGGCTTCGACGCCGGCGTGGCAGAGGTCGCCGGCTTCGAGCCACTTGGCCGTGCGGTTCAGGCCGCGGTAGAGGCGCTGGACGACCGCGTCGGGTTGCGGCCCGTAGGCGGCTTTCAGCACCCGCCCGATATCGCCGGGCGGACGCACCTCGCAGCGGCGTCGGCCGCCGGCCTCCAGATGCACGCGGGCGAGGTCGGCCGCGCCCAGCGCCACGCCAGTCTCGTCACACGCCAGCCCCGCGCCGCCTCGGGGCGCGAGGCGGAACATATAGTCGACCGCGAAATTCATGGCCTAGCGTCCGGCTTCGGCGTCGGCCGGCGCGCTCGATGCCGTCCCGCTAGCGTCTTGGGCCGCCTGCTGGGCGCGCACCCAGGCCTGAAGCGCGGCTAGCTGGTCGGCGTTTTCGAGGGCGGCGGCGTCGTTGCCGACGTCGGTTGTGACGAGGGTAGAGAGCGCAACGCCCGAGGGGGCGTCATCAGCGCCGGGGGCGGCGTCGGGAACGGCGGGCAGACCGCCGGCGGCGGCGTCGAGCAGGCGCACAGCGCCAGGGTTGAGAGTGCAGGCAGCATCGTCTTTGGGCGTGACATAGGCGGGTATCTCCTTGGCGAGGGTTGAGGCGTTGGCGTCGATCGCGGCGACGGCCGGGGTGTAGGTCGCCAAAACGGCGGCTGTGGCCTTGGTCTGGGCGGCCATGACGGTTGCGACGTGGACTTGCGCGGCCTTCAGCGCCGCGGCGTCGCGCGTCTTGAGGTCGGCGAGTTGGGCGCCGAGGCCTTCGAAGTGGAAGACCAGAAAGCTGAAGCGGAAGGTGCGCTCGAACACTTCGGCGCCGACGACGCCGGAGAGGACGAGGCCGGCTGAGATCAGCACCGCGGCGCTGATCTTGAGGGACTTGAGGGCGGCGCAAAGCGCCGTCCAGGCGGCGGCCAGGACGGGCATGGCAGGTCTCCTTTTTGGGTTGGATGGGGGGTTTGGGTTGGATGGGGGGCGCGGGTCAGGGCGCGATGCGCACGCCGTCGCGCCATTGCCGAGCCAGGCGGGTGGCGCGGCTGTGGACCTGGCGCGCCCAGCGGGTGGGGCGGCCGTCGGTGATCAGGAGATCGTCGGCCGCGGCGGCGTTGCGGCCCGCCTGGGCCGCCGCCAGAAAGGTGTGAAAGCCGAGCAAGCCCTGCACGCCCAGATTGTAGGCCATGTTGACCAGCACATCCTGGCGGGCGTCGTTCACCTCGCGCCACCAGGGGAGCAAAGCGTCGAGCTGGCGCATCAGCTGCCCGATCCGCGCGTTCAGCGCCGCATCGGCCTGGGCCTTCGTCCACTCCAGGCCCGGGCGCACATCGGCGCCCGTACAGCCGTAGCCGATGGTCCAGGGCTCGGCGCCCGTGTCGGGGTCTGGATAGGCGTGCAGGCGCAGGCCCTCATCGCGGCCGATATCGGCCGCCAGGTAAGGCGTCGTCATGTGCGATGATCCTTGGGTGGGGAGAGAGCGGCCTAGGGCGCCACGCTCAGCGCCGCGTGGACGGCGGCGGGCAGCATTTTCAGCAGGACGAAATAGCCGACCGGGCCCGTGGTCATCCCAATCAACAGGGCGACGAACCAGCCGAGCACGATGGCGTAGGAGAGCCCCAGGATGCGTTTGGGCGCCCTCCCCTCGTCCGGGAAACTCATGCCAAAGCTTTGGGCGAAGGCCTCCTGCCAGCGCTCCACCACGCCGACGCGGCGGCCGATGTCGCAGAGGTCTTCCTTAATCGACTCGTGCTGCTCGCGGCGCAGCGCCTCACGGTCGGCGGCCAGCTTGCGGTCGATCCCCGCCTCGCGCTGAACCGCGTGCAGGCAGGCGTGCATGGCGTTGATCTCGCGGGCCAGATCGTCGATCGTGCAGCCGGCGTCGGGTAAGGGACGCACCGCGCTCATCGATCAGGCCCCCGCCCGCAAGATCGCCAAGCCGCCCAGGATCAGGCCGCCGTAGATCGACTCCGGCATCTTCAGCGCGAAGGCGAGGCCGCCGAGGACAATCAGGGCGTAGGCGTTCAGATTTCGGCTTTGCAGCAGCGCCACGAGCGCGCGCAAAGGGGCGGCCGACAGGACAGCCTTCGGCGCCGATGGATCGGGCATGGCGATCTCCTTGATTGCAATGGGATGAAGACGGCGCCGGCGGTGTGGCGACAGCCAGGGCGGACCCTTTTAGGGTTTGCTTCCGGATCAGATTGTAGTTACAGTTCGGGCGTGGAGATTGAGTACGATCCGGCCAAAGACGCGGCGAACATCGCCAAGCACGGGGTGTCGCTCGCCTTGGTCGCCGACCTTGAAATCCTGACGGCCGAGGAAGATCGTCGCTTTCCCTATCCCGAGCCGCGCTGGCGCGGTTTCGGGCTCATCAACGGGTTGCCCTACTGCCTGGCCTACACGATGCGCGGCCCGGTGATGCGAGCCATCAGCCTGCGCCGCGCCCATATTCAGGAGTTCCGCCGCTATGTCCCCTGAAGAGCGCCTTAAAATCGAAGCTCGCATGGCCAAGCTTCCTGAGCCCGACCTGACCGACCCTGACAACCCCGAATGGACGGAAGAAACCTTCGCCCGGGCCGTACGCGTCGATGACCTGCCGCCGCAAATTCAAGCGGCGATCCTGGCCGCCTTTCCCCGCACCAAGCTGCGCGGCAAGCAAAAGGCGCCCACAAAGGCCCAGGTCACGCTGCGCCTGGATCGCGACATCGTGGACCACTTCCGCGCCACGGGCGACGGCTGGCAATCCAGGATCAATGCGGCCCTTCGGGAGGTTGTGGCTGAGAAACGGGTTTGAAGGTCGACCTAGACAAAAGTGCGCCTTAAGCGTATAAAATGAGAATAGATAGAGCGGTTACGTTCGAGTGGGACGACGCCAAATCACGCTCCAATGAGGTTAAGCATGGCCTACCCTTCATTGATGCAATCGCGGTTTTCTTGGATCCCCTTTGCGCCGATTATGACGCCTCGCACCCTGGCGATGGTGAGGAGCGTAGAAAGACGGTTGGCCTTTTACCCGTCGGCCTTACGACCGTCGTTTACACCCGTCGCGGCGACGCGATTCGCGTAATATCGGCTCGCCGCGCCAATAGGTCAGAGGAGCGCCGCTATGGCGATCATTAGATACACCCTGGACCCGGCGAACCCGCCGATAATGTCCGCCGAGACGAAGGCCCGACTGGAGGCCATGACCGACGAGGAGATCACCGCGGCCGCCGAAAGCGATCCGGACAATCCCCCCCTCACCGATCAGGAGATCGCCCGCATCCGCGCCATCCGCATCGCCCGAAGCGCCCGGATGCGCACCGGCCTGACCCAAGCCGCCTTCGCCGAGACCTTCGTCGTCAACCTCTCGCGCCTGCGCGATATCGAACAGGGTCGCAAAACGCCCGACCAAGTGCTCGTATCGTTCCTCGCCCTAGTGGCGGACGACCCAGAACGCGCGCGCCGGGTGGTGGCGGCGACGCTGTGAAGGGAGGGGCCGGGCTTGGCTTACGCCCCGGCCGGCCCCCTGTACCGGGTGGCGTTGGCGAGCGATTAGGTAAGAAGCTAACCGCGATCCGATATGAAGCGCGTCAAAGTCCGGCTATGAGCCGTTTGAATTCAGGAAAAAGCTAGGGAATGGAGAAAAGCCAATCTCGCTTAGGCGTCGTCGTCGTCAATTGGAACCGGGTCCGCGACACCCTAGCCGCATATATGTCCCTCAAGTCTTCTGAATATGAAGATTGGTGGCTATATGTCGTTGATAATGCCTCGGATGATGATTCTGCGGAAATTTTAGAGCGGGAATTAAGCGACAGATCGACAATAATATTAAATAACATAAACTCGGGATTTTCAGGGGGATGTAATTTAGGTATTCAGCGCGCACTTTCAGAAGGCTGCACACACATATTTCTACTGAATAATGACGCCATTGTCTTACCTTCGACAATTAGATATCTAATAGATCAGAGCGCCAAACTAGAAGACAACGCAATCCTCGGCTGTGCCGTAAAAATATCTAGCACTGATAAATTCCAATTCTTTGGAAGCCGGACCAGAGAAGATGTCGGACATCCCGTTTGGTTTGACGATAGCAACCTAGAAAAACTATCAAACAATCTCATCGAAACCGACTTTGTTCTCGGTGCCGCGCTGTTTGCACCAGCTAGACTATGGCGCAAATTGGGGTACTTCGATGAACGATTTTATTTAAATTATGAAGAAACAGACTGGTGTTATAGAGCGCGTAAATTTGGCATTTATTGTTACGTGGTGTCTAAATCAATCGCAATACATAAAATAGGAGCCACGATAGGCCCTAAAAACGGACCTCTGCAAACCTATTTTATCTACCGAAATGAATTGTTGTTTGCGACACGTCACGCGAACCGTCGACAGCAATTGCGTCTAATATTACGAACTATAAAAATACTTCTGAAATCGACATTGAATGACTGTATTAAATTTAAAAAAATGAGACCATCCACTATAACACATGCATTAGCCGTGTATGATTTTATGCGGGGCAAATTCGGTGACTGCCCGGCGGTTGTAAGACGATTGGCAATTGCACACAGAAGCGACTAAGGACTTGATTGGCCTTCGACCGTGACCGCGTGCCACGGGCGATCAAGGTTGTGGCGCAATCCGTAATGCGGCGCGGTAATGGGGTCAGGAGGCGTCATGACACTTGGGGAGAAGATGGCTGTGGCCTCCAATAGGCCGTCCGGTTTCGATTACATGCGGATCGCCCTAGCGACGGCTGTCATCGTCCAACACACCATCGGCCTCTGCTATGGAGGCGCTGCTGGAGATGCAGTTTTCAGGGTTCCGTTCCGCGGGACATTCGGTCTTGTTTTACCGATGTTTTTCTCCTTGAGCGGATTTCTCGTTGCCGGGAGCCTAGAGCGCAACAAATCGGTTATTAGCTTCATTGGTCTGCGCATAATCAGGCTTGGGCCGGCTCTCATAGTCGAGGTTCTGGTATCAGCGCTCGCTTTAGGGCCACTGTTAACATCTCTGTCATTGCATGATTACATATCCAGTCCCACGCTTTTTACATACTCCCTAAATATAATTGGCGATATACACTATAATTTACCAGGAATGTTTCTTCACAATCCCTTCCCAAACATTGTTAACGGTCAACTATGGACGATACCATGGGAATTAAAATGCTATATTGCATTATCCAGCATCGCCATTATAGGGATTTCGGCCAGAAGAAATGCTCTTCTTATCCTAATCGGGCTACTCCAAATCGGAATGATTTATCATATCCTCCACGACCACCCGAATATGAATGCCCGTGTTGTGGGTTCGGTTCTTGTTTTCAGTTTCCTAGGCGGCGTCCTTTTATTTCGCTTTCGAGATATCATTTCGTCGACCTTCCCGCTCTTCCTAGCCAGTGCTGTTGTGGTCGAGTTGCTGCTGAACATCCCCGGTGGAGACTATTTCGCCGCGTTGCCGGTGGCCTATTGCACCGCCTGTCTGGGAACCTTGAATCCGCCCCGGCAGAAGCTTCTGCTTGGTGGAGACTACTCATATGGGATTTATCTATACGGATTTCCGATTCAGCAGGCGGTGATCGCTCTCATCCCTATGGCGCGAACGCCAGTAATTAACTTCGTAATCGCCTATCCGTTCGTATTCGCCGTCGCGATTGTTTCCTGGCACATGATCGAAAAACCTGCGAGTAACCTGAAAAAGTGGGTTATATCATTCGAACGATGGGCGCTCCGCATTCCGTTGATTGCTTGGCATAGTAGGAATGTGTTCGCCACACGGCTTCATGTTACGACGCCAAAACGGCTCTCGCCAGCCACTCAAAAATCGGCCTCCGCTTCGTAACAGGAGCAAAACTCTGGGCGTTTAGGCGTTGGCGTATTGTTGTGAGACCAGGTCTGCGAGGTCGGGGATGTGTGGCGGCTGGTGTGTATTGAGCCTGTCGCCGAGATAATCCCAGAAGTTGATGTCGAGTTTTGCGCATGTTTTGGCGATGCCGAGGAAGGCGTTTCGGCAGTCGCGCCCGAGATCGCTGCGGGTCCCTCTGCTGATTTTGCGTTTGGCGACCTGGCATCGGATGTCGTTTTCGGCACCGTTGGTGTGGAGCGGCGTCTGTGGATAGTCGAGCACCTTGAGGAGTTCGGCCTTGTTTCGGTGGGTGCAGTAGCCGTTCTTCCCCTTGTGGCGGGCGCCGGTATCATCGACGTTCACCCAGGGCGAGGCTGTGAGCCCCGATCTCAGGACGTCTTGCGACTCGGCCAAGAACGCGTCCTTCCCCTCAAGCAGCAGCCGAAGCACCTGACGCTTGGAGATGTCGATCCCCATCGCCGTCAGGAGCGCGACAATCCTTGGAACGGTGACCTGGCCTTGATGGTATTGCATGAGGACGTAGCGGCGCAGTTCGGGGCCGAAGTGGCCCTCCACCCCCGCCGGCAAGGGGGCGATGAGGGGCTTCCCGTCAGCGGTCACCCAGCGCGCCCGGCGGTAGCGGATCACCCGTGGGCGGATCACCAAGTCCTGAACGATGTAATCCTGATAGCCCTTGAAGCGGGAGCCAGAAGGGACCTCGGGCGAGAGAACCTCGTCTTCCACCGCGACCCGGGGCGCCTTTTTGGGGCCGCGCCCCAGCCGCCCGCGCAGGTCCTTGCCCCCATGATTCGGTTCGCCCGGCGTCCCCTGATCCATCCCGCTGGGCTTATTGGGCTTGATATTGGGCTGCTGGTTCAAGTCCTTGAGCCGGGCGATCTCAGCCGCCATTAAGGCGACCATCCGCTTAAGCTCTTCGATCTCACTCAGCGATCCCGCCAGCGCCGACCGCAACTCTTGCAGAGACAGATCATCAATGTCGCCAAGCGAAACCATCGCTACGGTGAATCAGAAACCGAGACCGCCGCATAGGAAAAATTGAAATCAGCCGCCCAGGGTTTTGCACCTGTTACGCCCCAAATGCTTCAATCCGACAGGCTGCTAGAACAGGTCGAACGATTTGATGGCGATTACGTAGGCTAGGAATCCAATTCAGCCGATGCGCTTGACGTCAAAGGTTTTGTTGCACACCTAGGTTACCGTTTGGCCTAGGGCCTGCCTGACCGTGGCTTAGAGACGTTTCAGACAGTCGCGCATGGGACGCGACTCCTTTCAGATGCGGTTAGGGGTAGAGGCCACCTCGCGCCGGGTGGTTGACGGGAGACGCAGGGCGGGCGACGAAGCCAGGGTGCGCTCAACCACCCGAGGCACAGCATGGTCCTGAGGAAATACGATGCCACTCGCGTCTTATGTCCACTCCGAATCTATTCGATCTCGCACTCTATGGTCCGTTCAATATTTACGGGCTTTGGCCGCCGTATCAGTGGTCTTATTTCATCAACTCCAAGACTATCCCGTTTTCAGACTGGGAAGGCATGGCGTCGATTTATTCTTTGTTATTAGTGGATTTATTATATTTTCAATTACAGAATATCGCAACGTTGCGCCCAAGCAATTCCTATTGAATCGTCTAACTCGCATCGCACCCCCGTATTGGATTGCAATACTACTGGCATTCGGCTTGGCAAGCTTTCATTTTCAGCTTTACGCGGCGTCCAATAGCCCACTTCTTTTAATAAAATCTTTGCTTTTTGTACCTTCATATAATGTCCAAGGCAATATTTGGCCAACGCTGTTCTTAGGATGGACATTAAATTACGAGATATTTTTTTATATTGTGTTCTCAGCCTCTCTTTTTATACCTCATTCCATGAGACTTGTGTGCCTTACGGGAATTTTCATTATCGCGATAATATCTGGTATTTTAATGACCCCAAAGGGTCCGATCCTTTTGACTTATACAAACCCACGCCTGGCCGAATTTCTAGCGGGCGCATGGATCGGAGCCACGCACAGCACCAATTTGAACAGAAACCAATTTATAATTTATATTTTTATGTGTTCCATTTTTATTTTAATATTAGCCGTCATGTCTATATTTTCTAGAGAACTGTTTTTTGGCGCCATATCAATAATGATATTGTCATCATTTCTATTGCTGGAAAAACTCAACCGAGTGCCGAAAATTGCATTTATAAAATTACTAGGCGACGCCTCGTATGCCGTCTACCTTTTTCAGCAATTTGCTTTCGACGGCGTAAGGGCGATCTGTCTGCAAGTTAACGCGCTTACGGGGCTTCACTTTCAGAATCATGCAGCCGCGCACGTCTTAAGCGTCGCGGCGGCCTTGGTACTCGGCCTTGCAGTTTTTTTGATCGTTGAAAGGCCGCTTACGCGCTCTATTCGTCGAGTGCTGGCGGGACCGGTCAAATAACGTTCCCGCTGATCGTCCAAATGTTCGGCGAGGCTGCATTATCCGTAAAGGCTCCCGTCTGCCCGGTCGATAAAGTCGTGAAGTCTGGGCTGTATCTGAGCGCCCCCGATGCGCTATACATGCGAAGGGTGTAGAATCTGCCCGTCATAATATTGGTTGAGTCATTGCTTCCGCAGACGGGGATGCCTTGCGGGCCTGCCGCAATACCCGCAGTCGCTCCCCCGGCGACCGTGGTGCCAATCTGTAACCAGTTAACGCTATCAACGCTTATGCTAAACACCGCAGAGCCGGGCGGAATGATGCTCACCGCCGAACCCGAACCTTCACCTGTTATCGGCGATGTGGTGGCGTTTAGCTGAACACGAAGCCAAGTAACGGCGTTTGGTGAGTAGAGCGTTGAGAGGGCGACGGTTGAGGTGGCAGTCTGGACAGCGGTGTCGTACCATTCTACAGATAAAAATCCCGCTGCATTTAGGTAAAATAGGAAAGAAGCACCTGACGAAAAATTATTTCCAGGAAAATTCCACTTAGAGAAAATTATCTGCTGATGGGCAAGTGTATTTAGTGAGACCCGCGCCTGTATATCAAGATATCCATCCGTTACGTCGTTCGCCGTATTGACTGGATAACTATAGCTGTTTGACGTAGGGGCATCAATGTTTGACGTAGGGGCCTCAATCAGATAATGCGCCGGCGGCGAGAATGCGCTAACCGCTTGCACCGTTCCCAGCAGCGTTCCATCCTGCAGCACCTCAAATTTGATCCGGTCAAAGGCGATCATCGACGACGAAGGCGCCGGCGCTCCGCCGCTGGACCAACTCATCGCCACCGAACTGGCGAAACTATATTGATGCGGCCCCCGTAGGGTGAGGCTCATGGTCTCCCCGCCCGACGTGCCGGCGGTGGATATTGTATAGGTGGTGTCGCCCACCATGGTGCGGTCGTACAGCACGTTGGGCGCGCCTTGGAAGCTGAGCGTGACGGCGCCATTGTCGTTGGCGACAGGGGTCTGGGGGGCGAAGATGGACGGCATGGACGGTCCTCAAACGTAGGTAATGGGGGCGGATTGGTAGTTGAGCGGGGCGGACTCGTAGGTGACCGTGTTGGACGGCCCCTCGGCGGTCTGGCTGGTCAGGCCGCCTTGGCCGATGGCGGCGGCGTTGGGGACGCTCAGGCCTGGCGCGCCGATGCTGGCCTCGCCTGGAACGGTGAGGCCGTCCATCAGTAGAGCTCGTAGGCGCTCACGGCGGCCGTTCCGCTGGCGGTTACGCCATAGAGGGCGCCTGTGTAGGCCAGAGTGATGGAGACGCCGACGCCGGCGGGGATCAACACACCTGTGGCGGGTGTGACCGAAGATGTCGGGCCGATGTAGAAGGCGGTTGAACCGGTGTTGATCAGGGTGAGCGTTTGGCGCCCTGAGCGCGACGCGACGATCTGGGTCGCTCCGGGGCTCAGCGACACCTGAACCGGCGTAAAATTGGCCGCCCCGATGGCGGGCGCGCGGCAAGTGGCGGTTAGGCCGATCAGGCACGGGGCGCTGGTCAAGGTATCGGTCCCCACCACGGCGGTCATGCCGGGCGGCTGGTCAGCGCCGCCGGGGCCGGGAAACTGCGGATAGGTTTGGGCCAGGCTGAAGGTCGGCGCGCACGCCAAGGCGCACGCAGCCCCAAGGGCGGCGAGTTTGTGGAGCATCTGAAAGGTCCTAAAATTGAAACCGTTAGGCCGACATCACCATTCCCAGACGCAGAGGTCGGTCAAATACCAGTCGACGTTGGGGACGTTGCTATCGTTGATGAAGAACACCGCGTAGTTGCAGTCGTCGGGACAGCAGCCGTTGAAGTCTTGGGGCTCGTCGGCGTTGGCGCTGTCCCAGTGGGACACGTCGGTGAAGTAAACCTTGGTATAGGCGGTCTGAGCGACCGAGAGGCCGGCGGCGGAGGTTCCCGATTGGGTGGTCAGGACCGGCTTGCTCTCGCCGAACCCATAGGCGAGTTCGTTGAAGACAGGGCGGCCGACGCTATCGGTATAAAAGGATGACCGGTAGGAGGCTTCGAAATAGACTTCCGCCGTCGCGCCGACGTTGGGCGTGATTTCGCCCGACTCCGGGAAGATCACATTGGCGGTGATGGTGTGCTTCTTGCCGGGGCGCGCGGGCGTGGCGACCCAGATGCCGGTCGCAACGCCCGCGGTTCCAAACAAGCCGGTTCGGGTGACTTTCAGCCCGGTGGTTGTCCCGAGCGGCGAGGCGATGGGGAGCGCGCTGTCGGCCGCAAGCGTGGCGGTTCCGCCAGAACCGGCGGTGATGGCGGCGTGGTTGCGGTCGCTCGTAGTCGTCGTATAGCCGTTATTCGAGTTCGGCTGAAGGTAGATCGGCGCGGTGATCCCAGAGGCGAACCGTCCGGACGGCCCAAGGCGGTTGTAGCGATCTGCGAAGCAGAGAGCGTCCGGCATCTGGGCGCTCGACGGGATTTGGAGATCGCTCACCCCGATCCGGCCCGGACCCTGCATCACGCCGTTGGACGTCGCCGCCCAGTTGTAGCCCCAAACGCCCTGCAGCGTAATGGCGTCGCCGACGTTCGCCGTGCTGAACAGCGCGCTCATCACGCCGCTGCTGTCGCCGCTGCACAGGATTTGGCCGCCGGAAAAATACCACATGCCGCCGTTGTTCTGAAACGGCGCGACGCCGCTCGGCTGGTCGAATTCAAAATGGCAGGCGATGAAGTTGTTGACCCCGCTGCCGAGCACCATCAGGCCGCTGTAGTCAAACGAGCAGCTGTGGAAATACATCTCCGCGGTCAGGCCGCCGTAGTTCTCCACGCAGATGCCGCTGTTGAAGAACGCACAGCTATAGAAGGCGATGTCCTCGCCGGAGTCCTGCGCGCCCGTGCCCATGTAGACACAGGTCGAGGCGCCGACGATGCCCACGCCATAAAATCCCATGACGAAGGCGTGGTTGATGATGTTGACGCCGTAGTGGCAGTTCTCAATATAGACGTTATGGCAGTAGACCTTGTTTGAAACGTCGTCCGCCGTGCTGGGCGTGTCGAACACCAGGCCTTGAGCATAGCCCGCGCCCACAATCATGAAGTCGGCATAATCGATAGCCTGGTGCTCGTAGTGGGTGCTGACGCCATCGGTCGCGCTGAACTTGATGCAGGCGTTATCGGGGACGAACTTGCAGCTCACCGACGTGATCTGGCATGTGTTGGAAGACTTGAACTGAAGCCAGACTTTGCCGTCGGTCGCCTGCGCGGGCGCGTTGGTGAACCAGGTAAACGTGGTCGGCGTGCTGACCGGGCCATAGATCGTGTAGTTGGCGGAGTCGCCAGCGCCATAGCCCGGTAGCGCCCCGGCCTGCATGCCGCAGGAGACATAGTCCTGGGCGCTTTGGCCTGGAGATTGCGAATACTGAAGGGTCTCCACCGTCATCGACATCTGATAACGGCCGTTCGCCACCACGGCGATCAGGATGCCGATGTCGCCGTAGCTTTGGTTGGTCTGGCTGTTGGGATGACTGGCCACGCCGCCGCCGATCACCCATTCGGTGCGATTGGGGGCGCCCAGATTGCCTTCGGTCCAAAGGCTCCCATTCTGAAAGGTAGGGTCCGGGCAGAGTTCGGGCGAGACCGCGGGGTTGGCGAAATAGGCGGCGCCAGAAAAGTCGAAGATGCAGGATTCGCCGCTGATGCCCGTCCGCGTGGGATCGGGCAGCACCTGGCTGAAACAGGTGTATCGGCGCCCCTCGCCATAGACGACGCCCTTATCGCCCTTGAAGAGGATCCAGGCGAAGGCCGCGTTCCAGGCGACGGCGTCATCGTTGACCCCATCCAGCGGCGCGCCGAACTTGGCTGGCGAGGCGCGCTCCTCAAGGCTCAGAGAAAACTGGCGTCCGTTCGCGGTGCTCGTCCACCAGACGCCTTTGCCCGATGATGGCAGGGTCGTGCCGGTCGTATCGACATAGCTGGCCGCCCCCACGCCCACCGTGTGATAGCCGGTGGTGCTGATGATGTTGACGCCAGCCGGCACAGTCGTTGAGCCCAGCGCGGTAAACAAGCCAACGCTGTTGGCGCCGTTCGCAATCGCCGCCAACGCCGCCGGACAATCGGCCAAGACCGTCCCGCCCGCGCCATCCGACAAGGGATACTGGCCATTGCTGTTGGGGCCGCCGCTCGCGCTGCCGCTCATCCAGGCCTGGAAATTGGAAACCGCCGCCTGCCAGTCCCCCGCATAGACCGCCAGAAGCTGGGTCAGCTCCCCCTGGGTCAAGCTCGCCAGGGCCGCCAGCGGCAGCACGAACGCCTGGACCGTGATCGACGGCGCCGTACCGCTCAGGATTTTGCGCAGACGGATATAGCGGTACGCGACCTGGTCGTAGACGTTGAACACCGGCAAAACGCGCTGCCCCACCGCCAGCGGGTTGGCCGAAGCGGGCGTGACGTAGATCCCAAAAGCGGGGTCGTTGGAGAGATCGAGCGCGAGCACGTAAGTCTGCGTAGCCCCCGCGTTGGCGATGGCCGTGACGTTCAACACCGCGACCCCGTTCCAGGCCGCCACGGGCGTACCTGTGTCGAAGTCGGCTGCAGCGCCGGCCACCTCGCCATAGCCCGTCTGCACACCGCCGCCTGTGGGGGCGAAGGCGGTCAAGCCATCATCGAGCAGGCTGGGGCTGGCGGGGGTGGCGATGGTCACGGGACATCCTTCGTAGGCGCTGCGGCGCTCGCTGGCGCCGCCAAGTCAACCGCAACAATCACGGGTGTCGGCAGCGCGCCCAAAGCCGGCACCGCTGCGGCGCGGTGGACGCCAGCTGGCACCTGGCGCCAGCAGCCGCCCTTGGGCGTATTGGCCTGGATGTCGGCGAGCGTACCTGCCACCAGCAGCGTGGTGCGCGCCGCTGGGTCTGTGCTCGTGAAGATGGCGGCGTGAAAGCGATGTGTCATGCGCCCTCCGTCTTCAGGTCTTGCAGGATGATGCGGCATAGGGTGGCGCTGGTGTGGTTGGACGTGCCGCCGGTGACTTGGGCGGTCACCGTCCAGGTATGGGCGCCGGCCGCGGCGCCCGCGTCGAAGAAGGAGGCTGGCTGGGTGATGGGCGCGCCGCCGTTGAAGCCCGCGGAGTTCTGGCGGGCGAAGCAATAGAAGGGCTCGCCCACCTGGGTCCCGTCGCGCAGCAGCACGATGGACAGGTTCTGATCATGTCCGCCGTCGGCGTTGACGAAGGTGCAGGTCACATCCACCGTGACGGGTGTGCCGGAGAAGTCGGTCAGGGTCAGTTCCCCGATCTGCACCGGGCTGCCATTGACGGGGCCTAACGGCGTCACCGACGTGGTCTCGCTATAGGTGGTGTTGGTGATCGAGCCCGAGGCGATAGCGCTCGTGCCCACGCTCCCTGACACGATCAGACTGCCGTTGATCGTGACGTTGGAGTTGAACACCCAAGCGTCGTCGGCGTAACTCAGCGGGATCAAGGTCTGGCCCGAAGAGACATCCACGAGTTGGAAGGTGGACGATACGATGGTGAAGAAGGACGTCGTTCCGCTCACCCCGAGATCGACGCCGGAAACCTGGTTGTTGGCGTTGACCGACAGGGTGATCTTGCCGCCAAGGGCTGTGACCTCTTCATTGATCGCGGCGAAAGAAGTGTTGCTGGCGGACACGGACGCCGTGATCTGGGCGCCCAGATTTGTGACCTGCTCATTGATCGAGGCGATGGAGGTTGAGCCATCGCCCAGCACCGACTCCACATAGGTCAGGTAGTCGGAAAGCGTGGTCGTACCATCCACATAGACGGTCGAGCCGTTGAACTGCCAGGCCGTGCCCGCCGCGTTCTTGGCCCCCAACAGGGTGAAGTTTGAGACATAGCTGGCGTTGGCGTTGGCTTGGCTGGCCTCATTGGTCTGCACCACCACGCCGATGGGCTGGCCGTTCAGCGAGGTGACGGCGTTGGTATAGGCCTGGAGCGCGGTCCCTTGCAGGATGGCGGTGGCGATATTGGTGGCGTTGGTGGTGATCGCGGTGGCGTTATCTTCGATGTCGTCGATGGCCTGCTGCACCAAAGCCGGAATCGCTTGAACAGTTTCGGCGCTGGCCGTGCCGACATTGGCGGTGTTGACCGCCGTGCCGTTGCTCTCGACGTAAGAGGTGAGGAGCGCCGGAATGCCGCTGATCGCGGTCCAGGCCACGTCCCCGACCTGGGCCCCGTTCGGTTCGGCGATGAACTCGTAGGCTGTGCACAGGTCCAGATCCTGATAGCCGCCGCCATAGAGGTTGAACGACTGCAGCTTGATGTAGAGGGTCAGGCCGACCTGGCCGGCGTTGTACGGCACGACGGCCAGCGAATTATCCAGCCGCATAAACAGCGACCCGGCCG